>SDBT01005244.1_pt1 | contig 21838 bp, 13 predicted proteins | sample 2277101 | NCBI WGS metagenome assembly SDBT01 (sample SAMN10404973, study PRJNA504765) | marine sediment metagenome | isolation source: marine sediment core GS10_PC15, 103 cmbsf | place: Arctic Ocean: Southern Knipovich Ridge | collected 2010
GTACATCTCCTTTAAATGAGATTTTACTGAGCACAATTCCTGATAGAACAGGTGATGAAAAAGTATTCGCTTTCAAAGAAAAATTCAATCCTAAAGTGCTCGATGCTTTCTATGAAAATCCTGCTGAAAATGCCTTTATGGCTCAAATAGAATTCTTTAATGGCAGGTTGGACAGGCAACTGAAAATCGAGGGCTGCAAAGGTGTGATTTTAGAAGACAGGACTCTGCCTGAAGATTATTTTATTTTTGGTCTGGCTCAGAAAATTCTGGGAAATATGAGCGAAGAAGAATTTTTGGCTTATCAACGCACATACAACCTGATGACAGAAAAAATCCCTGAACCGGATTTAATTGTTTATTTGAAAGCCGAAGTTCCAATCCTCCTCCAGAGAATTAAAGAGCGGGGAAGAAAAAGCGAAACTACGATCCCAGCTAATTATCTTTCACTTCTTAATGAACTTTATGAAAAATTTATTTCCCGTCACGTGAATTGTCCTGTTCTGATAATTGATGCTAATATCGATACTCCTATCAAATTTTTTTTACACAATGTAATAACCAGGATTGCAGACAAAATCAAAGAACTGGATATCAGGGTGGCAACTCCGGGAATCAGTGAATGGGTAACTTTACCGGAAACTGCTGCAACCTTAAAAGCAATTGATGCTGAAAGAAAATTAGAGAAGTATTTAAAAAAAAATCCAAAATTAATTACAGTTGCCGGAAATGTTGGTCTGGGAAAAACCACTCTAGCTGCGATTGTGGAACGAAGTTTGAATATCAAAGCTCTTTATGAAAACCCCGAAGAAAATCCGCTTTTAGAAAAATTCCTGGCAGATAAAGCAATCTATTGTTATGAACTTCAATTGCATTTTCTTAAGATGAGAGCTAAACTTCATAATGAAGGGAAAAACTCAAAAGGCAGTTGTGTGATGGACCGAACGATTCCTGAAGATCTGCTGATTTTCTGCTATCAGTTTCTGAGAGATGGTTATCTGACGAGAAATGAGCTGGACTCTCTTACAACGAGATTTAAGAAGGTTTGTGATGAACTGCCATCTGCCGATCTGATGATAATCTTAAAAGGTAAGCCGGAATTTGCCTGGAACCGCATTCAGCAGCGTGGACGGGAAATGGAAATTGAAGGTGGCTGGAGCAAAGCAGAAATCGAAGCTTTGGGTTTCTGGTACAATTCTTATGCGAAAGATGTGATAAAGTTTGGATTTCACAGCGGTAGAGTTCTGACGATAGATGTTGAAAAGATTGATTTTACAAATCGGATTCATGTTGGTTATATCTTTGAGGATATATATAATATCTTGATAGCTCTCAGATAAAATATTGAAAAATCATGAATGTCATTCCCATGAACCGTGTCCGGCTTTTGACGGAAGTGGGAATCTATAATTATTGTTTATCCGTAAACTCCGTAAGATAAAAAAGTATGTATTAAAAAATTCTTTAAAATGTGCAAATTATCTGGGTAAAGTATGATTTTTAATTTCTAACTCCCCTAACCCCTCTTTGCAAAAGAGGGGAAACATTGATGAATCCAGAGAATTCGAGTTCTCATTCTCCCCTCTCTTTGCCAAAGAGAGGGGTCGGGGGTGAGTTTAGGGTCAGACTATAATTATTAAAGAAAACCAGTGGATTCCTCCCGCTTTGGCGGGAATGACGAAAACAAAGTAATGACAAAAATAAAATAATAAAAAAGAAGGTAATCAAATGAAAAAGAGAATCATTTTTTTAATAGTATTAAGTTTTATCATCATATTACTTACTGCAAGCGAATCAAATGGACGGCAACTAATCCTGGAAGATGAATCTTTGTTAATGGCTGTTCTCTGGCATCAAACCGCTGCAGAATACGCGGCTCTGGCTTATCAGGCATACAATATTGCCAGGTTGAGATTAGATGAAGATTTACAGATTAAGAGAGAAATGAAAAGAGCTATTATTGTAGATATCGATGAAACAGCATTAAACAACTCATTTTATAATGCCAAAGGAATAATTCAAGAGCAGAAATACCCTGACGAATTTTATAAATGGATAGATGCAGCAAAAGCGGAAGCAGTTCCGGGAGCTTTGGAATTTCTTACATACGCAATAGAAAAAGGTTGTGAAATATTTTATATCTCAAATCGTAGAGGAATATGCATCGAGGGAACTATGAAGAATCTGAAAAAATTTGGCTTCCCCTTTGCAGATGAAAAACATATACTCCTGAAGAAAGATGGAATAAGCAAAAAAGAGAGAAGACAATTAGTTGAGGAAGAATATTTTATTGCTCTTTTAATTGGAGATAACCTGATTGATTTTGCAGAAGTTTTCAAAGGAAAAACAATTGAAGAACGTTTTGCAGATGTTGATAGACTAAAAAATGAGTTCGGCAAAAGGTTTATTATTTTACCAAACTCTATGCATGGAGAATGGAAAAAAGCCCTTTATGATTATGAGTGGAACCTGACAAAAGAGCAAATGATGGAGAAAAGAATTCAACGTTTGAAGACGTGGTAAAACCTTGCGAACTGTGTCAGGCTTCCGTCAGTTGCCGGATTAAAATTTGACTGATGGTTTCGCACAGAGGTATTCTTTCACATTAACCTTCCGTCTAAGCCGGACAAGTCGCAATAGTTGGCTCGGTTGAATTGGTTGAATTGGTTGAACTGGGAAAAACGGTTGGAGATTTGGTGATTTGGAGATCAAAAAATAGAACACGGATGACTCGGATGGAACGGATTTTCACTGATACAAATGAATTTGGAATTTATTTGTTATTGGTGATTTGGTGATTTGGTGATTTGAGATTTACCCCGTAGGATAATATATAATTAATGATAATCCTGATAAATATGGTTATAAATATCCAACGGGGTTTATTTGTTATTTGAAATTTGGATTTTTATTTGTAGATTTTGTGATTTGAGATTTACTCCGTAGGATAATATATAATTAATGATAATCCTGATAAATATGGTTATAAATATCCAATTCATCCTTCGTAGTACTACGGAGAACGGACGGGATTTATTTGTTATTTGAAATTTGGATTTTGGAATTTATTTGTTATTTGGATTTTTATTTGTAGATTGAATCGAAATGGGTATCTGCCGGATGTGATACATAAAAAAAGGAAGCTGATTGCTCAGCTTCCTTTAATTTTTAAGTCTGTTTATTTAGAATACTAAAGAAACTCCTGCATTGAATGTTCTTGGTAAACCAAAGTAAACTTCTGCAGAACTACCAGAGTGAGGATAATATGGACCTGAACCCCATTGTGCCCAAGCATTGTAAGCACTATTGTCAACTGCATCTTGAACATATATTTCATCCAACAAATTGAATATATGAGCAAAAGCTTCCATTTCAATTCCTTTAACAATTGTAGGAAGTTCATAAGCTACATGAAGATCTATAACACTATATGCTGGGATTTCCCAACTTTCATCTGTGTCATCTTCATCTTGACGGCTGAATGGATCAAATCTTGCATAGAAATCAGTGAAGTATTTGTAGGATACGTTAGCTTTCAAACCCTCGACAGGAAATAGTGTTGTTCCAAAAGCAAGTTGTGTTTGTGGAGCATCACCAACTTTCAGGTCTTTAACATAAATATCAAGAGTATCTTCATTACCAGGGCCAGCTTCATATCTAACATCTAATAAATTGTTTAAGTATTTCCAATCACCTTTTGAAAAAGAAATATCAAATTTAACCAATGAAATTGGTTGTGAATGAACTTCAAATTCAACACCCATGTGTCTGGAATCAATACCACTTACAAAGATCTTTATTTCATCTTCTGGAGTATCTACTCCAAAGCTTTTTGATTGATCATCCCAATTCGTGTAGTAGAAACCACCCTTAACATTTAGCGATCCATCCATACCAACAAAATTAAATCCAGTTTCAATAGCAGTAAATTTTTCATTCTTTGGATCTTCAACTAATTCTCCGGTCCAGTCATTAATTACTTCGTCAAATATGGGACATTTATTTACATAACCAACATTTCCATAGAATCCAAAATCATCAGTCAATCGGTAACTTGCACCACCTTTAGCCTGGTAGCCAAGAACCGGATCTGTTTCTGTAATCAATTCACCACTATCAACATCAGGAGTTCCATCAGCCAGTGTGTCTGCAGTTACAAAGTGGTCAGTATATTTATATTTAACTGCGGAAAGTCCACCCATAAAAGTAACAGTCAGTTTTTCTTTTGAATATTCACCTTGAGCATAACCACCAAACCAACCTACTTTATTGGTATTATTATAATCAATTTTGCCGCCAAGACCCTTTTGGTAATCTTCTGCAGTATCAAAATCATTACCGGTAAAGGAAAAATAATCACCACCTAAAAGGTCTCGTACTTCTCTAAAGTGGTCAATTTCTGCAGTTCTCCAATCAATTCCAAATGATGATTTAAACGTTTCGGAAATTTGATAGTACGCTTTGGAAATTACTCCGATGCCCCATTGAGTATTTACACTATTACGAAGAATACCGGATGATCCTGTACTTAATGTATCATTTTCTGCAATTGTTGAATTCCAGTCAATAACTCTTGAAGGACCGGAATAATCCCAATTCATACTGCCAAAATAACCTGTTCCACCACCTTTTCCTCCTAAAAAGTAAACAATGGAATAGATATCTAATTGTTCGTTTAATTTTGTAAACCAGTTTAAATTTATTTGCGGTTTATGATAGTAGTTTTCACTTTCGTTGAGAAAAGTTGGCGAGTATCTGTCATGGATTTTACCATCCCACCACTGCTTTCCTTTATAATCAGAGACAATGTTCCAGTTTTCATTGTAGTATATTCCGTCTTCAGATTCAGGAAAATCAGAAAAATAGTTAGCCATTACACTGTCAGGTACATCTGAATTGTCTTCGGCATATTTATGACTAAATGCCGCCATATTCTGAGCATACCGCATCTGACCATGTCTTTGAGGAGCGCCAGCAGCATATAATTCAAGACGATTATTTTCATTGATATTATAACTTGCAGCAAGATAATATGACCAGGCATTTGTCCATGTTGCATCAATGACACCATCACCGGTTTTACGAGTAAAATTAAAACTGAAGGCATATTTGTCATTAACTAAACCAGAATTTGCTACCAGTGTGTTCTTTTTAAATCCTCCAGAACCAATTTCTTGTTTAAATAAAACACCCTTTTTCATTGTGGTTGGATCGGTTATCATATTCATAGTTCCGCCAATAGAGGGAACAGCAAGGTTAATTGCACTCAATCCTCTTTGAACCTGGATAGAGGATGTGGCGTCACCAAGACCATCCCAGTTTGACCAATAAACCCAGCCATTTTCCATATCATTGATAGGAACACCGTTGATCATTACAGCAACATTTCGCTGATCAAAACCACGAATATTTAAACGAGCATCACCTGCACCACCACCTTGACCGGTGGAATAAACACTTGGAGTGTTTGTTAGAACAAGTGGAATATCACGTGAACCAAGGGACGAAGTGATTTGTTCTTTATCGACATCTGTAAATGCGATAGGAGTTTCAATTGTTGCGCGATCTGAAACAACATTAATTCCTTCAAGCAGGATAGCTTTAACTTTTAAAGAAAAGTTCAACATTGCAGTTTCATCGGCTTTTACTTCAACCTCTTTTGAAACTTGCTCGTATCCAACGAAGCTTACAGTAACGGTTTGAAAACCAGCAGGAACATTCTTAATATTGTAACTACCATCCTTTTTAGTATAAGTTCCTGTCTCAGTACCTTCAAGATACACAGCAGCATTTGGTAATGCTTCACCTGTATCTTCGATAGTGACTTTTCCTGCAATGCTACCACCAGCAGCAAATAATGCATGCGGTAGTATTAGCAAAAGCGATAAAATAATGAACAACAAAAGTCTCTTCATACAAATCCTCCATCGATTTTTTTTGCCTTTTCGGCATTGAAACATAATGTTTCTTTCATTCGGAAAAAAATCAATCGTCCTTTCATTGTCAAGATAAAATATTCTCAAATATCTTTTTAAATTTTTATAAGAAATTATGTTCAGATTTTAGTTAGATTATAAGCTGGTTTTCATAAGAATTATTACTTTTTTTGGAAAAAATTTTTTTTTAAAATGACGTGTATTTATTAAATAATAAATTTTATCAAAAAAAATCAAAATTAATATATGTCAGGCAATCTTTTCAATATTTGGAAAACGGTCCCAGTTAAATAAATAAGGATTTAACTGGGAACAGCTTCTTATTTTACTAAATATGACTTTTAAAGTGGAATCAAACAAAAAAGCGGCTAACTTAAAAAATTAACCGCTTATTTTTCCGGAATTATTTCACATCCGGCAGCTGCCGGTTATGTTACTTAATCAGGATCATTCTCTTAAGACAGGTATAATCTCCAGCTTTCATTTTGTAGAAATAAACACCGCTGGAAACACTTGTATTATTGTCGTCTCTTCCGTTCCAAGCAACACTGTAATTATTTGCGTTGTGATATCCATCAATAAGAGTTTTAACTTTCTGACCCTTGATGTTGAACACTTCGATGGTTACATTACCAGCTTCTTTTATCTCATATTTGATAGTTGTAGATGGGTTAAATGGATTGGGATAATTTTGTGCCAGAAATCCAGTACGAGGAACCACATTATCATCTGAAGAAAAAGAATATGAAAATTCAATATCTAATGCAGCATACATCAGCTCACCACCATTGTTTTGTCCGTTGCCCTGAACTGAAGAACCGAAGTCATTGCCATCCAAGTAGAATAAATGCACTTTACCATGATAGTTTCCTGGAGTATTACTGATAACTTCAATCTTATCGCCAGGATATACATAACTAGGGATCTGACCTGCCATTTCCGGGGTTTCATTGGCATTCAGGAAAATAGGTTCAGACCAGGTCTGTCCATGATCTACTGAAATAATGATGGCAATTTCCGGAGTCGCTTCCCATTCCAAAAAAGAATCATCACCATCATAATATCTTTTTGCCTTTGTTCCATCCGACCAAACAGAAACCAACCAATTTTCGTTTTTTGCTGTTTTATAGGTATTTTCATGGAAAGCATCTTCACCCTCGGGCCAGTAAATAGGCCAATTCCATACCCACTGGGGCCAGCCCTCTTCATCATAAGAATCAACTAATCCATCCTCATCCAAATCCCAGGGAACCATCGGGATATTATCGATTGGATCGGCACCTTCAATGTAAAGGTCTTTGAAACTGAATTCATGGGTGATTAAATCAAAGACGATTTCTTTTGGATAAACCTGGCACCAGGTGGGATAGTAATATCCGGGTCCATTGCTATCGAGCGCATCAAAGGTAATTCCCATCGCTCCTGTCCAGGTGGCTTTGGTATCGTTATCTTTCAAAATTACATTCATATGACTTGAATGAATGTGTTCCTGTCTTACTTCAAAAGGAATCAAAGGTGTTGTTTCATCGGAATAAAGATAAGCAGTTCCGTCTTCATTTAGAGGATTCCATTGGTCAAAAAGATAACTTTCAGAATAATATTCAAATGGTCCTTCTCCATAATTTTCATTTACAAGAGCGAAAACATCGGACACATAACCGTCACTATCGATTATGTATCCAAAATAAATAATGATATTTTCAGACACAGCAGCACCCTTGAAAGGCCTTCTCCACTCAGGGTCTTCAGCGCTCCAGGCATCCATCTGTTCGATTGTACGATAAGTCCAGGTTAAAGTTGATTGTGCATCCAAATCTGCTGTATTAAAATCAGCATAAGCGATGAGAACATTTTCACAAGGAATTCCAGCCGCACCATGAGACATAGTAACATTTTGTGCGGATACATAAACTCTACGATAATCTCCGCCAAGTGGTGATGAATCACTGATATAAATATAAGGCCAGACGAATTGATCGTTGGCAAATGGATAAATGCCAGCAGCAGCAAGTTCGCTATTATCAATAACATCAAAGGGAGCAATCCACAACCCGGGAGCTCCCATCATATGAAACAGATCATAAACAAATGTATCTTCTAAAGTTGGATCTTCATCCATATTGACATGATAAGAAACCATTGGATCTGCAGTAATCGGGTCAATATCAATACCGGGATAACCTTCACTAAGATCCCAGGTTGCAATCGGGTCAGTATCGGTTACATTGCCGTCCGAATCGATGTATGCATAATAAACCCTTCTGGTTGCATTTGCAGTTTCCTTGGTATGAAATACAACGTATGCACCTCCAGCCGGCAATCCATAAGGTTGAGAAATTTCAGGCTGAATGCGAAGCGGCAGGCTGCAATAACTTCCCGGTTGATAATCATAATATGTCGATGTAATTGTTGTGGGCAGAACCACAAATTCAAATGACGGTCTATCCCTTGTGCTCGTGGGAAGAAAACCGTTTCCTTTCATAGGACTCGGTAATGATTTGTCAGGTCCTGTTGGCTGCATAAAATCATCTGCAAATAAACAGCTCCAAAATACTAACAGCAAAAAAATAGTTAAAAGTTTTCTCATCTTGTTCTCCTTTTCAATTTTTTCTAAGTTTATAAAATCTGATTTGTTTGTAATTTCCTTAGAAAATCTGTAAAGATATTTTTTTAGAATCAAACAAAAAAGCGGCTAAATTAAAAAAATTAACCGCTTATTTTTCCGGATTATTTCACAAAGCAAGCCATGCTATTCGACATGGTAAAAGCTTTGTGTTACTGCATCAGGACTTGTCCGCCAATTCTTTTTAGGTGGATTTATCCTGGAAATCTTCAATTGTTTCATCAGAAAAGGAAAAGTTGCACCGAATTGCTTCGGGGCGAAATTCTCTTATTTCATCAGGATCATTTTCTTAGTAGAAGTGAAACTCTTGGAAACGGATTGGATCATGTGGCGTGTGTCTGCATCGTATCCTGCGAAATATTCTTCCAAAACCAGGCAGTCGTTCCGAATGATCAATAAGCTGTGAATATCGGGATATTCTTCATCCAAGGCAATTGCCTGAAACAGGGAATCCAGCTTTACAGGATCAAGAAGTTGTTCTTCCGGCGTAGAGATTGGAAATTCATCTGCCGAAGCATCTGCATCTGACTCAATCGAATCGGACTTGATTTCAGAATATATCAGAGCAGACACTACAATGACCATGACTATAAATATTAATTTTTTCATGTTTGATTTATCATTCTAAATTGTCTTTGGTGTTTTAATGCTCAAAGAGCCGTTACTTCTGAAAAGTTTACTTTGTAATATTGTAACGGCTCCTTCTTTTCCTATCTCCCAATAATCGTTTAATCCCAATTTTTATATCGTAATTTTTAACTCTTAATTCCTAATTGAATCACTGTTCCCTTTTGTCACATTTATTTTTATATTGACTTAATTATCGTGAAAATCAGATTTCTTCACGCTTTTCATTCTATCCTTATTTTTTAAGGTTAATAAACGAAGTCCGGCTTCTGGCGGAAGGGGGTTTATCTTGCACCAAGCTACTTTCTTCTTTTCACTATTTTCTTCTTACCTGGTATTTCATTTTTTTCACATGTCATAAATTCTTAGTTCTCTGTATTTTATTTAAAAAAATAAAGGTCTAAATATGTTAGTTAAAATTCTTTCAGTCATTTTTACAGATGTTTATTTGAAAGTTTTTGATATTCCAAAATTAAGAGCTTATTTTTCTCAAAAATTCCCGGAAAATACAGAACTTCATAATCACCTACCTGATGGAAAATTTTCTTACAAATTCCCACAAGTTCAATATCGCATTATTGATAAACATCCTGCCTTAATAGGTTTCAATCAAGGTGTCGATATTCTCAAGAAAATCTTTTTTGAACTCAATGAAATGATAATCGATAATCGCAAATACACGATCAATGAGAAAGAGATTTATTTGAAAGAATACGATTTTGGAGTTTCAGAAGAATTTATTAGTTACAAATTCATTTCACCCTGGATGGCTTTAAAAGAAGAGAACTACGAGAAATATAACGGATTGAACAAATTTGAACAACAAGGTTTCTTAAAACATTTACTACGCGAAAATTTCAAATCTCTTTCTAAAGGCTTTAACTACTGGATAGACAATATTGAAAATGTAAAAGTGGAAGGCTATTTCAAACCCAAACGTGTAAATTTTAAAAATCAGAAAATGCTCTGCTTTACAGGTGATTTCATGGCCAATTTCCAGATTCCGGATTTTATGGGATTGGGCAAACAAAGCGTCCGGGGATTTGGAGTGGTAAAGAAGGTTGATCAGTAAGTGACAATGGCGATTGTCGCATTCGACGAGATTTGAAGTGTGAAGGTGATATTACACAATGTCGCTGGTATTCAATAAAATATTTGGAGGTGAGGGATGATAAATGCGATACAAAAGATTGGAGAATATGTAGCAGGAAAAGAAGTTGATAAAGAAACATTTCTGGATAACATTTGCTTAAAAATTGAACGAGAAAAACAAGGAATAAAACAACATATTGTTTTTATAAATTTTATTACAGATAAAGAAAAAACAATTGTTGTCCAAAATAACCAACAAAACGGACAACTTACAATTTTCGATAATGTTGAAAAACCTACTGGAAAAATTGATATTACTTTTGAAGAAATTAATAAAAAGAATAAAAGTTCAGAAAAAAACTTTTATTGGTTTGGAAATAATCCGGGGGCAAAAGAACAAATATTTCTCACAACAGATAGTCCGGTCTATCTATTTACAAAAACACTACCAAATTTAAAGAAAAGAGTAGATGAACCATTAAACAGTATTTTAGGAAAAATAATTAATTCGTTTTATGAATATTCAAACAAAGTAACTGTTATTATGCCTACTGCTTTTAGTTTTTACAAAGACGAGATTAAAGATTTGTCAAAAAAAATCTTGGATATAAAAGAACATTTAGAAAAAATAAATTCAAAAAAAGAAACTAAAGAACTTATAAAAAAACTAAAAGAAATTTTTAAAGAAACTGGAATAAAACCTAAAATCTCTGAAAAAGGCAATATTGAAAATGTAAAAAATAATATTTTAAAAACATGCAATGAGTTAATGTGTGATATAACAAAAAAATCAAAATTAGAAGAATATCATAAAAATGACATTTTAAAAAGATTAAAACCACAAGGAAATAAAAGAGAGAGTTCAATATCTAATTCTATTCTAAGTAAAAATTTTTTATTTAAAGATAATGTATCAATTTACACTATCAAATATAATGGAGAATTATTAATAAATCATAAAGAATATAAAAAAGCGGTGTACAATGAAAAAATATCAACCCTTTTTGATAGCAAAAACAAAAATTATAAAAAATATTATAAATCAAAAAATATATGCTCAATTTGTGGTGAAGAGAGTATAGAAACAAGTAGCAATACAACAAATTTGGATTTCAAATTTTATACGAAAGATAAACTCGGATTTGCTTCTAATCTTGATGGTCATTTTAAAAACAATTACAATATTTGTAAAATTTGTTACCAGCATTTAATGATTGCAGAAAGATATATTAAAGAAAAATTGAAATCTAAAATAGGGGGTATGGATGTTTATATTTTACCAAAATTCATTCTACCTGTTGATGATTTTGATATAGATGATTTCGCAAGATTTATTACATTTAAGAACCAACAAATATCAGATTTGAGCAGAGCAGAAGATATTCTTGAAGAAGGTTTAGAAAAGTTCGAAGTATATGAAAACAAATATCTTATTAATTACTTGTTTTATCAAAAATCTAAAAGTGAATTTAAAATCTTTAAATTGATTAAAGATATTCCACCATCAAGAATAAACTTCATTAAAAAGAAAGAACAGGAAATCAGTAATTTAATCGATGACAAATTTAATGGTAATAAAAGTTACAAGATTCATTTAAATGGAATTTGGGGATGCATTCCTATAAAAATTCAGAAAGATAGTAAACACGGTTATTCAAAATATCTAGATGTAATCGATAACATTTTTTCAAATAGAAGAATTAATTATGATTTTTTAATAAATCAAGCAGTTGAAACATTGAATATCATAAAACACGAAAGAGAAGGAACAAATATTTGGAATAAAAAAAAGAACATTAAGCCAAATTTTGTTAATAAAATTATCAACTTAAATTTTCTCATTTTGTTTATGAAAAAACTAAATATATTAGGAGGATTAAAAATGGAAGAGCAAAGAAAGAAACACTTTACCGATGAAATGATTCCCAAAGATATTTTTGAATATTGGGATAATCTGGAAATTTATCAGGATAACCAAAAAAAGGGACTTTTTCTTCTCGGTTATCTTATTGGAGAAGTTGGAAGTAAACAATCTTCACAACAAATCAAAAACAAACCAATTTTAAACAAAATCAATTTTCAGGGAATGGGAACTGAAAAACTGAACAGGCTATTAAGCGATGTTTTAGAAAAATTAAAACAGTATAAATTATTGGATTTTACTGTAAATATTCATTCTGCCAGTCAGTTACTAATTGTAGAGAATATTAATAATTGGTCTCTATCAAATCAGGAGAATGTATTTTATATTATTTCCGGATTTGCTTTTTCAAATTATTTGATCAGAAAAAGAAGTAAGGAAAATTATAAAAAGGAATTAGAGGTAAAAATCGAACTGATAGAAAAAACGAAAAGTGAAGGAAAGAATGTTGAAGAATTTGAAAAACTTTTAAGTGAAGCAACAACAAAAGCAGATGAACATAAATATTATGATGCAAAAGAAATTTTAAAACAAATAAAAATAAAAGAGCAGGAGGAAAAGTAAAATGTGTAAAAATGAAGACAAAATCAAAAATAACAGTGAAATACTGTTTATTTACGATGCAAAATTGTGTAATCCGAATGGTGATCCTGATGATGAGAACAAACCGAGAATGGATTACGACAGAAATCAGAACATTGTTTCTGATGTAAGATTGAAAAGGTATATAAGGGATTTTATTGCTGATTTTAGAGATTCCGAGTTTAATAAAATCTTTGTAAGGAAAATTGATGGAGCGCCAGTTAATGCAAAGAAAAGTTTAACTAAAATTTTAGACATTAATGACGAAAAACAAATTAAACTAACAGAAGAACAAAAAAAATCTTTCATTCAAAAAACTATCGATGTTCGAATGTTCGGTGGAATAATACCTGATGTAAAGTTTAGCAACAATAACAAAGCAACCTATAATGCAACCTATACTGGACCAATTCAATTTAATTGGGGTTATTCACTCAACAAAGTTACCGGACCTTTTGATTCAAGTGGAATTACAAGCAACTTTCAAACAGGAAAATCCAGCGAAGATGAAGAAGGAAGTAAATCATCTGGAGCAATGGGAAAAATGTATAAGGTTGCTTATTCGATTCTTGCTTTTCACGGTATTATAAGTGCTAAAAGATCAGATACTACAAAATTGAAACCTATTGATGTTAAATTGTTTGATGAAGCAATAGTAAATTCTCTAATAACGAAAACAGATACTCAAAGCAAAATTGGACAAGAACCTCTTTTATACATTCGTGTTGAATACAATTCAAATGATTACTTCATCGGTGATTTTCGAAAATATCTAAAATTGTCAGATAACAATGATATTGAAATTCCTTTTAATAAAACTAATAAATTGGATCGTGGACAATACAAAATAGATGTCAGTGGCTTGATTAAAAAACTTGAAAAGAAAAAAGAACATATTTCAAAAATTCATTATTGGATAAATGAAGATATTGAATTGAAAGGAATAAACATCGTTGAAGAAGGTGAAGGCGAAAACAAGAAAAAGTTTATAAAATTTAATGATACTGACAAAATTGAAATAAATGAAATAGATATTGAGAAGGAATATATACCGGAGCAACAAGATGAACAACAATCATCCTGATAAGGTTATAATTTTCGATATAATGGGCAGAAATGCCCATTTTCGAAAATTTTATACAAACTCATCTTCTTTGAGTTATCTTGTCCCACCACGAACCGTTATTGCCGGTTTGATTGCAGGTATGCTGGGTTTACCAAGTGAGCGATTTACGAATAATGAAAAAGAAACTTATTATGAGAAATTTAAATCAAAAAAATGTTTCATTGCAGTTTCTTTGAAAACACAAATCAGAAAAATGATGCAAACAGTTAATTACTGTTTCACAAAAACTCAAAATAAAGAGATTTCATTTTCTAAACATTCACAAATTCCGCTTGAAATTCTTACTGCCCAAAATGAAGAAGAATTGAGATATAGAGTTTATTTCTCCTTTATTCAAAATGAAGATAAGACAAGATTTGAAAAAGGAATTGAGCTAATTAAAAACAATAGATTTGTTTATCCACCATATTTGGGGTTATCAGAATTTTTAGCATCAATAAATTTTATTGATGAAGGAACAATTTCTTCTGTAGAACTACCTGAAAAACTCCATTCAATTTGTAAACTTGATTACATAAAAGATTTCAATGTTGAAAATGAAGTAAAATATCTAACGGAAAGAATGCCAACAGGTTTTACAAATAATCGAACCCCATTATCACCTGCAGATTATCTGATAGAAGTAAATGGCAAACCTATTTATGCAATTTATAAAGAAGATGTATTGTTGTATAAAGTTGAATATAAGAAAAAAGGAGAAACTGTTTCTGAAAATATTTCTCCGATGTAATGGAGTCTTTAATGAATTTTGAATCACATCAAGGTATTCCTTTGCAGCAACATTTAAAAGAAGTTGCGAATAAAAGCAGAGAAATAATCTTATCGAAAAATATTGACCTTATAGATAAAAATATACTCGCAGATATTTCCTATTTGATTGGAATTTCTCACGATTTTGGTAAATATTCAACTTTCTTCCAAGACAGCAGAATAAAGAAAATTCCTATTGATAATGAAAATCTTGGAAATCATAGTCTAATTTCTGCATTATTATCTTTTGAACTTTTACAAGAATACATTGAATCAAAAAATCTTAATGAAAAAAAACTTTTCTTATTCATTCCTCAAATCGCTTATTTCATTGTAAAACACCATCACGGAAATTTAGCAAATATTGAAAATGATGTTGATAGTGAAAAATTATTTTATTCTGGATTTAAGTTAATTCCAAAACAATTAGAAGATATTTTTAAGAATTTAAAACAAATAATTTCAGAATATGATTATCTTTTAAGCGATTATAAGATTTCAGTTTCAAATGTTTTTACTCGAATGGAAAAATATAAAAAATCAATTACTTACGATGATGATATAAAACCTATAATCAAAACATCATTAAAAATACCAGTTAGAAAAATGATTAAAGAAAACAATGTAGTTTTTTATTTAGTTTTTCAATTGTTATATTCTATTCTTATTGATTCTGATAAGAAAAATGCAGGTGAAGTAAGAAGCATTGCAAGAAAGGAATTACCTGAAAATTTAGTTGAAAGATATTTAAACCAACAAAAGTTCAGAGAAAAAAATAAAAGCAAAATAAATCCGATAAGAAATCAAATCAGAAAATATGTTTTAGAGAATATAAATACGGATGATAAAATTTTTACATTAACTGCACCAACAGGAACAGGAAAAACTTTAGCATCATTTGCGGGCGCATTAAAATTAAGGAAAATTCTAAAAGAAAAATTAGAACTTAAAAATGAACCGCGAATTATTTATTCATTACCTTTCACAAGTATAATAGACCAGAACTTTAATGTTTTTGATGAAGTGTTACAACAATTAGAGGATTTCAATGAGCACAAAAGTGAATATTTATTAAAACATCACTATCTTGCTGATGTATTTTACAAGACACCTAAAAAAGAAAAGGGAAAAGAAATTGAAGTTGATGAAAGTCTTGCTTTAATTGAATCGTGGGAATCAGAATTGATTGTGACAACTTTTATTCAATTATTCCATACATTAATCGGTTACAAAAACAGAATGCTGAAAAAATTTCATAACATCGTAAATTCAATAATCATATTAGACGAAGTCCAAAATATTCCTCTTAAATATTGGTCATTGGTTCACGATGTTTTGATTGCATTAACAAAATACTTTTATTGTAGAGTGATTCTAATGACTGCTACAAAACCATTGATATTCAATGAAGAAAAAGATGATTTTAAAGAGTTGGTTTCAGATTATAAACAATTTTTTCAATCTGATGAATTGAACCGTGTAAAATTAAATTATCTCAAATCTATAACAATCGATGAATTCTATAATAATTTACCGGATTTTAAACTGGATTCGTATCTTTTTGTTTTTAATACAATCGATTCTTCTCTGGAATTTTTTAAGAAAATTAAAGACTTATCCGAGTATAACAAATTCTATCTTTCAACAAACATAATCCCCAAAGAAAGAAAAATCAGAATTGAAGATATTAAAGAATTAATAGATAGAAATCGCAAAACAGACAAAAAGCAAAAATTTATAGTTGTCTCAACACAAATGATTGAAGCCGGAGTCGATATTGATTGTGAATGTGCATATCGAGATTTAGGACCTTTGGATTCAATTATTCAAGTTGCCGGTAGATGTAATCGCAATAATTTTTTAAAGGTAAATGGAATTGTAAATATTGTACGATTACAAAAAAATGATAAATATGATTATTGCAGAATATACGATCCTATTCTAAATGATATTTCTGAAAAAATTTTAAAAAATCGGAATCCAATTAAAGAATCTGAATTTTTGGATTTGATTGAAGAATATTTCATTGAAGCAAAAGAAAGAATGTATTCTAATATAAGTTTAATAAAATCAATTGAATCACTTAATTTTGATGATAGGAAAGATAATAATCCAATCTCAAGTTTCAAATTAATTGAAAACGATGATTATTATAAAAAAGATGTCTTCATCGAATTTGATGAAAGCGCAAAAGAAGTTTGGCAAAAGTTTATAACCCTAAAACAGATAAAAGACACCTTCAAAAGAAAAACCGAATTTCTGAAATGTAAAAAAGATTTTTATGATTATGTGATTTCTGTTCCTGAAAAATATGTTCCTGAAAAAGAATACGAAAACACGGGAATTGTTTACATTCCAAATAATGCTGTTGAATCCTGTTATGACGACAAAACCGGTTGGAAACGAAAAGATGAAAATTACATTTTTTAATCATTTTTCCAAAACAAAAGATATTAAATTGTTTATCCAAGTAAACAATTTGATTGATTATTGTTTACTTTGAGTAATCAATAAAATGAATATAATAATCTTTCATTCAAAACAAAAACTGTCTGGAAATGATAGATTTATGATGGAGAAATTAAATAATAAATATTAACCATGAACAAAAAACTTCTCACTTCTAACTAATTTTCCGAAGGAAAAAAATATGGAATTATATTTGAACACATACGGCACATATCTCCATAAAAGAGGAGAAATGTTTGAGGTTCGCATCGAGGAAACTTCCAAACGGATTTCTCCCAAACGTATTTCCGGGATTGTTATTTCCAATGCTGCTCAAATCACCACAGATGCGATTCAATTGGCTTTGGAATATAATATCGATATTGTCTTCCTGGATAAATATGGCAATCCTTACGGTCGGATATGGTTACCTAAATTGGGAAGCACGACCTACATCCGACGCAAATTGCTAGAAATCTACCAGGAAGATGCTGGTCTGGAGTTTGTGAAAAACTGGTTGAACCGCAAAACAGAGAATCAACTTCGCTTCCTGAAGGAGATTATTAAAAAAAGACCCAGCATCGATTTCGATAATCAGGTCTGTGAAATCGTACGACTTCGTGCAATTTTGAATAATCTTAACGGGCAGCTTTCCGAATTGGCTCTCAAAATTCTAGGGATAGAAGGAAATATTTCACGTATCTATTTCAAAATAATTTCAATGCTGGTTCCTAACCGTTATGCTTTTTCCGGTCGCTCATCCCGCCCTGCCAAAGATCCTTTTAATACCTTCTTGAATTATGGTTATGGAGTACTTTATAGTAAAGTGGAAAAGGCTCTCATTATCGCTGGCTTAGACCCATATATTGGACTGTTGCATACAGATAATTACAATAAGAAATCTCTTGTATTCGATTTCATTGAACCTTACAGGATTCTCATCGATGAGCCTGTATTCTATCTCTTTTCTCGTCGCAAGATCAAACCGGAATTTTATACAGAGATTAAGAATGGATTCCTGCTGAATGAAGAAGGAAAAAAGTTTTTTATCACAACTTTGATGGATCATTTTGATAAACGAATCAGGTATAAAAACCGCAACATGAAAAATATAAATCAAATTCAAGCTGATGCTCATGCTTTTGCTAATTTCTTAATAGGAAAGAGAAGAGAATTCTGAAAGCGACATTGCGTTTGGAAAGAACGAAAGCGACATAGCGAAAAAAAAACCGGGGGGTTATATGTTAACCTGGGTAATGTACGATATTCCAAAAGATAAAACACGAAATAAAATTGCTAAATTATGTGAAGAATCCGGTATTTATCGTGTTCAATATTCCATTTTTCTTGGTGATCTGAACAATGCTCAAAGAAAAGAACTTATTACAAATTTGAAAGACTTGATGAATGACGATGAGGACTCTGTTTATGTGTTTCCAATGTGCAATGAAGATTTTAATAAATGCAAACTATTAGGTCAGGCTTTTAATAAAGATTTGATCGCTGATGAGATAAAAACATTATTCTTATGAAAAATCAAAAAATATTTGTTACACCCTCTGAAGTTATTGAATATTTATTCTGCCCTCGCTTTATCTATTATATGAATGTCCTGAAAATTGAACAACACGAACACCGTAGAACCTTGGTGAATAAAGGAAGAGATATTCATCAATTAAAAATGGTTCAAAATAAAGAATATTTAAGAAAGAAAATTGGCGCTATAGACAAAAAGCTCGATGTTTATCTAACTTCGAAGAAACTGAAATTAGTAGGAAGAATTGATGAAGTTCTCTTTTTGGAAAATCACGAAGCCGCTCCGCTCGATTATAAGTTCGCATTCTGGGAAAATAGGATCTATAAAACTTTAAAGATACAACAAACTCTTTATGCTCTTTTAATTGAGGAAAATTTTGCAAAAAAAGTGGAAAAAGCATTTCTCGTTTATGTGCGTAGCAGGAATCATCTGGAAGAAATTCGCATCACCGAAAATATGAAAAAGGAAGCGATTGAAATTATTAATGAGATTTTTGATATTTTAAATATTAATTATTTCCCCAATAAAACAAAGGATAAAAATAAATGTTTGGATTGTACTTACAGGAATTTGTGTGTTGTCTGAAACAAATTTATTGACATATTAAGCCAAAATTCGCTCTTTACAGATTGATAGAGGTGTTAACAAGAGTCTGAGTATTGGAAATTTACTTAAATTTCGAGTATTCCCGGAAATTCATCTAGAATTTAAGAAGATTTTTGTTTTGATAAATTATTCTAATGAAGATACTTATCAAAATTTTGCCTTTGAATTAATTGTCCAACAGAACAAGGATTGAAACAAAAGAGAGAACTGAAACATTCAAGTTATTATAATTCTTTGAATTAATTGTCCAACAGAACAAGGATTGAAACCTGGCTGGGCTGGCAAAGTAGGTAACACTACTTTTGCTTTGAATTAATTGTCCAACAGAACAAGGATTGAAACGACCCGGCGTAGCAGCTGGAGCTGGAGCTTATGAGGCTTTGAATTAATTGTCCAACAGAACAAGGATTGAAACACGTTAAAGTCTTCCTCAACTACGAAATATGTTAAACTTTGAATTAATTGTCCAACAGAACAAGGATTGAAACCCATTAATAATTTTCTTTTCCATCATTTCTCCTTGCCTTTGAATTAATTGTCCAACAGAACAAGGATTGAAACTTTCAACATTAAAAGTCCTTTCAACCGGTTTCATTAACTTTGAATTAATTGTCCAACAGAACAAGGATTGAAACATATGTGTAAACAACCACCCCCCCTAAATGTCTTAACCTTTGAATTAATTGTCCAACAGAACAAGGATTGAAACATGGAGTCCCAATAAAACCTTATGGTCAAATTGTCCCTTTGAATTAATTGTCCAACAGAACAAGGATTGAAACATATTAGTATAACAAAAACCCCCCTAAATGTGTATCTTTGAATTAATTGTCCAACAGAACAAGGATTGAAACATATATCCATGTAACGCTTTATAAGGTGACAGACTGCTTTGAATTAATTGTCCAACAGAACAAGGATTGAAACAAATTAGACTTTAATTGTCAAGTAAAAAGATTTTTCTTTGAATTAATTGTCCAACAGAACAAGGATTGAAACTCAGTCTGGGACATATCTCTTCCGATTCTAAGTAATTCTTTGAATTAATTGTCCAACAGAACAAGGATTGAAACATATTGCTGCTGGAACTGCATCTCTTGATGTTGCTCTTTGAATTAATTGTCCAACAGAACAAGGATTGAAACGTATTTCTCTTACTGTCAACCTCTGCTTTTGCATTAACTTTGAATTAATTGTCCAACAGAACAAGGATTGAAACTCATACATTGAAGAAATTAAAGAAAAAAGTTTCAAAGGTTTTGAATTAATTGTCCAACAGAACAAGGATTGAAACATTATCCTTGCCAATATCTTCTTTTGATTATTCCGTCTTTGAATTAATTGTCCAACAGAACAAGGATTGAAACTTCAGGAGTTGGTGGGGTGGATATATTTTAGGCTTTCTTTGAATTAATTGTCCAACAGAACAAGGATTGAAACCTTGTTTTACGGGTGGTCCTTCCGGTATTACCCCATTGCTTTGAATTAATTGTCCAACAGAACAAGGATTGAAACTAAATATTAATCCCAAACCCAAAGATGATTATTTTACTTTGAATTAATTGTCCAACAGAACAAGGATTGAAACCAAAACACTTTAGCATATTAGTTAAAGCTGATAGCCTTTGAATTAATTGTCCAACAGAACAAGGATTGAAACTCAATAGGGCATTTAATTTCAGCCAATCCGTCATCTCTTTGAATTAATTGTCCAACAGAACAAGGATTGAAACTTGTTTTTGCTCAAACTCAGGGCGGAGCAGGAAGCAGCTTTGAATTAATTGTCCAACAGAACAAGGATTGAAACCCGTTTCCACTTCCTTCTTATACCGCTGTTGTTCTTCTTTGAATTAATTGTCCAACAGAACAAGGATTGAAACTCCAGAAATGCTTTACGGTATTTATTCATAATTTCTCTTTGAATTAATTGCCCAACAGAACAAGGATTGAAACTGCAAAACCTTGAAAACCCCAAAGAGAAGGGGTCACTTTGAATTAATTGTCCAACAGAACAAGGATTGAAACAAAATGGAAATTACTACTACTGACAAAAAGCTGACTCTTTGAATTAATTGTCCAACAGAACAAGGATTGAAACATAAGGAGATAACGATGAATGAAAACAAAGAAAAAATCTTTGAATTAATTGTCCAACAGAACAAGGATTGAAACTTTTTGATTACACAATAACCACCAACAATATCTTTACTTTGAATTAATTGTCCAACAGAACAAGGATTGAAACTTTTAAAGATACCGTTTGCGTTTGCCATTTTTCAATTCTTTGAATTAATTGTCCAACAGAACAAGGATTGAAACCTAATGATAAATTGTTTAGCAACAGTATTATCGTGAGTCTTTGAATTAATTGTCCAACAGAACAAGGATTGAAACACAAGAGATTGGAAGAAATCATGATCGCACACGGTCTTTGAATTAATTGTCCAACAGAACAAGGATTGAAACTTCAGACGAATGTGAACAAGAATACAAAAAAGAAGAACTTTGAATAAATTTTCCAAAAGACCAAGAATTAAAACTCTATTAAATCGTTAAAATTAGCACCGTGAAAAGAAATTTGAAATAAGTTTTC
>SDBT01005245.1_pt1 | contig 21835 bp, 16 predicted proteins | sample 2277101 | NCBI WGS metagenome assembly SDBT01 (sample SAMN10404973, study PRJNA504765) | marine sediment metagenome | isolation source: marine sediment core GS10_PC15, 103 cmbsf | place: Arctic Ocean: Southern Knipovich Ridge | collected 2010
CTCCCGGAAATCAGCCTCCTTCTTCTCCCCGACTCCGCTCAGTGTCCTGATATGGTGCTCCGGGAGCTCGGGCCAGCATCGATCCCAGAAGTCGCAGCCGAAGGGATCCGAACAGTGCGCCCCGACCGGGACCGTAGGCAGCGGACCCGACAACATCCGGAGCTGAGCCTGGATCTCTCCAGGCACGGTGCCAAGGACGCCCTCGACCTCGGTGGTCACATCTGCCCGGATGAAGAGATCGTCGAGATTCGGGTATCGGCATTCGGTGTTCAGGTGCATGATCTCCGCCCCAACCACGGACAATCCCGCCTGGCACAGCACGTGTGCCTGCACGGCCGCATCGGGGATGTTGTAGGGCTTCACCGAAGTCGACGATTTCACCTCGATGATGCGAAAGCCGCCGTTCACCTTCTCCAGGATATCCACCGCCACGAAGACGCCATCGGCCAGGAACGACGCCTCGTAGATCGCGGGAGGATCGGAGCGAAGGGCGTCCCTAGTGGCCTCGACCTTCTCGCGGATCTGGTAGTAGGGCAGGTCTATGAGAACGCCACCGGGCACGTAGCTCTGAGCCAGCTCGCCCACGCGCGTTCCCTGGTCGAATCTGAACTGGGTCTCGCGATCCGGCTTCAACTCAGGCGCATCGCGCTCGTGGACTTTCCACCAGAGGTACTTGTGGCATTGAAGCCCTGTAACGAACCGAGATTTCGAGAGACGGTGTTGCATGGCTCTTCCAACACTCCCTCCACATCTGGCGACTGTCAGAGGTATGCCGTATGCTATGACATACTAACAGCAATCGCTGACAGAAACCTGAAGATGACATGCCTTCACGCGCCTTCCCCCCCGGCGTCACGTGGGGTTTGGCGGGAGCGACATGTCAGAACCCATCTCAAAAGTCCAACGCTGGCTCGACCTGATCGCCTACTTGGCGGGAATGGAGAGCGTTCGGCAAAGAGATGGTCAGCCGTGCAGTAACCACCTCCATACGATCACACAACGGATACAACACCATGGCACGCTGGCACGAAGCACCCGAGATCCTTGAAGCCGCTGAGAAATGGAAAGAACGATGCCTGCTGGGCGGCGGCTCGATCTTCTCCAATCACCGCCTCTGGACACCCGAGAATTTCCAGGCTCTCAATCGGTTCTACGTACAGAACCTCGACTTGGGTGAGGGCACGTTCTTTCAGAAGCTAAAGAAACAGCTCGAAGCTGCGCCGCCCAGCGCCAAACAACTCGCTGCCGAGCTGGTATGGGTCATGTACCTCATCGTTCACAAGTCGTCGATGAGTGCTGTGACCAAGCTCTTCCAGATCAAACAGGTTTGGGAATGGTCAGGAGAGGATCTCCCGCCGGAGACCTGGGCAGGTGGCGAAGTGCTGGGAAAGGGAATCTCCAACCCAGGCATTGCATACCACACGCACCGCTGGAGAGAGTTGCTCTTTTTCATCACTACGGGTTGCGATTGGGTTGAACTCGAACTGGTGAAGAGGGAGGAACTGTTGTCCGACCCGTGGGCTTTCGCCGAGTGGCTGGAGAGTCGGGAGAACGTCTCCGGTCGTCAGCTACGCCATGCTCTCCTCTTCTTGTTGTTCCCGGACCAATTCGAACGAATCGTCACCAAACATCACAAACGAGACATCATTCAGGGCTTTTCTGACCAATTGGATGAAGTCGTGGACCTCGACGACAAGAATCCGATCGCCCTTGACCGGGCTGTTTTGATGGTTCGGGAGAAGCTTGAAGAGCAGTACCCGGGGACAGAAGTCGACTTCTATACGCCGCCGTTCCATGAGCGATGGATCCATCCAGACGGAGACGACGACAACACCCTCCCCAGTAAGGAAGAGGGGGAGGAGTGGTTCCGGGGTCGTTTCGGTGAGGTTCGCGCCTGGGCTCTGAGCCCAGGAGAAGGGGCGAGGTTCTGGCCAGAGTTCAGAGGGGAGGGGATCGCTGCTGTCGGTTGGGACGAGATGGGGGATCTGACAGAATACTCGTCCAAGGATGCGATAAAGAAAGCACTCATAGAGGAATACGGTGGGTCCAACCCAGTAATGGACACCCACGCCTTGTGGCAGTTTGCCAATGACATCGCTCCAGGCGATGTCATCGTAGCGAAGAGGGGCCGGTCAGGGCTTCTCGGCTGGGGCATCGTTGAAGGGGACTATCAATACGTCCCATCCCGGGCAGAATACCAGCATGTGCTGAAGGTGAAGTGGCACCCCCACGATATTGTGGAGCTCCCTCGAGCCCAATGGGTCACGAACAAGACGCTGACGGATTTCACTCCGCACTTGGACTGGGTCAAGTTCGCTTTCGAACTGATGGAAGACGGGGTGGACCCAGACCCCGAGCCAAAACCCTACCCACTTACCGAGGCCCTCCAGGACCTCTTCCTCACTGAATCGGAATTCACCCAGATCCTCGATTCTATCAGGAGATGGAAGAACCTCATCCTTCAGGGCCCCCCGGGGGTTGGGAAGACGTTCATCGCGAAACGGATCGCCTGGACCCTGATCAAGCGGAAGGACTCCGAGCCCATTGAGATGGTGCAGTTCCATCAGTCGTATGCGTACGAGGACTTCATCCAGGGGTGGCGTCCGACGGAGTCAGGGGGGTTCACGCTAAGGAACGGGGTCTTCCACGAATTCTGCAAACGAGCTGATAAGGCGCTGGACACTCCCCACGTATTCATCATCGACGAAATCAACCGCGGGAACCTGTCTCGCATCTTCGGCGAGCTCCTGATGCTCATCGAGCCGGACAAGAGAGGACCGGGCCACGCCATTCCCCTCACCTACTCGGAACCGGGGGAGCGATTCTCCGTGCCTCCGAACGTCCATGTTCTTGGAATGATGAACACTGCCGACCGGTCTTTGGCCATGGTCGACTACGCCCTGCGTCGGCGGTTTTCCTTCTTCTCCCTGGAGCCAGCGTTCGGGAAAGAGCCCTTCCAAGCCTACCTCCTGGACGCTGGGGTAGAGGCTGCGATCGTAAAACTCATCGACGAACGGATGCTGGTCCTGAACGAGAAGATCCGAACTGACAGCAAGAACCTCGGACCTGGATTTGAGATCGGGCACAGCTACTTCGTTCCCTGCGGAGACGAGAAGTCCCTCGACAAGGAGTGGTACCGGGGCGTCATCCGGTCCCAGGTGGAACCACTGCTCCGGGAGTACTGGTTCGACCAGGGCAGCCAAGTCGATGAGTTCATTGCGGAGCTCCTGGCGTGAAGATCCCGATCGCCAACGTCTACTATCTCCTCTGTTACGCGTGGAGGCACGCAGAGGAGTCCGACGTGGTGAACGTGGGTGAGCTCGACCAGCTCGAACAGATCCAAGACCTCCTTGGCAAGGTTCTGGCTGAGGGGACCTTCCAGCTTGTTCGGCGCGGGATTGACCGGGGGTACCAGGAGACTCAAGAGGACCTTGCTGGGATCCGGGGGAAGCTCGCGGTGGCCGAGATGGCCAAGCGTGCGCTCAAAGCACGAGGCCGGGCAGCATGCGTGTTCGAGGAATTGACCCACGATGTGCAGCACAACCGGATTCTCCGGTCCACGCTCCGAGATCTTCTTCGCCTCCCGAAGCTCGCTTCGGAAGTCCGAGCCCAGGTCGGACTAGCGTTCCGGAAGTTGGACGGTATCAGTGAAATCCGCGTGGACCGACAAGCGTTCCGGCAGGTTCAGCTCGACCGGAACCGTCGCCTCTACAGGTTCCTGATTTCCATCTGTGCGTTGGTCCACGAGAACCTCTTGATGGATGAGACCACCGGTGAAGCGCATTTTCGGGATTTTCGTGAAGAAGATGCCAGGATGTGGAAGCTCTTCGAAGATTTCGTCACGGAGTTCTACCGCCTTGAACAGAGCCAGTATTCAGTGAACCGAGGTGGAAAAGGCATCCCATGGCAAGATGCCTGGGCAGCCCAGGAATCAGACTTAGCGAGGATCCCGAAAATGGAAGCCGACGTGCTTCTGGACTCGCCAGACCGACGCATCGTCTTGGACACGAAGTTCTACAAGGAGGCTCTCGGGGGAAGAGGAGGCACCAAGAAGCTTCACTCTGGGAACCTCTATCAGCTCCTCGCCTATCTTCGGAATCGAGAAGCGGCGCGCCCGGAGGGGCCGAAGCATGACGGGATTCTGATGTACCCAGTGGTGTCCGAGCCATTAGCGATCGAGGTACATCTGGAGGGATTCAAGATCCAGGCGAGAGGGATTGATTTGGCGCAGGAGTGGTGGAGGGTTCATGAGGATATGTTGGGGGTGCTTGCGTAGACATGCGGGTCACCCTGAGCCGGCAATGTGAATAGCCCGAGATCGTGCAGCGAGGCACATTGGGGTTTTCCCGAAAACAAGGAATGAGTAGCTCTAAATGAACCACTCCGAAATCGTATCCTTCTTCTGGGGGATCGCCGATCTCCTCCGTGACGACTTCCGGCGGAGCAAATATCAGGACGTCATTCTTCCCCTCACCGTGCTCCGCCGCATCGACTGCGTGCTGTCCGACACGAAGCAGGATGTGCTCACTCAGAACGCCCGTTTCAGAGATCGTCTCGACAATCTCGACGACCTTCTACGAAAGACTTCGGGCTTCGCCTTCTACAACACTTCCCTCTACGACTTCGAGCGGCTCCTCCAGGACGCTCCGAATCTCGCCAAAAACCTCCGGAACTACATTGCCGGTTTCAGCCCAAACATGCAGGAGGTCCTGGAGAAGTTTGACTTTGACGGGACAATCACGAAGCTGGACGATGCGGAAATCCTGTTCCTGGTGATGGAGCGTTTCAAGAACGCGGACCTGCATCCCTCCAAGATCGATAACCACAGCATGGGGACGATCTTCGAGGAGCTGATCCGGAAGTTCAACGAAGCCATGAACGAGAACCCGGGTGAGCACTTCACGCCGCGGGACGTGGTCCATCTCATGGTGGACCTCATGCTGGCCGGAGACGAGGAGCACATTCGGAAGCCGGGCGTGGCCGTCACTGTGTACGACCCCTGCTGCGGATCGGGGGGAATGCTCACGATCACGAAGGAGCACATCCAGGGCGGGGATGAGGGCGAGGGAATCAACCCGGCGGCGGACGTCTTCCTCTTCGGCCAGGAGGTGAACCCGGAAACCTACGCTGTCTCGAAGTCGGACATGTTCCTAAATGACCCCACGGGTGAGGACGCGGACCGCATCGCCTTCGGGAGCACACTGTCGAACCCCAGCCATCGAGGGCACACCTTCGACTACCTCATCGCCAATCCGCCCTACGGAAAGGACTGGAAGAGGGACGAGGCGGAGGTCAAAGGGGAGTACGAGAAGGGTGCCGCAGGGCGGTTCGGCGCAGGGCTCCCACGCATCTCCGATGGTCAGCTCCTCTTCCTCCAACACATGGTAGGCCATATGCGGGCTTCAAAGGATGGTGGAGCCCGCGTAGCCCTCATCATGAACGGCTCGCCCCTCTTCACCGGGGACGCCGGCGGAGGCGAGAGCGAAATCCGTCGCTGGATCCTGGAGAACGACCTTCTCGAGGCGCTCGTAGCTCTACCGGAGCAGCTCTTCTACAACACGGGCATCGCCACGTACGTGTGGGTCCTGAGCAATCGGAAGCCTCCCGAGCGGAAGGAAAAGGTGCTCCTCATCGACGCGACGTCGTTCTGGGTGCCCATGAAGAAGAGCCTGGGGGACAAGCGCCGGGAAATCCCAAGGGAGCAGGCGGCGGCCATCCTCGAGACGCTCGATAGGTTCGAGGAGGGGCCTCACGCAAAGCTCTTCCCGACGACCCACTTCGGATTCCGGAAGATCACCGTGGAGCGGCCCTTGCGGCTGAACTTCCAGGCTTCGTCAGAGCGCGTAGCCTGCCTGGCGGACGAAACGGCGTTCAAGAACCTGGCACGTTCGAAAAAGAGAGGGGAAGCCGGGGAACGGGAGATCGCCGAGGGGAAGACCCTGCAGCAGGGTATCCGCGTGCTCCTGCGCACCCTTCCCGACCCGATGTACAAGAACCAAGAGGAGTTCACCAATGTGCTCGGAAGCGCCGTGAAAAGGGCAGGCGTCAAGCTCAGCGTACCGGTGAAGCGGGCGATCTTCAACGCTCTTTCCGAGCGGGATGGGACAGCGGAGATCTGCCGAGACGAGAAGGGCAAACCGGAGCCCGATACCGACCTCCGAGACACGGAGAACGTGCCACTGTCAGAGGACGTCGACGCTTTCTTCCAACGGGAGGTCGCGCCCCACGTCCCTGACGCATGGATCGATAGGTCGAAGACGGACCCCAAGGATGGTGGGGTAGGGATCGTGGGCTATGAGATCAACTTCAACCGCTACTTCTATGTGTACGAGCCGCCGAGGCCCTTGGATGAGATCGGGGCAGACATTAGGACAGTAGAGTCGGAGATCCTGGATCTGCTGCGGGAGGTGGCCGGGTGAGCAGTGTGGAGCTGAAAAGGCGGTATCGCCGCTATCCGGCCTATCGCGACTCGGGGGTGGAGTGGTTGGGGAAGGTGCCCGAGGGGTGGGAGACGACACCTCTCAAGCACATTGTGTCGTTTACAAATGGGTTCGCGTTCAAGCCTTCAGAATGGGTGGACGGGGGCACCGCGATTGTCCGCATAGAGAACCTCAATGGTGGGGGCACCTTCAACCACACTCTCCGTGATCTACCGAAGCGCTTCCATGCATACAAGGGAGATATTCTCTTCGGATGGTCGGGAAACCGAGGCACTTCCTTTGGCCCCTTCATCTGGATGAAGGCAGGCCAGCACTATGTGAATCAGCACATCTTTCGGGTACACGGATACGATTGTGACAAGGCCTGGCTCTACTGGACGCTGAAGGCGGTAACGTGGTACATCGAGAGCCAAGCCCACGGTATCATCGGGATGGTGCACATTACTAGAACGGATCTGGGCGCGGTTCCGCTGGGACTCCCCCCCCTCCCCGAACAAAGCTCCATCGCAGACTTCCTCGACCGTGAGACCGCCAAGATCGACACGCTCATCGCGAAGAAGGAGCGCCTCCTCGAGCTCCTGGATGAGAAACGGACCGCCCTCATCTCCCGGGCCGTGACCAAGGGGCTCGACCCGGATGTGCCCATGAAGGACTCGGAGGTGGAGTGGTTGGGGGAGGTGCCGGAGGGGTGGAGGACCAGGAAAGCAAAGGTGTTGTTCCGATACTCAAAGGAGCTCGACTTCCCAGATCGGACCGTTCTTTCCGTATATCGCGACTATGGAGTCATCGAAAAAGCCTCTAGAGACGACAATCAGAACAAGACACCCGAGAACCTGAGCACCTATCAATTGGTTCGGCCCGGCGACCTTGTGATCAACAAGATGAAGGCTTGGCAGGGATCCGTCGGAATTTCGGAATTGGCAGGAATAACCAGTCCGGATTATGTGGTCTACCGGCCCCAAACCTCAGATTCTGGCAGGTTTCTTCATTACCTTCTTCGAAGCGCCCCAATGGCCACGGTCTACCTCTCAAACTCAAACGGGATTCGCCCGGGACAATGGCGCCTTGAGCCGAAACGATTTGAAAACCTCGAGCTGCCCCTCCCCCCGCTCCCTGAGCAACAAGCCATCGCCGCCCACCTCGACCGCGAAACCGCCAAGCTCGACGCCCTGAAGGCCATGGTCCAGGAGGCCATCGACCGCCTGAAGGAATACCGCACCGCCCTCATCTCAGCGGCGGTCACCGGGAAGATCGACGTCCGTGAGGAGATCGTCGCATGACTCCTGAGATTTCTGAGAAGGCCTTCGAGGACGCCATTGAGTGCGCCCTGCTGGCTGGAGGGCCCGACGAGTGCCCAGACAGGCCACAGGCGGTCCGGGAGCGCCAGCCCCATTACGGCGAAGGCACCCCCGGAGGCTACTACCGGCGCCTTCCAGAGGAGTATGACCGGAAGCTGTGCCTCATCCCCCGGGACCTGCTGGACTTCGTCCTGGCCACACAGCCCAAGACGTGGGCCAGGTATCAGGAGCACTATGGTGCGTCGGTCAAGGAGCAGTTCGCCTCCCGCGTCGCCAAGGAGATAGAACGGCGCGGCGCCCTGGATGTGCTGCGCAAAGGCGTCAAGGACCGGGGCTGCAAGTTCGAGCTGGCCTACTTCCGACCTTCCTCCGGCCTGAACGAGGAGCTTAAGGCCCTCTATCAGGGCAACATCTTCTCCGTCGTCCGCCAGCTCCGGTACAGCCAGAAGAACGAGAACAGCCTGGATCTGTGCCTCTTCCTCAACGGCATCCCCGTCTTCGCCGCCGAACTGAAGACGCCCTTCACGGGCCAGTCGGTCCAGAACGCCATTAAGCAGTACCAGTTCGACCGGGATCCCAGGGAGCCGTTCTTCTCCTTCGGCCGGTGCCTGGCCTACTTCGCCGTCGATCCGGATCTGGTGTATGTGACCACCGAACTGGCCGGACCGAGGACCCGCTTCCTTCCCTTCAATCGGGGCAAGTTCGGCGGCGCTGGAAACCCAGAGGCGTCCCCCACCCAGGGGAAGTACGCCACCGGCTATCTCTGGGACCGCGTGTGGGCTCCAGACAGCGTGCTGAATCTCATCCAGCACTTCATCCACACCTTCGATGAAATCGACGAGGACGGAAAGAAGACGGGGCGCCGGCACCTCATCTTCCCCCGGTACCACCAGCTGGACGCAGTGCGTGGGCTGGTCCAGGACGCCCAGGCCCAGGGGATTGGCCAGCGCTACCTCATCCAGCACTCGGCGGGAAGCGGCAAGTCCAATTCCATCGCCTGGCTCGCGCATCAGCTTTCGGTGCTCCACGGCGCACAGGACGAGCGCATCTTCGATTCCATCGTTGTGATCACCGACCGGCGAGTCCTGGACCGTCAGCTCCAGAACACCGTCCTCCAATTCCAGCAGACGGCGGGCGTCGTGGAGAACATCGACACCACGTCCCGGCAGTTGAAGGCGGCCCTGGAGAGCGGGAAGACCATCATCGTCACCACCCTCCAGAAGTTCCCGGTCATCGCCGACGAGATAGGGGCCCTCCCCGCCCAGCGCTTCGCGGTGATCATCGACGAGGCCCATTCATCACAGTCCGGTGAAGGAAAGAAGTACCTGAACACGGTGCTCAGCGCCGGATCGCTGGAGGAAGCCGAAGTCGCCGACGCCACAGATCCCGAGGACACCGAGGACCGTATCCTCATGGAGATGGCCAAGCGTGGGCCGCTGCCCAACGTGTCGACCTTCGCGTTTACTGCTACGCCCAAGCCCAAGACACTGGAGCTCTTTGGCGTACCGCAGAAGGACGGTTCCTTCGACGCCTTCAGCACCTATTCCATGCGCCAGGCCATCGAGGAGCGATTCATCCTCGATGTGCTCGAGAACTACACCACGTACCACACCTACTGGAGACTCCAGAAGATTATCGAGGAGGACCCCAGGTACGAGAAGGGGAAGGCGAGCTACCTGCTGAAGGCCTTCGTGGACCTCCATGAGCACGCCATCGCCCAGAAGGTCGAGATCATGGCGGAGCACTTCCACGATCAAGTGGCCCACCGCATTGGCGGCAAGGCTAAGGCCATGATCGTGACCCGCTCCCGCCTGCATGCCGTGCGGTACAGCCTGGCACTAGACGCTTATCTGCAGGAGAACGGATACCCGTACAAGGCCCTCGTAGCGTTTTCCGGGACGGTACACGACGAAGGGAAGAACTACACCGAGGCGGGCATGAACGGGCTGCCCGAGGCCCAAACCGCTCGGACCTTCGACACGAGTCCGTACCGGTTCCTCGTCGTGGCGAACAAGTTCCAAACCGGTTTTGATCAACCCTTCCTTCACACCATGTACGTGGACAAGAAGCTCGGAGGCGTGAACGCCGTCCAGACGCTTTCGCGCCTGAACCGGATTCACCCCGAGAAGTCCGAGACCACGGTGCTGGACTTCACCAACGAAGCCGACGGCATCAAGGAATCGTTCGATCCCTACTACGAGACCACCATCCTCTCGGAGGGGACCGATCCCAACCTTCTGTATGACGGTGAGCGGCGCCTTCTGGAGTTTGGCGTGTTCGATGAGGCGGACGTAGTGGCCTTTGCCAAACTCTATTTCGACCCTGACGCCACCCAGGCCCAGCTCTACGCCGCGCTGAAGCCGATCGTCGATCGTGTGTCGGATCGGGATGAGGACGAGCGGCGGGACTTCCGGAAGATGGTGGGTGAGTATGTCCGACTGTACTCTTTCCTGTCCCAGATCCTCACCTTCCAGGATGCGGACCTGGAGCGGATGTACGTGTTCTGCCGCCTGCTCCGGCGCTACCTCCCCGTGGACCCAGTGGAGCTGCCCAAGGAGGTGCAAGAGAACATCGACGTGGAGTCGTACCGGATTCAAGAAACCTTCAAGGGCAAGATCCAACTTGACCGGGGAACCGGGCCCCTTGACCCCCAGAAGCAGAAAACGCCCGGAACCGAGACGCCCGATCCCCTGGAGCCTCTCTCCCAGATCATCCGGGAACTCAATGAGCGCTTCGGGACCAACTTCACGGAAAAGGACAAGGTGTCTCTGAAGGGGCTGGAGGAGCGACTTGCCGGCAATGAGGCACTCGCCGCAAGCCTAAAGGCCAACACGGAGGAGAACGCCCGCCTCACTTTCGACCACGTGGTCAAAGACCAGCTCCAGGACATGGTGGACACCAACTTTGAGCTGTACAAGCGGGTCACCGACGACCCGCAGTTCTCGAAGTTCCTGCTGGATTGGCTGTTCGAGCGAATGTTGAGGGGGGTGGAGTGAAGCGAGGATGAACGCCTTCGTCGCCGCCACGGACTACGAATGGTTCCAGTTCCTGGCTGAGCAGCCGGCGCTGGACGAGGTCAACTTCTGGTACCCCAAGCCATGGGGAGGCCGGTTCGGGGTGCTCCGCGACGGGCAGCCGCTCCTCTTCAAGCTTAAGCGCCCTCATAATGCCATCGCCGGGGGCGGGTTCTTCAAGCATTACACGGAACTGCCCCTTTCCATGGCCTGGGAGACCTTCGGGCCGAAGAACGGGGCCGCAACCCATCTGGAGGTGTGGCGGAGGATCAAACGGCTGCGACGGGAGGTGCCTCGGCCAGGGGACGATCCCGTGATAGGATGCGTCCTTCTGGCCGAGCCCTTCTTCTGGCCGGCAGGGCTCTGGATTCATGATCTCCCGGGGTGGCACCCCAACATCCAGCGGGGGCGAACCTATGACCTGCGGGAAGGGGATGGGCTCCAGATTTGGGACATGGTCGTGGAGCAGTTGGAGGCGACCGTTTGGAACCACGGAGCCGGCCTGGAAGCACCCCAACCCACGCAGATCCCCGGGGGGTATGGGGACCCGCTACTGCAGCCTCGCCGGCTCGGCCAAGGGATCTTTCGAGCTCTCATCACCGACCTCTACCAGCGGCGGTGTGCTGTTACTCAAGAGCGGGCCCTGCCGACCCTAGAGGCCGCCCATATCCGTCCCTTCAGCGATGTCTTTGAACACGTGGTTACGAACGGCATCCTCCTCCGCTCGGATGTCCACCGGCTGTTCGACGCAGGGTACATCACCGTGACCCCCGAGTACGAGGTCGTGGCCAGCCGACGCATGAAAGACGACTTCGACGACGGGGAGAACTACCGGAAGCTGCACGGCAGCCGGATATGGGTTCCGGAGTCGGTGACGCTAAGGCCCGATCCTCAGGCGCTGCGTTGGCACAATGAGGAGAGGTTTAGGGTGTGAGGAGTCCCTCGATGAGAAACGGGGCCTAGGGTCGGACCGAGCTCAGGGTCGCTTCAAGGAAAGAGTTGGCTCCTGGGCAGCATGTCCGAGGTGATCTGAGAAGCCCGTGGCAACGCCCCACGAGCGAGAACACTGACGGCCTGCTTCGTCAATACCTCCCCAAGGGCCCCGACCTCTCTGTTCACTCTCAGAACGATCTCGATGCCGTCGCCCAGGAACTAAACGGCCGGCCTCGACAGATCCTCGGATGGATGAAACCATTTGAGGTCTTCACCAGGACCGTTGCGTCGACGAGTTGGGACCGCCCACAGAAACCAGGACACTTCCTGCGAGAGCGAATCCGACCCTAGCCTGGGATGCTCAATGCAGAACGCACTTTCTCCACAACGGTGGGCCGTGCGGATCCACTCTCTCTGAAGTCATTTGCGTGACTGTCGATCCAGAGCACGGATACTCCGCTACTCCCATAATCGTCAGCCACGGAATAGACTGCAGCGTTCAGCTGGGCAAGCCAATCGGCGGTGATTCCCCCCTCCTCACGCCGCCCACGCTGACGGGTCCTTTCAGCTTCGACTTCGTCTGGGCACCGTAGTGCAACCAAAAGTCGGGGAAGGCCAATTTCAGCGTGAATCTCATCGACAATGGCTTTGAAGAGCTCCAAGCGCCTACCTTCCAAACCGATTTTCGCATAAGCCAGATCCAAGGCGAAGCTGAAGTCGGCGACGATGGGTGCCGCCGTTGCATTCGCTTTCAGCATGTGGTAGTGCTGCAGTACGAAGGCCAACTCAGTTTCAAAAATGAACTGACCCGGATTCTCGTAGAAAGCTCTCCAAAAGGGGTTCGCTCGGAAGTCCTCCAGAATCACCGTCTCATCGGGGGAGCCTAGCGCTTGGGCGAGCGTGGTTTTCCCCGAAGCGATACCCCCGCAGATCTCAACTCTCTCTCCGAAACTCACGACACTCACCGAAGCGCTGCAATCGAGTCTCGCAACGCGGCGATCTCCCCAGCCAGGCTGTCAACTTTCTGCTCAAGCTGCGCCTGTTCCAGCCTATCCTCGGTCAGTTGACCGTTGAGTTTAACCAGGACCCACCCAAGGGGCACCAACGTAAGAACGAGTGCAATAAGGGTGACGAGGGTAGCGTAATGCGCGCCCCGGACGACTACCCGGGCGTCCTCAGCGGCCCTCTTCGACTCGGAAATCGCGACAGGAATCGAGCTCTGAACGGGCCGGCCAGGGCTCGCCAGGTCCAGATAAGCTTGGGCATCCTCGGGGACTTCCTTGTCAAAATCTTGGAAAAGGTCGGTCTCTTCCCACTTCCGAGTTTCCGCTCCCCCCGGAGACCAGCGCTTGTTCGGGCTCAACTTCGTGAACTCTGCCCAAATCAGCGAATCGCCGCCTCTGAAATCGTATGAGTTAGTCGTGAGATTGTGGAGTGGGATCGACAAACGACCGACGAAGCCAGGGTCAACAAGCGGCCCAGTTCCTAGCAAGAGACCTCGATATACGTTGTCGATTCTCAAGTCGAACCTCATTGCGATGTAGTCAGGTAATCGCAGTTCGGGCTCAAGGGTCACAAAGGCTATCGAGTCACTCTCCAGAGTGAAGACATCGTTGAGCCCAAGCACTCCTGCTCTTCTATCATCTCTTCCATCACCTCTTCCATCCCAGTAGACATAGGGACCCATCAAACGAAGAGCATAGGAGGCGGGCTTGAGGTATGCCTCCTGCGGATAAAACGGGAAGACCATCCCCGTCGCCGTCACATACTCAATCAGATCCGCCGTGTTAAGCAGTGCGGGTGCAATATCCGGGAAAGGGTCTGTCGACCTGAACTTCGCGAACCGCCTCTCAGCCTCCTGCAGCGTCTTCGGAAGCCCGAAGAAGACATCCTCAAGGACGTCCCCCGTCTCAAAATCAGGAGGAGGTTGATGCTTCATGACGCGATCTCCTCCAAAGATCTTGATGAACAGAGGGCAGGAGCGGCCGTGAAACGATCCAGAATCCTGGCGGGTCCAATCCCAACAAACTCAATCTGTCGCCCGATCGACTCCTCGACTGTGCTAACAAACTCACTAGCGCAGGCGGTAATGTGCCCGTCGATCACTCGGCAGTCAACGTAGTCGAGGTGGTTCAAAACCAGCAGCGTCGGCCGATTCATCTGGATCGCGTCGCGCACGATCTGGGCCGAGAACCTACCTACTCGTCGAATCTGCCTCGTCACGGACGTGAACTCCTCAATTACCTCCTCACCGCCCGAACCCTTCGTGACCGTCGCCCAATCGATCTCATCTTCGAGTGGGCCGGAAGACCCTCCAACGCGAATGGGATAGGTCCGGATAACCAAGGCGACTTCATCCACAAGTGTCGGAGCCAACCCCACCTCACTAAGGAACGCACTCGCAGAAGTATCGCGGCTCGTCACAAAGGGATAGTGCCTGGAATGAAACACCGACAACCCATGCCCTTGAGTCCCCTCAACGACAACTCGGCCGCCAGCGTCGACCATTTCGTTCAGAACTTCCTTGGTTTCACCAAGAAACGACTGGAGCCGGATCTCGTCGCGAGCCAAGATGACCTCTGGTCCTCTGCCCAAGCGCCCGACATGGGCCGCCCCCGTGCCGCTCAATGTTGACCCTATTCTCTCCCTCAAGAGCCGCTTGCGCTCTGCATTCCGATGGGCTTTGGTCACAACCGCTGCGCTAGGGTCAATGGTCAGGCGACTCGGATCAATCCGAAGCGAGCGAATCTCTTCAGAAAGAAGCTCGACATCTACATAGGCCCCGGCCGGGATGATCAGTCGCACTCCGGGAAGAAGCGCTGCAGTGGGCAGTTGACGGAGAATCCACCGCCTGGAGCCATGGAGCACCGTGTGTCCAGAGTTTGGTCCTCCTACCCGAACCACGGCGCGCGCGTCTCTCGCATCAGCCAAGGCGAGAGCTACCTTTCCCTTTCCTTCCGAGCCGTACTGACCTCCCACCACTACGCTCACCGGCATTGGCGTGTCACCCTTTCGTGCAGCCGTTTGACCAGACTTTCTAACTCTTCCAACGAATCGTGGTTCTCCAGCACCTCGTGCGCAAGGGAGGAGACTCCTGAAACACTCTGTTCCGCGACGTGGGCGATTGCCATATCGAACTGGGTACCGTCACCGCCCTGGCTAATGTGCCGGCGGCGGCATTCCGCAAGATGCGCATCGACCCGGAGATGATGGAATCGCGGCCCAAACTGCTCTACCAAGAAGGCATGATCCTCTGGATGCCTCAGACCATCCACAACCACTCTCCTGCAGTCGCTCACGGTTGCAAGAAGATCCCACTCGAGCGCCCGCTGTCGACCCCCGGCGTAAGTCTCGCTGCCCAGGTCCTGGAGGGCCTCTCTAGTTACCCTCCGACCATCCGCTTCGAGCGATCTCTGAAGAACGAGGCTGAACCGAGCGTACCGATAACCCTTCGCCTCGAAGAATCTCCCGGCGGTCGTCTTGCCGGATGCGATAGGGCCACTCAGTCCGATGGCGAGCTTGTCGCTCCAAGCGCTCGCACCACTGATGCTCGGTATGATCAGGTACTCCTCGCTGGGAGTACCAAGTCCTTCAAACCACCCTACCCAGAAGAACAGACCGACGAGGGCCGACGTAACCGCGTCCAGTTCGTCGTGAGATAGCGCCCGTTCTCCCAAGCCCAGTAGACCAAAGCTCTCAAGGCCATCGCGAAGATGCTGAAGGCTCGCTCGCTTTCGCGGAATACCTAGGATGTCCTGTGCGGCCCCCGGGTAGCTCTCGATCACCGGGACGCCCTGCGCTCTGAAAGCCGCGGCTAGCCGAATCCCTCGCTGAGTAAGTTTCTGCATACTCGGGAGCAAACAGGGGTAGACATTTACCCCTCGCCTCTTCAACTCCCGCTCACAGCCCCTCATGATTCCGAACTCATCCCGGGTCGGGTCGTCGTCAAAGGGGGTGACCCGCCCGTCCGGCAGAGAAAGAGGCGAGTCAATCGAAATCAGCTGCGGCGCGGTGGCCATGGAGCGAGCAATCAACTCCTGATCACTCCCCACCAACCTCGCGTCAACATGACCGTCACGTATTACCGCCCAACCCGACGGACGGGTCTCACTCCCAGTAAGATCGATACCGACAAAAGACAGGTCATCGCAGCTGTCCAGATCACCCAGCACAACCCGCGGGCCAGGAGACCCCTGAAAAGACTCAAACTCCGGTTCCCTCGGCCAAGGAGGTTCAGGAGTCGAACACGCTGGCTCGCGAGAAGTGTTGGGGGGAAACCCGACAGCCTCTTCCAGGTCCACCACAAGTATTTCCAGCATCTCGCAGAGACCTTGAACGTCGGCAAGGTTGTACGTGACAAGATCACGAAAGGCCTTCTTAGACCCTGTCTTGTAGTCATGCCAAAGCAGAACCGCGTCCGCTCCGGAAAGCCCCTCGATCTGACGCTTGCGACCGATCCCCAGCTCCTCCTCCAAGCTCTTCTGTCCCCCCGACATTTTCAGGCGTCTTGCCAGGAATCGCAGGTCGATATGGGCCTTTGGCAGCCTCGCATCCGGGAAATCTCTTCTCAGGAACTTTAGGTCAAAGAGAGCCCCATTGAAGGTCACGATCATGGCGGCCTGTGACAGCTCCTCCAGCAGGGGACTATTGTCATGCCAGGGCAGGACGTATGAGTACGTTCCGTCGGAGGCCCATCCAATCATCGTCACTTCGTCGTAGTAGTGACTGAGCCCCGTCGTCTCGATATCAAGGAATACGACCTGCCTCGGAAACGTTCGATACATGCGCCACAATTGGCTGACAGGCAACCGCTCCGCAAAGAAGTCAAAGTTGAGATCTTCGAATGCTCGGAACGACTCTTCCAAGACACTCCTGGTCCGTCGGGACCGCGGAAAGAGATCCAGCTGCCCAGCTTCGCGCTCAAACAGGTCGCCCCAAGTCAGCACCCCTTCCGACCAGAGTCGTCGCTCAGTCTTCAGACCGATTCCCGGCAGATGACAGAAGGTATGGGTGAGCATTTAGGCGAGCCTTTCGAAACTGAAGGCGTTGCTCTCAAGCCACTGGCCTGAGCAAGTTCCGCTTCGAGCCATGTACTGGAGTTAACATGGCTGTGCGGAAATCCACATAGTGGGGTCAGCTTTAGTGGCGGGTCTAGCCTACGCTACGGATCTGTGAGGGGCAACTCACCGCTCACTACATGAGATCATTCAGTACCCGCATCGTCGGTCGGACCGTGTCGAGGGCGTCGCCCGTTGGTGGAATGTGCCCGAAATTCATGGCGCTCTGAGATCAGAGCCTTAAGCTGCCGATCTGCTGACGTGCCCCCGCCAGCAGCCGTGTGAACGCAGACGGCTCGGAGAGTCCTTCGATGGACCCATGGAAGCGGAGCCGCCCGTCTTCGAGGGCCTTGAGGAGCAGAGCGAGGAACTTGCCCCGAAACAGGCGACTCAGGACCCGGATGGGGAGGAAGAAGTGGGGAGAACAGAGGATCCAGCGGCACCCATCGGAAGCCAGGCCGCCGGCAGGCACCACGCAGTGGATGTGGGGATGGTGATGGAGGTTCTGGCCCCAGGTGTGCAGCACGGCGAGGAACCCGATCTTGGCCCCGAGGTGGCGGGGATTGGCCGCCACATCGAGCAAGGTACGTGAGGCAGCCTGGAAGAGGAGGGGCCGTAGACCACCTTGGGATTCTGAAGCGCCAGGGGCCCCAGGAGCCGGGGCAGGGTGAAGACCACGTGGAAGTAGGGGACGGGCAGCAGAGTCCAGTGATGGCCTGCGCCTGCATCCCGAAATCAAGTCAGAGGCCGAAGACCGAGCTCATCATCACCTGACCAGGCGTCAGCCTACGACGTCTCGGGACCCGTGCGCTCTCTTGACCCCGGGGGCCTGATAGTCAGACGGCAACGGTGGGTACTCTCGCTACATGTAGAAGCCGTAGCTGATCGGTGGACGCTGGTCCGCCTGAGTGTATTTCAGGATGTCCCCGACGTGCCGAGCGCATTGAAGTGTGATGGGGTATTTGCCGTCTAGTTGGGTGTTGTTCCAGTTCATCTTCGTCAGCGCGAGAATCTCTCGGCAAAGAGCCGCAGGGGACTCGTCAGCCTCGTTCACTGTGACTCGGACGGGTTGCGGCACATACATGCCCGGGTAGGTTCCATAGTACGGCACCGAGCCCCGCGTATAGAGGAGGTGCTGATCTCGTGAGATTTCAACTCGAGACCCTCGGACGGGAGGGTAGAGACCACGACGGAAGAGTCGAAGATCCGTATCCGATATGGTCACGAAGTCGACCGTCGGTACGTTCTCTGCGTTCGCTGCTGCTCGGAACGCCTCGATCTCTTCGTGTCGGTAGCGAGAGGTGCGGTGGAGTACCAACCGAGCTGGGGCCTGTCCCAGGGCCTTCCGATACTCTTCGAGCGCGCGGCGAAGTAGGGTCTCCGCCTGTTCCGGTCGCAGGAAAGGCCGCCGGTCGTCTTTGTTCACGTCCACCGGTGTTCCGCGCAGAATCACTCCGTTCCCGAGTTCGTTGAAGATTTGGGCGAGGCTTGTACTGAGCACCTCTCGGTCGCGACTCCTGAAGAAGCCAATTCCGGCATAGCAGACGCCGGGTCGATTGGCGTTTGGCGGAAGTCGCCAAGGGGCAGTGCGGTTGGCCTTGTAATAGACCGCAGTGCAGAAGTTCCAGGCTCGGGTTGCATCATCCTGCATCCCGTCGGGCGAAGGTTGCAGCGATGCGGTGCGGATCAGCTGCAAGGGGACGGCCAAGTGAAGACAAGCCGCCTTCAGCGCCCGGCGGAAATTCATTTCGAGAGAGTCATCCGGCTCGGGCGCTTCAACGCTCTCCTCCACGGGCTGCGGAGTGCGTGTTGAGATTACGTCGTACAGATCGTCGGGAAGGACACAGACAATCACATCGACGGATCGATTCTGTGCGAGGAAGTCAGCCTCGATGAAATACAGGTCCACCGCCTCCTGCACTCGAGTATCGTGTGACTTGATCTCTAGGACGCGGCGGATCTCGGACCTCGGGATCTTACGCGTCAACTCCTCGGCGTTGACCAATTCGGCCCTGAAGCCTCCGGCACCATTGAATCCTGGAAAGCCAGGAAAGAGGGTCGGTTGTTTGGCGTTGATCCGACCGGGAATGGCGTTCCCGCACCTGTTCAGCCATGCGTCGAGGTCTTCGAGACCATCCGCTGTCCCGATCGCACCTACGTGAATTCGATCTCGCCTGGCAGCTAGGCGGGAATCGTAGACGTCGTATGCGCTAATCCCCGCCCGGGGACATACGTGCGTTCCCCGCCCGAACTCGAGCTCGGGCTCAGGATGAACGTGGAGTTCCATCTGCGTCGAAGAAGAGCGGCAGGTCACCCAGGGGATCCAGCAGTTTCCGTTGCTCGGACGGGTCCTCCCGGGCGCGCCAAACATCATCGTCGATAGCCGGCCCCCCATCGACCTTTACGAGGTGGTTGAACGTGAGATGAGGATATGGAGTGAAGTCCCGGAAGAGATCTGGTGGGGGATCGTGCGTCAGGAAATAGACAAGGAACTTCACGTGATTGAATACGTGCTGGTTCTTCTCAGCCCTCTTCAAGTAGTCCACTCGGTCCGCACCGAAATACCACTTTCGGTAGCCGTCGGCGCTGAAAAACCACTCTGGCTTGATCGATAGAAACCACTCGTCCCCGATGCGGTGGAAGGCCGGCGAGAATCCAAGGTGCTTGCAGTGATACGTTTCCTCCTCGTTGTCCCTCTTCGGCACACGCTCGAACACGGTCCTGCTCGCGGACACCTCACCGGTCCAAGACTCCCGACGTTTTAGGTGCTGATCGTCCGTCTGTGCGAAGATGAACAACCGCTCGAGATGCTGCCACTGAACGCCCCGGTGATAGAGTTTTTGCTGCAGGCACCGCCGCAGAAGGTCCTTGAAAGCGCCCATATAGCCGTCCCCGATGTCGAAATACTCGGCAGCGCCAAGTGGTGTCACCGTGCCCTGATCGACGATTCGCCCCAGTCCGGTATGGGGCTCGGACAGGTCGTGGAACGTCAGCACCTGGCTCTCATGCACCGTCCAGTCGGTCGCAAATCGGACGCCGATCTGATCCATATGCTTCTTGACCGATCGGCGAGTCGCACCTCGCTTGCTACGAGCCTCGGGCAAGAGGTCAGCAACGAAAAGTTCAGCGGGCAAGTCCATCAAGAGGAGGTTCATCCACAGCGCTTCGTCCTCAGCCTTGACTTCCGCCTCGTAATGGGCGGGCCTGCCGAGTTCCGCATCTAAGACCTTGACCACGTGTACGAGGTCGGCGATCGGTCGGTTCTTGAGCAGCGCAAGGACGTCTCGGTAGTCCAGCACGTCATCCCTCGGCTCGAACTCGACCAGTCCGCCGAGGTCTTCGGTAAGGTCGACCCGATATGTCGCCTGCTTTTCCTCAAGAACGTAGACGTACAGGCGCGGGTACTGCAGATGGACCTTGTTTCGAATCAGGGCTTGGATCGAGGAGCGGAGTTTCGGCGCATCAGCCCGCGACGTCACTTGAATCCCGACCCCCTTGGACGGATCCCCAAGGTCGATTCCCGGAAAGTTGCTTCGGTCCGATTGGTTCAGGTTTCGCAGCTCTGGCAGATCCATCGCGATCCGGAGGACGGGGCACAGAACGTCCTCACAGATTCGGTGAATATCTGTTTGACCAAGGGCGGACCCAGCCCTCACCTCGAGGACGAGCAGAGCAAACTGCTCGCGCATCCGGTTCAGAATCTCTTGCCTTCGCAAACGCACACCTCCGCGGATGAACATCGGAAGATAGCACTGAGCAGAAGAGTCGAGTCAGAAGTCGCCGTCTTCATTATACTGCCGCCGGGTTGCTGGGTAACGAATAGGCTTGTTTCCGATCTCTCCGCGAGAGGCCTGGGGGGCTGGCCAGTAGAACAGACGGGAGAGTCGGGAACAACTTGCTTGAACGAAGCCGGTTCGTCGCTGCAATGGAGATTGGACGGTGTGGGTGTTAGGCGCAAGGGAGGGAAGTGGGAGAGAGGGGGGCTGCCCGACCCCAGCTGGCCCACCAGCGAGGGACAGACCCAGTTCGGGGATCAGGAGCGTAGGAATCCTTGAGCCCCGAGCGAGGGGCAGGCAGTGGGTGATCAACGACAACCACCTCTTCCGGAAGGCAAATCCAATTGTCGCTGGCCACCTGGTTCCGGACTCTACCCTCTCACCCGACTGAGGATCTCCTCCGCCAGCACACGGCCACCCTCCACACTCGGTTCGATGGGATTGGCATAGTGAACTGGCTCGTTGAGCAAATTCCGCAGCTCTATGACCTGCACACTCCACTCGTTCGCCACGCGCTGGATGGCGTCGTCAAAGAGCCGGACCGCCGCACTGAGCACGGGCGCCTCGGGCCCGAAGTTCCCGTTGTAGATCGTGCAGACCTGAAGCCAGTCGAACTCCCGGGACAAATCACTCAGAAGGGCTCGGTAGCGCCCCTCGAAGTCGTCCACCACTCCCCCCATCACCGCCAGGCCCTCGCCCGCGGTGCGGACAGGCGCATTCAGCAGATCGGCGTGTCCCAGCGCGTCATTGCCCCCGATCGACAGGATGAGGTGGGTGGCCGAGTCAGGGATCCGCCTTTGCTGCGACGGCATGTCCTCGAGGCAGTCGCCGTCGACTGCCAGGAGAGTCGCCTCCTCCCCCTCCCGGACGAGGGCGTTCAGGTGATCGATTACCGCTGGACCACCGGCCGTGTACGGAGCGTTGTCGAAGACGGAATCGCCCAGCAGAACGATGTGCATGGTTGCCCTCCGCATCTGGACCGGGAGATTTCAAGCGAGGAAGACTTCCTCCCACTCCCCACCCAACCTCTCCAGCGTCTTTCCTTTCACCCACACCTGTCCGCCCTGCCGAGCAACTTGCTGATACGCCCACCTCGTGATCTTGATGGACGCATCCCCATCGTGGACCAAGGCGGCTCCCTCGAATCGGCGTGGCAGATCGTAGAGCCCGCTCATGTTTCGCTCGTACCAGCGGCGGAGATGGGGAACGGCCGCGAGACGATCGCCCTTGCTGCCGTTACACCCCTTGTGGGCAACTACGAAGTTATGGGCCAGGTCCAGGGGATAGCGGCGCCAGGGGATGAAATGGTCGACCGCG
>SDBT01005246.1_pt1 | contig 21832 bp, 38 predicted proteins | sample 2277101 | NCBI WGS metagenome assembly SDBT01 (sample SAMN10404973, study PRJNA504765) | marine sediment metagenome | isolation source: marine sediment core GS10_PC15, 103 cmbsf | place: Arctic Ocean: Southern Knipovich Ridge | collected 2010
TAATTATTCGGAATATTTCCTAATGCTTTCATTATAGAAATTTGATTCACCAGTATTTGTCTTTCAATTTCATTCATGTTTTGATACCTCCACTTCTCCGTCTTTAGCTTTCCATAATAATTTTTCACCTTTTTTTAACTTAGCCTCTTCCTCAATTATCTGAGGTATTCTTGTTAATAGGTTTGTTCCATCATGTGAAAGTGTTGATGTTTTTTCAACCACTTCTTTTTTTTGTTTTTTGTTAGTTTTTTCCATGTTATATTGACGTACGCTTAGTATATAAACCCTTTGGTTTTCGTACGTTTAGTTGTTCCTCTTACCGAATTTAGATCTTAATTGTTTTATAGCATCCTCTGGACATAAGTGTGCATATATCGTCGTTGTACTAATATCCTCATGTCCTAATAGTTTTGAAATAGTGTATAAATCAACATCACTTCTTAGGGCTTCGGTTGCATACCCATGACGTAAAGAATGATAATGTATCTTAGGTTTTCTAGCTTTCAGCCCTGTTTTTTCTGCTGCATCAATAAATGCTTTCTGTAAAGCTCGTTGTTTACATTTAATTGGAATATAGTTTATTAGGTGCGATCTCCAACTTAGTGGAAGATTAACTATTCTGTCTTTAGAATTCTTTCCCATATTAATTCTTATCTGTTTATTATTTACATCTATATCTTCTTTCTTTAAATTAACTACTTCGGATATTCTTAGTCCTGATTCAAATGAAATCATAAATGCTATCCTATGGTGTAAATATTTTGAAGCATATAGAACCTCAATATATTCATCTATAGTAACCTCAATAGGTAATGGTTTTGCCTTTGCTTTCTTTCCTTTAACTTTTTGTCTTCTCATTTTAAATCTCCTATCGCACTAATTCTTGCCTCTGCAATTTTGATATAATCTTCTTCTCTCTCTATTCCAATAAACTCTCTGTTTAATTTTACACAAGCAATTCCAGTTGTACCACTTCCCATGAATGGATCTAAAACTTTTGCGTTTTCCTTTGATACAAGTTTGACTAAGTATTCCATTAACTTAATTGGTTTTACTGTTGGGTGGTTGTTTTTTTGAATGTTTGGCTTTCTCTCTGTTCCGTCTGGTCTTATAATAGAATTGTTCTGACCCATACGTTCTCCATAATCTATATTTGCTTTATCCAATTCCCCACAACCAATATTCCTTTCATGCTTTGATGCCTTTGCACAATAGAAGAATCGTGATGCACCGCCTTTGTCGTTTAAAACTCTATCTTCTTGCTCGAAATCCTTAAACCCACCTTCATAAAGAGTATGTCCTTCCATCTTAACTTTTGAATTAAAATGTCCTTTCGATTTACTAATACCACTCTGCTCATCTAAAATATCTCCAGCTTCTTCGTCTAGTATTATGTTAGCAGGAAAACGACCTTGTGTGCTTCCAAAAACTTCTTTTTTAGCATCTTTCATCCATGGTCTTTTATACCCATCATTTTCAGCAGTAGCCCATCCTTTGCAATCTCTTGTTAAATTGTCTTTACTTTCAACTCTACATTCATCAATATTAATTCCGCCAGTTCCCCATTTCAAAACATTTAAAGCAACATTCTTTTCCGATAAAGGTTTTCGTGCTACAACAATTGGCTCACATGCTGGTTTAAGTGCAGTTCCCCAGCCTTCCCAATCTGAGTTGCCTTTTGTTAATGATTTATCATTTCCGTAAGAATGGTATGTATTATTACCAGTAACATTAGAATTGTTATTAGATATATGATTATTACTTTCGCCAACGACTTCTCTTTCATTACCTTGCATCTTATCAATTTGTTTTCCAATATTCAAACTTTTTGGGAATCCTGAGCCATACAGCCAACTAATCATATCTCGTATTTCAAAACCAGCATCTTCAATATTAACTGCCATTCTATGATATGTTCGTGTTCCAGAAAAAGATAATAGAAATGCTCCTGGTTTTAGAACTCTTAATGCTTCTTTCCATAAATCAACTGATGGAACATCATAGTCCCATTTCTTACCCATAAACGAAAGTCCGTATGGTGGGTCTGTTACTATTGCGTCTACTGAATTGTCATGTAGTTCTGATAATTTTAGTAGTGCATCACCTTGTAATATTATGTTTTCTTTTTCCATAAAAAACTAACGTACGCTTAGTATTTAAATGTATCTATTTCCGTACGTTTTATATGTAAACTTCCTATAATGTTTGGAAAGCGTAGTGAGAATAAACCCCTCCGAAGAGGGGAGTCTTTATTTAATAAAGAATAACGAGGTTACTCTTTAATTATGAATTACAGTTATAAAGGTTATTTATAACTTCCTATTTTATCTATATTATGTTATTTGTTTGTAAGGCGTAGTGTTTAGAATTAGATTATAGCTTACGCTATGTTAGAAATAGTTTTTAGAATTGTCAAGTTATCCTCTAATAAAATCTTTCTCAAACTTAACTATCTTCTTTTTAAACTTAGATCCCTCTTCTACTTTCTTTTTTGGATCTTTTATCTTTTTAATCCTAACTACATTCTTATCAAACTTCTTTTTGAATGACGCTAACTTCTTCGATTGTGCTTTTGTTGGTACAAATGCTTTACCTGGCATATTATATTTTTCCTCCCTTTTGGTTGTATGTTACCATACTAAATCAATGAAATCAAGGTTTAAATAATTAACTATTCGTTTTCTATGTCGTTCACGCTTTGACCTTTCAGTCCCTAAAGAAGTTTACTTAACTTTTCCATATTGTCTCTTGCTCTAATCTTTATAATTTTCATTTCGTCTTCGACTAATTTAGAAACAGCATTACTATGTGCGATAGTCTCCTCCACTTCTATTTTCAATTTATCCATTCTTTCTTTCAATTTATCCATAGTTTTTTACCTTTCAGCCCCTAACTTCCTATTATTGTTCTAATAGGAACTAATCTGCAAAATAATGCACATCGTTCTTAAATACCTTTTCTTCCCTATTGTATTGACAAATTGCAACACATGGACTAAACCCTTTTTTAGAATCTCTAATTTCTTCTATCATTGATTCTAATGCTTCAATTATTTCTTCTTTCATATCTACCATTATAATTTCACCTCCCGTTTCCTATTTCCATGAGTAACTGCCGTAAGTTTCTTAATCTCTTTTCTTAAAATATTAAAATGATCATCAATATATTTTGAGAACTCTTTCTCATCTTTAAAAGGATTATCTCTTGACCAAATCTCTCCTTCTATTTCTGTGTCTGGTCTGAACTTAGAATATAAATCACATTCTAAAAACATTTGCAAATTATCTATTGCTTCCTTTATTGTTTTTGGTTTAATTGTTTTCATTTTTTTTATCCTGCGTTTCATTTAATTGTTCTTTCCAAACATAATACCCACCACAAAATATACAATGTAGACCTTCATTTAATATTGGGTGGTCTTCACATTTTGGGCAACATTGTCTACTCATTTTAACGACTCCTTGTTCCCTAAATGGACAGAAAGCGTCGTTTGTGATAAACGATAGTTATTTAAAGTTTGACTTTCTATATTTTGTATGGTAAACGCATGTTGGATATTAGAATCAAGAAAAAAAGGAACAACTTCTAAATTTAGGAAAGCTGGTCCATATACATTTAAGAAAAAATCTGATTTTGGAAGTATGGCAAAATTAAAGAAAAGTTTTCCAGAGTTAGACTTACGAGTTAAAAAAATTCGTTGTCCAAAAAAAGTTTTATAATTTAACATATTAATAATTCTCCTTCTCAAATTTAATTAATGCTTTAACTTCCTCTATATTATTTTCTATATACTCTCTTTTACCATGTAGAGTTAAATGTCCACATGGACTTAAATCAAACTTGCAAGTCCATGATAACCAATTTTTATCTATAAACTCATCTATTTCTGATAGTGTTAATTTATCTACATCCTCGTTCTTTATTTTTTCTTCAAACATTTTTACCCTCCGACTGCGACTTAACTATATTATGCGTCGTGTTCTTATTCTTAAAGCATTTTAATATTAACCCTATTAATGATCCAACTATTACAGCCACCGCCATACTCCCTAATACAAAATCCCAAGTCTGTATAGGAATATTAGTATTGCCTAAACAGTTGTATAATGTAGTATTTGATGTTTGTCCTGGACATATTGGAAATAAATCATTTAGGTTCATGACAACGCCTCCTCAACAGATTGCGAATTTATATTTTCTAGTATTTTATCCACTCTTTTATTATGTTTACTTTCTAGTGTAAAATATGTAACAACTGAACCAAGAATGTATGCTACTATAAATTCTATCATTTTCCGTCTCCCAAAATATAACTTTCTAAAATATATAAATCTTCATAATTTAATCTTGAAACAGTTGCTAACTTTTTACCTATCTTCTTTTCTATTGCAGTAACTATCTGTTCTTTTGTTTTTGTTAAATTATGAATTTTTAATTTCAAACATTTTATTTCATATTCTTGTTGTGTTCTTAGTTCTGTGTTCTCTCTTTTTAATTGTTCAATTATATCGTTTCCAAGATTTCCTTTCATTTTTTATCCTCCTTAATAGTATAATATAAAACATATCCACTAGAAATTGGAACTATGGTTTTTATATCAAAATTTTTATACATTTTTTCCAACTCCATTATTAATTTATCCATTTCAGTAATTGATGATGCAAAAGATGTGTGTATCATTTTTCACCCTCCAACGGCAGTTTGTTTTCAGATTGCGAAGTGCATTGTACCCTGTCGTTTTCTATTTTCTCATTTGTACAGGGTAAACTTCCCCATTGCTCAGCCATTGCTTTTGCTATTCCAGGAAAGGTCTTGCTTCTTAGCTTCTTAATTTCATCAGTATTATATCCTATTTTTTTGCCATCTTTACCAATTGGATCTGAACACCATGATGGCATTTTTTTTCCACTTGGTGAAATATAGAACTTTCCATGATCTACTAATTTAGTATGTTTCAAGTTTGGCAATCCTTTAATCCATAAACATGTTGTTTTCTGTGCTTCATCTCCAAATTGCCATGGTTGTATTATTTGACTTGGTTTTTGATATTTTGTAGACATTATCCCAACTGGATTTTCAATTACAACCTTAGGACACTTACAATTAGCAAATTTCATAAAAAAGTCTATACCTTCTTGCTGTCTACCATCTTTTATCTTTTGTGCAAAATGCCTAGCTCCACTAACTGCTAAATGAGTACATGGAGGAAAAGCAATTATCATATCCCAATTTTCTATAATCTTTGGATTATTATATCCATCAGATGTTTTAAGCCAAATAGATCCTCTTTCTTCCCATCCTTCTGATGAAGGATAGCTTGGTTCTAATATATCAAAAATATCCCCCTGAATATGCCACTCTGGATGTCCACCACTACAAGGTAGAATATCACAACTATATGCTTCATGTCCTAACTTTCTAAACTCTTTACATACCGCTTGGCTTTCTTCACAAGCTATTAGGACGTTCATTGCGACGCCTCCATGAATTTTTTAAAATCTTCATCTGTTCTCATAGGTTTCATACATTTACAGTCACACATAACACCAAAATATTTACATCCTTTAACATCACCTTTTAATGGATAATGTTGTATAACTCCATTTATTAATTCTATTCCATGCCCACAGTTTTTACAGTTCATTTTAATATACCCTCTTCCTTAGAACACTCTTCACAATATCCATTTTTATTTAATTCTTTTTCTTCAAGACAATCATCACATAGTTTCCCTTTGAACTTCCCTGAATCTGCATTAGGCGAAGTTAAATCATTATATATTTTATCAATCTCTTTCTCATATTCTTCATTTCTTTTTACATTCTTCTCATTATCTATTCTTAATACAGCCTGTCTCATAGCACCATTTAATTCTTTTTCTTCAATATATTTACATTTAGAACATTCCCTGCAAAAATATGCAGACTTCCATCCATAAAATATATTAATTGTTACATAAGTATAATGCCTTTTATAATCGTGTTTACAAAATAATTGTTTTATTTTATTTAGCATCTTCCCCTCCCAACTGCGTCTTATCGTTACTAGACGCTGTATTTCCTAAATAATTTCCATGTTCACAATATGGACAAATAACAACTATTTTATTTTCAAAATAATCTTTTCTTACATCTCTTTTATTAAACCATATATCACAATTATCACATATCATTTTAACACCGCCCTCCATCCTTTAATCTAAAACATACACCATCTCTTCTAAGAATATTATATGGTTCAACATCTCTACAAAAGAATCCTAGAAAACCACACTTCTCAGTTAAGGTTATCATATGATCTGTTGGAACATAACAACTACCAAATATTCTAGTGGCAGATGTTAAGTTTGTATAAGTATTGTATTCGCTCCAACTGCATTTTTGTGACATAGGAGTTATTAACCCAGTTGCAAAAAATATTAATGGAAGTAATAATACTACAGCAATTATTATTTTAATATACATTTTCATTGTAACTTCCCCTTCAACTGCACATTAGTGTTACTATGCGTCTTATCCATCCTTGACGCCTTAAGTTCTGCTTCAGCTTTCTCTGCTCTAGCTCTCCAGTTTGCTATTGATTGTTTATCCCTTCTAGAATATAATTGAAGTTTCTCAAGTTCTTTACAAAGACGATTATAAAATACCTTTGGCATCATATATACATCAGGGTTATTCACTTCAGCTATCTCTATCATGTCTTGATATATTTTCTTTATTGTTTCTTTTTGTTCTGTTTTCATTTTGAGTATGAGTGGGTGGGTTGAAGTTAAAGAGGTGATATGAAAAGCAGTGTAGCCCTCAATTCGTTTTTCAAATTTTTACTTCGCCACCCTATTTGAATATAAAAACTCCCGAAGTTAATCGGGAGCGTAATTTAATCTTGTATATAGACCTACGAGTGATAGGTTTTATTCTACTAAAGTGTATCTAGTATTTTGTTGCGTTCCAGTTTGTAACACTTTAAATTTGTTTATACCAGCTTCTCCTTTTTGTAGAATCTGTGAATAAATTGGGTTCTTTACATTAACCCACCAAACAAATTTTTCATTGTTTACAGCGACTGGAACAATTTTTTTAACAACACCATCTTCAGCAGTCCATTTATCAAAAGGTTTACTGAAATCTACTTCAATTTCTGTTATCTTATTTTCTTCAAGTTTTAGTGCTGGTAATTTCTCACCATCAAATGCTTGACCTTTGTTCTCTTCGATTTCTTCTGATAACCAATTTTTTGTTTCTTCGGTTTTTTGTTCTTCTGTTGTTGGTTGTTCGTTTATTTTTTGTTCTTCCATTTTTTAATTCCTCCTTTCTTAATTGTATTTTGAATTTTATATTTATCAGATGGAACGAAACCTACCTCTTTCCAATCTAAATCTATTTCAGTTTCATCTTTTATTTTTTCTATAAATTCATCTTCGTCTAATTCTAAATCCATTTCATGTCCTGGTTTATCGTTTCCAATTGAGTTCATAAATTCTTCACCTCTTGGTTTCATTGTCTTTCACCTCGTTTAATTCCGTTATATCTATGAACTGCTTGTGAAATAAATTCGTCTGTTTGATAGTTATGTAAATATTCTACAATTCTTCTTCTTGCTAATCTTACATCTGTAAATCCATTTTCACATTCATCTAAATATAATTCAATTACATCTCTCAAATCATCTCTTTGTTTTGCTCGTGCTAACATTTTTGTACCTCTCTATAAAATTTCATATTACCTCTTTTGGTAACTTCTATCTGTCTTGTTAATCCAAGCTCTGTAATAAATGCTTTTATTAATCCACGTTTAATATCATCTTTTTCAAAATGATCTATAAGTTCTGCTTCTGTTAAACCGTCTTCGTGATTCATTTGAATCCACTTCAATACCATTTCTTTTTTATCTCCTCTTGTCATTTTATTTGTCATACATTAATGTATACATTAATGTTTATATATGTTTCTTACCTTTTTTTAGTTACGACATATTTAGGGTTTATTATTCTTTTTAATTCATCTTTAAAGAAATGTCTCTCTAAAAATTTATCAGCTGCTGATGTTGTTCTAAACTTCTCATATACCTTTCCTGTGTCTTTAAAAATTAAATAATAATAGTCTTTTGGATTATATTGTCCTTTTTTATATTGACTCATTGTTTTCTTTTCATATATGCACTGTATATTCTTGAACACTCCTTTGAACAATTAACTGATTTTGAAGACCTAACATTTCTAAGTTTCTTTCTTATAGTGTTTGGTATTTGTTTCATAAACTCTTTACCACAAGTTCTACATATATCTTTAATATGTCTTGGTATCATCTTATATATACCTCTCGCTTATTTTAAGCTTCTGTAACGAGTTTTTCTTTATTTTGTGTGTATGGGTAGGTATTAGTGTTTCCATTGCTTATTTTTCCTTAATCTTGCTATATCCTTTTTAGTTGGTAAATATTTGTATACTCTTCTAAAGATTGTGCATTTCTGACAAAATATCTTTCCTGAGTGATATGCAGGTGCATCTGTAAATCCATTATGATCTGGATTGTTGCATCGATACTTTCTCTTATATGGTCTTTTTTGTAAATCTGATTTCATTTTAGTTTGTCCATGTTGTCCATGTTGTCCATGTTTCTAGCCCCCACACCACTTTCACTTTTCGAAACTGACTCGGGATGGTCTAGAAGATGGACAGCTATGGCAGGATGGACACTTTTACCTTGAGATTTTTTGTCTTTTTTTCCATAAGTTGATGTTTCTTTGGCAAATTTATATTTACTTCTTGATTTTTTGTGTTTATCTAGTCTACAAATCAGTTTTATATCAGATAAAATACGTCCAACAAACTTGTCTAATTTCATTCCAAATTTAATCTGATCAGACTTATTTGTAAAATCAAAAAAAGCAAATGGATTATCTGGATTGCTTAACATTATTTCTTTAATTTCTGTTTGAGTTATCCATTTATCTATAGAACTTTCATACATTATTTCAAAAAATGTTTTCATATCTTCTGTTTCAGTATCATAAGAAATTAAAAAGTCATTATTAGATTTTGTGCATGGATTACCAATTTCTGCTGATTCCATAATTCCTCCACAAATTCTAGCCCATTCTGGATAACTTGCAAAAGGTATGCTACCATCTGGACTATCATTATTTATCCAATTTCTAACTAAAGAATATAGTGCAGATAAAATTAAACTTCTATTATCTCTAACCCATCCATGTAAGTCTGGATGTTCAAAAGTTCTAGAGTTTGCGTCTTCCTTGTCAAAAAATAAATTAACAAAAATGCATCGGTTTGCTAAATCTGGAGTCATTGTTGTTCCCATGTTTCCAGACATAGAATAAAACATTTCATTACTTAACTTAACCATTGTGTTTCCTCCTAACACTCTATCAGAATGAAAAGCATTTGTTAATGCTCCTTCTAATACTGCATTATCTATTTTACCTTTATTATTTGAAGAATGAAATCTTGTGCTTCCTCTCATAAGTGATGATGTTATTTTTTTTCTTAATTCTTCATTATTATTTCCACTCTTTTCATTAGAAGAAATAGGTGATTCTTCTGTAGCCTCTCCTTCATGTACAATACCAGTAATACCAGCATCATAATCTTTACCAACTCTTTCACGATTTCCACGATAGAAAAATAGTGGGGATCTAATATTAAATCTAGAAAATAATCCCTTTAGAAATGGTGTTAATAATCCAGCAATGGAATTTATTTTATCTTGTTCATCTTTAAAGCAAAAATCTTTATATATATTATTAAGTATTTTTTTTGCTTCTTCTAGTGGCATTTTAGGATTTGATATTGTAGGTGATAAAAATGGTGTCCATGAGTTAAATCTTTTATCATACCCAAGCTTTGGAAAAGTTAATTCTCCTTTGTGCATAATTGGTATTGGCACTTGAAATATTCTTTCCATCATAGGTATATTTTCTTGAAGGATGTGACTTTCTAAAACAACACATGCAACATTATTTTTCATTGATGTTTTTTTAAATTCCCAAACTTTTGTTTCTGCATTAAATAATGTGTATCCAGGAATGATATATTTTTCAACTAGAGTAATAAATCTATTTGGTTTAACAATAACAAATCCAGTATATTCTTTTTCTGTGGTTTCATCTTGAATCTTACTTATTTCAACAATGTCTCTTGACTCTGGTCTAAAAAACAAACAATCTTTATATTTTATTTGATGAACAAATTCCTCTGCAAACTTAGAAATTAATTTTCCACCTTTTGGTAAATCTAATTCTACTAATCCATTACTATCTTCAGGTGCATCATTTTGTGATTCAATATATCTAACAGCTTTATTATAAGTCATAGTTCTATATGCTTCTGGTGCAGTAGCCCATTTTGCATAAGCATTCATATGCTTGTAAACTTCTTCTTTATTTTTACCTTGCCCAACTTGTTTACATACATCTCTATATTCCGTAGCACTTCTGCTTTCATCTTTTTCACCAGATTGTTCTTTATTATCAAACTCTATTTCTTTAGTAATATCAATACTCATAATATGAGATTTAAGTTTATCACATTCTAAAATATCATTTGAAGTAATAAATTTAGCCATTCTAAATGGTCTATCTTTTGTGTTGTCACCTTTCTTACTTATAACTCCAGCAGGTTTGTATATTCTAGGTAAGTCACCAGTCTGGTCTATTTTCATATTATCACAATTATAATCTTTCTGCATTTCTTTTGTAAATGCTTTAATTTTATCTTCTACTTCTTTTCTATTTTCATCAGTAATTTCTATTGTTTTAATTTTCCAGTTCAATGCAAAACCATTACCAGTAAATATTTTTGTTGGAGCTTTAATTTTTATTTTAGAACAATCATTAATTATTTTATCAACTACCTGTTCACATAAATCTATTTCTTCTTGAGTTGCTGCTTTCTTTTCAAAACCTTTTACTCTTACTGGGTCACAATCTAAACAAATATGAGAAACAGATTTTACAGATAAAGCATCTCGACCTTCTTTTGTTCTTGGATTGTGACCAGCATATACTTGTAGATTTTCAACAGCATTAAGTGTTTCACATATCTTTACAAACTGGTCTTTATTTTTTGCGAATCTTTCAACAGGTGGATTTTTATTGGATAAATCAATAGCTCTAATTTCTATTATATCACCTTCATTATATTTTAAATCATAATAGTTACCACACTCTTCTTTATTAAATTCAATCACCATTCTCCCATACCTCTTGTTTAATTAATTCTAAATCTTCACAATTACAAGCTACACAATATTTGTCATCATTTTCTTCTATTGAAAATATATGATTGCATTTTTTACATCTATAAGTTATCATCTTAATTGCCACCCCAGTTCATATAATCAGAATTTACATATGCTTTTCGTTGACCATTAACCTTGCACTTATTACATTTAAGATAAAAATAAAAACATGGTCCGTAATCACGCAACTCTACTTTATCTATTATTGCCGTACATTCACACCTGGGACATATAAAATCAAAATGGTCTGTAGAGTCTGTAGATAATTTCCAATTATGTTCTTGTTGGTAGTATTCACTTTTTATAGACTCTTTACCAAACGATGAATAATATTTTGTTTCATCATAATATTCAATTTCGTTTTTATTTTTATGCACAAATTTATGACAGAATTTACATAATATTATTAGATTACTAACATCATTACTTCCACCTTTCTTTAATGGTATCACATGATGTATACATAGATCTTCTTTATTTCCACATTTCTTGCAACATCCATTACACTTTCTTGAAACGGCAATAACCTCATCTTGATTAAATGGTCTTCTGTATCCCATTATTCTTTATCCTCCAATTCTTTTTCCATGTTCTTATGAACCTCAACTGCCTTCTTCATTAAACTATCAATCATGTTTTCTTCACCAGTAACAATTTTAATTTCCCAATTAATACCTTTAGTATTCTTAACTAATTTAACAGAGCTTTTTGTGTTTACTGAGAATTGTTCTAATTCTGCGTGTTCAGTTATCTTTGTATTTTCCATTAATTCGCACCTCCCTTATATGTTATAAAATCAATAAAACTAAAATCAAAATCAACTGGTTCACCGTGCATACCACTAAATGATAATCCAGTTTCAGTAATATATTCTTTCTTTAAAATTATTTTATACTTCCAGCCATTCTTACAAGTAATCATGACTTCGTGTCCTATGTATTTATTTATTATATTTATATCCATTTTATTTATTTACATAACTATTAATTTAATTTAGTATTTAAACATGCGTTATCACTACAAAGGCAACAACACCCCTTCTAATTTTTTACTACCTTGACCATTTAAAATCCTATTAACCCTTTGACATCTTTTACAATATCCTTTACCATCCACATTATTATGAGGATCACCACAACGCTTACACTTACAATCCCAAGCATTAATTCCCACCTTGAATTAACCTCTTTAGTTTTTGTTCTCTTTTATATTCTTTTATCTCTCGATGTATTCCATAGATAATAAATACTATACCAACAAGGACTACAAACTTCCAACTATTTTCCATCTTTAATCACCTGTTTAATTACCTTGTATAAGTTGTTACGACCAACAACCCTATGCAGTTCAATCCTATTAGCACCCTCTAAAAATGCCACAGCGTTTGTTACTATTATTTTTGAAAGCATTGTTTCTTTTGAAATCTCTGCAACCCATACATCTGGATTCTTCTTAATATAATTATATACTTCTTCAATTTCTAATTGTTTTTTATCCATCATTTTTTACCACCAAGCATTGTCCTATAAATTAATGGAACTGTCACTGGTGCGGCTGTACATGGCACTACGAGTGAAAACAAAACTAACCCTACACCTACTTTTTCTTTTCTAGTAGCACCTAAGTTATATGGTTCGTAACCAGCATCCTTAGCTCTATTGACTTGATCCCAATCCGTTCTAAAGATACTTCTAAGTCTCATTAATTCTTTCTGTAATCTATTTTGTTTTGTATATGTTTCCATCTTCTATATAATATACTATATAACATACTATATAAACCCTTCGCTTTAGTAACCTTATGCGACTTTGCCTTATCAATCTTTTTCCATTCCAAATATAGTGTATCTCTCATGCCATCTTTCCAATATTCCCATTCATCAAAAAAGTCCATAGGACCTAGAGCTTCAATATGAATGTTAGTATACTTCATTTTGGGGTCAAAGATTCTAGGAGTAATTCTCCCCGAATGCCTCTTGTCTTTTTTTGATACCATAATAAAAAAACGTGCATCACTTGAGGTTGCCCTGACATTTCAGCAAGGGTGTCGTCAAAATGACACACCTAAACGACGATAAAGCTATTTATATACTTTGTTGTTAATTAGATATGTTTTGAGAATTTAGGCATCGCACACCTCTACGACATTTGAGCCATCAGGACTAGGATAGAAGAAACATGTTTCATTTTTATATATTGCAAGTGTATCATCTAAACTAACATTTCCACCAACATTCAAGTTACCACCAACATTTAGATTAAATAATATTTCTACTAACCCACTTCTAAGAACTCCAAAGAATCTATTACTATCTGACTTTGTATTATTATAAACTGAAAATATATAATTCTTAGGCAAAACAGTTACATTAATAGTATAGGAAAAAGTATCGGTTGTATTTATATTATTTAAGCTACCATTTCCATAAGCTCCAATAAAATAATTAAAGTCCCCACCACTACTTATTAAGAAACTAGCATTAAATAAATTTCCAGTGAAGTTATTCATAGTATAATTTGTTCCATCAAACTCAACCCATGCTGTTCCATTAGTTGAATTAATATTAGATGATATTGTAACTATTCCACTATCAACTAGAGTTCCATTATTATCAGATATATTATAAAAGATTGGAAAATCATTATCTACAATAGTTTCGTTTATTGTATAATCAAATGTTTGTGATATATTAAAATTAGTATCAGTTCCATTTCCATACGCCCACCAGAAATAAGTAAAGTCTCCAGCCGAACCTATTGCAAAACTTACATTAAAGAAACTCGAAGTATTTGTAGCTGTATAATTTACGCCATCAAACTCAACACCAGCAGTTCCATTAGTTGAAGTAATAGTAGCATTTATTATTACAGTTCCACTATCAACTAGAGTTCCATTATTATCTTGGACGTTTGTTATTTGAGGAAAGTCTGTGTCCTCTGTTACAACTAAAGTGAAAGTATCTAAACTTGCATTAGATGTATAGTTAATTCCTCCTGTCGTATTGAAAACATAATTATAACTACCAGCTGCTAATACTGTTGTATCTGGATTTGAAACTAATACATGTTCTCTATATAAATTATAGACTACATCCCCATCACCAGTGTTACTTTCTGAACCTGTAATATCCGCAGCAGTTCCAGACGTAATTGGAGTAGTTCCTGATATACTTCCTTCGGGTATTGCTTGATTAATTGTTACTGTAAATGTTGTTGAGTTTCCTGTATAGTTATTATTACCATCTGTTGAGAAGTTTGCTGATATAGTTCCTGCTTCATAGACTTGGTTACTTATATTTATTGCACAACTAATTTCAGAAGGACATCCACTTCCTACAAAGTCTGTTACATCTCCATAAGTAATAGGAGTAGTAGCAGTTAAATCTAATACATAAGAGTCATTTTTATCTATTGTAATATCTATTGTAATTGAACTAGAAGAATAGTTTTCATTACCACTTGTTGAGAAATTAAAAGTTTCTATTCCTACTGGATATATTTGGTTAGCTTTATCTAAATTACAGATTAATTCAGTCGGACAATCTGAACCTGCTACATCTGTAATTTGAGGATATTCTATTGGTGAAGTCCCAGCTATACCTAGAACCAAAGTATCATTTATATTAACTACTAAATCTTTTGTAATACTTCCAGCTGAATAATTTGCACATCCAGTTGTTGAATAATTAAATGTTGTAGTACCAACACCATATATTTGATTTGATAAATCTAACGAATAACTACATCCACCATCACCAACATTAGTTTCTGATTCAGAAAAGTCTGATACTGTAGGATATTCAATTGGAGTAGTTCCAGTAATAACCATGTTTGTTGATGGATCTGCTTTGTCTACTGTGTATGTGAAAGTATCTGAGTTATTAAAGTTATTCTCAGTTCCATTACCATATCCCCACCAGAAATAATTATATGTAGAAGCTCCTAAGTTTGTTACTGTTGAATTAAATACAGAAGATAAATTACTTGAAGTATAATTTACTCCATCAAATTCTAAACCTACACTTCCATTAGTTGAAGTTACAGTTGAATTAAAAAAGTAATCTGCACCATTAATGTAAGTTGCTGGGTCTGTTGGTCTTTCTGTAAAGTCAGAGAAGATTGGAAAGTCATTATCTGCGAATACAACTGAGAATGTTATTGAACTTGAGTTTTCATTTCCAATTGTATCATTAGCATAAACAGTCCAAGTGAAAGCACCTTGCCCAGAGTTTAATCCAGTAACATTCTGTGTACAATCTGTTGTAATATTTGCTCCACCTTCAGATAAACTATACCAACAACTATCTAAATTAACATCTGATACTGTAAAGTTTAATGTTGTTCTTGTTGTGACATAAGTAATATTTTGTGGCTCTGTTAAGTTTATTGCTGGATTAGTATTGTCAATAGTTATATTGTGTAAGTCATGTGTAAACCCACCACCATCTGCAACAGTCCAATTAATAAAATAAATCCCATCTGAAACACTTGTTGTATCAAAAGAAGCATTAGTTATATTATTTATAACCTCAAAGTCATCATATATTACTTGATTAAATACATGGTTTTCATTTAACAATGTAATATTTGAAAACCATCCTTGTTCACTTATGTCAGTTATAGTTGCATTAATATCTATTATTCCATTAACGCCTAAACCATCTTCTGGATTAAAAATACTTACAATTGGTGGAACAAAACCTGTTATAATATTTAATTCTGATGTTTCATATGCACTCATTGAAACATTTAAAATATTTAGACTTTCTCCTCCTGCCATTGTGGAATAGATATTAAAGTCATATGTATTATCAATAACTCCATTATCACAACTTACATAGAAAATAACTACTCCAGGTTGATTACTTGCTTTTATTGAACGGAAAGTTGTACTAGAACAGTTTATTTCTGAAAGCTGTGTTGTATTAAATTTAAAACTTGGAGAGTTTCCACCATCTTGTTTTCCCGATGTTGATTCAAAATTAATCTTTACAGAAACTTCTAACTCTGTTCCATTTTTTAAAGTGTGACTTGTAGAAAGAATGTTTTGATTACTTCCACTTATTGATTGAATGTTAGTATTCTCAGCATAAAATCCTTCAATAACATTTCCTTCACTATCTCCCGATTCAAACGCATAAACAGAACCGCTTACAGTTATAGTGTCTGTATCACTTGATGAACAATAAAGTTGCCATGTTTCAGTTATATTTGTTTTTAATTGACTTCTAATTATTCCACCACCACTACCAGTTGAACTACTAGTTGCTAAATATCTTTGCGAGTTTGCTGTCATTTCATTAGTCTTATTATTTAACCAGAAACATTCTGGTGTGGTTACTGATCCAGAAGTCGTATATGAAAAACTAGAAAATAATTGTGTTGATGAATTATATGCTGATTTATCTAAAGTAAAGTTAAAAATATTTATTGGTGTAGTGCTTGAATAACTTTCAGTAAAAAATACATTACTATGATTTACTTCTGTTCCATGACTTGTTTCATCAGCATCTCCAAAGAAAACAAAGTTTGTTAAAACAACACTCTTTTCTACATCTGTTGATGCAAATATTTCTACTTGATGTTCTCCTGCAAGTAGCTCAGTATTATTTGGAGGAATATTAAATTGTTTTCTATCTGAAATTCCTGTTATTGAAACTGGAGTATCATCATAAAGAATTACTCCATCTATACTTATTGTTAAAGTGGGGTTTACTATTCCACCAGTTGTTCCATTGAAATTACCCGAACCTCTAAAAGTTATATGTTCTGCTTGAGATAAACTAAAACTTCCATTAAAAATTAAAATTGGGTCTGTTGAACCAAAAATTATCTGTGGTATTACTTGGTCGAAATGGAATAAAGAAATGTTATTTGCTATAACTTCTAAAGTGAAAGTATCTAAACTTGCATTAGCTGTCCAGTTATTTCCTCCTGTTGTATTAAAAACATAATCATAAATTCCCACACTTAATATTGAAGTGTCTGGGTTTGAAACTAAAACACTATCTCTGTAAAGATTATATGTTACATCACTATCTCCTGTGTTGGATTCTGAACCTTGAACATTACCATTAACTCCTTGAAGTATTGGAGTAGTCCCTGATATAGTTCCTTCTGGTATTGCTTGATTAATTGTTACTGTGAATACATCTGAGTTAGATGAATAGTTATTATTACCAGATGTTGAATAATTAGCTGATATAGTTCCTGCTTCGTATATTTGATTAGAAATATTTAAGGCACACGTTATCTCTCCTGGACATCCTGAACCTACAAAGTCTGTTGCTGTTCCATAAGTTATCGGAGTAGTTGCTGTTAAATCTAAAACGTATGTATTGTTTTGATTAATTGTAATGTCTTTAGTAATTGAGTTTGATGTGTAATTATTATTACCTGGTGTAGAAAAATTAAATGTTTCAACTCCAGCCTCGTATATTTGGTTAGCTTTATCTAAGGCACAGCTTAATTCAGAAGGACAACTATTTCCTGCAACATCTGTAACTTGAGGATATTCAATTGGAGTAGTTCCAGTTATCCCTAAAACTAAAGTATCATTTTTATCTATTGTAATATCTATTGTAATTGAACTAGAAGAATAATTTTCATTACCTGGAGTGGAAAAGTTAAATGCTTCAATACCAGCTTCGTAGACTTGATTTGATTTATTTAAAGCACAACTTAATTCAGTCGGACAATCTGAACCTGCAACGTCTGTGACTTGAGGGTATTCTATTGGTGAAGTCCCAGCTATTCCTAGAACTAATGTTGAGTTAATTTCTATTGAATAGATGAATGTTTCTGTGTTATTAAAGTTTGTGTCAGTTCCATTACCATACCCCCACCAGAAATAATTATAGTCTCCTACTTTTAGTTTGTTTAGGTTAGCTGTGAATACTTCTGTTAAGTTTGTGGTTGTATAATTTACTCCATTAAATTCTAAACCTACACTTCCATTAGTTGAAGTTATAGTTGTGTTAGCTTCATAAGTTCCACCGAAGTATTCTGAACCATTGGTTATATTAAATACTATGTTTTCAAAGATTGGAAATTCATTATCTACCACAGAAGTATTTATTGTATAACTAAAAGTATCTGTAGTATTAAAATTAGTATCAGTTCCATTACCATAAGCCCAGAAGAAATAATTAAATGTTCCTGGACTTCCCTGGGCAAAACTTACATTAAAGAAATCTGATATATTGTTTGCTGTGAAGTTAGTTCCATCAAACTCAACACCTGCAGTTCCATTGGTTGAAATTATTGTAGTATTAATTGTAACAGTCCCTGAATCAATTAGAGTTCCGTTGTTGTCTAGGATGTTTGTAAAGACTGGAAATTCATTGTCTGCTGCTCCTGCTGTTTGGAAACTTAAAGGATGCTCATCTATTCTAGACCCAGTACATCCAATACATTCTTCTCCCGAAGTTACATTCATTGGATTATCACAAATATTATCTGTCACAGTCACTGTACAAGTGTCTGAATAATTTCCTGTTGGACTAGCCCAATAATTACCTCCAGAATTAGCACCTCCGATAATTGAAGTTGTTGCAGTTAGTGTGGTATTATAAAAATTCGCAGAACCTGTAACAATTATTTTAATATTCTGGGTATTATTCAAAAAGTTATTATAAAAATTATTATCATCTGCCCCATTATGTGCAATTCTTATTCCAGTAGGGTCATTATTAATTATATTAAAACCTGTAAAATTATTTCTTTTTGAATTTCCATTTACTTCAATTCCTTCATCACCACCATTACCATTATCTTTTATAGTCCCATTTTCAAAATGATTATCTAAAGCATTATTTATTGAAAAACCATCTGACCTTGATGAACCATTAATATTTGTATTATAAATTTTACTTGTATGAAGACTTGTAATTTTAAATCCTTGGTCAAATGGACTTGTAAAATTATTATGATTAAAAAGTGAATTATTAACAAATAATATATTAATACTCTGTTTATAACCAACGGTATTACAATTAAGTAAAGTAAAATTACTTATAAAATCTCCACTTTCTCCAAGTACTGAAATTGCACTTGCACTTCCACCAACTCCAGAAGATATTGTATTCCCATCACATTCTAAATATACATCATCAGAATCAATTGTAATACAATTTACATTGTTACTTCCACCGATACTTTGATTCATTGTATAAACACCCGCCTTATCAATAAAACCACAACGATAAACATTGTTATCATCATCAAAGGCTCTTTCATTAAAACTATTTAATTGGATATCTCCTTCAAGTATAGGAGTGTAAAAATTACTTGTAGAAGAATTATAAGTTAGTTCTGCAATGAAATTAGTTTCAGCATCATTTACTTGGAACAAATTATCCCCACTTACTATCTCTTGAATTTCTGTATAACTTCTATTTGCAATTCCTTTTATGTAAAGTGATTTGATTTCTGTTGGTGAAAGGGAACGATTGTAGATTGCAACTTCGTCAATTGTTCCATTGAAATATTCTATCGAACTAAATTTATTTGCAATTTGCCAAGCATTTGTATCCCCACCATAAGTACCTGTAGGTACAATCATATTCTCTTCAATACCATTTACATAAATCATAAATTCTGTTCCATCATAAATACCAACAATATGATTCCATTCTCCAGGCATAATAGTATTACTTCCTGAAGAAAGTCTATCATTTGAAGAAAAACTATTAAGAATAAATTCAACATCATTTGCAGTTGTATCAAATCTTAAAACAATTTCTGTTCCCTGTTTAATTATATTTGCACCTACAGTTGATGCTTGTCCATCTTCAGGTTTAATCCATGCTGAAATAGTTATAGGGTCATTTCCACTGAAAGCTAATGAAGGTGCAGAATATGGAATATTAATAAATTCATCTACCATATCAAACTCAAACGCACCAGCATATCTTCCATCAATTGTAGGACTTGCACCACCAATAACAGTCCCATTATTTCCCTCCCCACTATAATCAAAAACAAGAGTATCATTTTCACCAAATAAACTATTATTATTTAATCCCATATACAAAACCAAACCTTCATCTGAAACATTATATCCATAATCTTCATTCCAACCTCCAATCCTTCCAAGAAAATTAGAATCTAAAGTTGTTTGAAAGTCGGGCATTGTCCAATTTAATTTATTATCAACACCTAAAGAAATATTTTGGTCTAAGAATTCTTGAACTCCTTGTGGAAAGAAACGAGAAGATTGGTTTTGATAAGTTGCATTTACTTCTTCAGCAGATAAGGAACGATTGAATATCATTACTTCGTCAAGTGAGCCGTTTAAAACTCCACCTTTGCTTCTAGTTGCCCCCAATGTAAATTGATTTCCGTCGTATATGTGAACACCATTTAAACCAAAATTTTCTGAATTATCTAAAACACCATTTACATATATTTTAGAATCATCAACAGCATCTGGTTCTATAACAACAACAACATGAAACCAATCACCTGTCCCTAAAAATGTTACTCCGTCTAAAGTGTGATAACTTGAAGTATCATCTTCTATAAATATTCTAGGAGCATCATTTGTTGCACTTGTGTGTAAAGCATAACTATCTGAAGAAAACACACCTAACGCTTGGTTTCTTAAAATTTCATCTACTTTAACCCAAACTGAAAATGAAAAATTTGTAAATGTTTCTTGAGTTTTACTTTGACTTATATAATCATCAACACCATCAAACTCCATCGCTCCACCATAAACACCTTCATCAACAAAATGAGCTTCATTAGTTATAGTTCCATCATTATCATTATCTGAATAATCATAAACTGTAGTCTGACTAATATTAGAATCAAAAGGCATATACAAAACAATTGAAGAATCATTCAAACTTAGATGAGTTGAATTGTCACCTTCAAATCTTAAATTATTCAAAGTGCTTTCAGTATCTAAATTCTCATAAGTCCAAGAAGGGTCAATAAATTGTTCACTCCAAAATACTGTACCAAATTGCCAATAAGTTCTATTTTGATTATCAATTAACTCTTCCAATCTATATCTACAATCAACTGTTTCATTTGTATTTGGATTAACAACTGGACAAATATCTGAATCATCATATTTAAATCCACCAGAACCATCTCTAATATAATAAGAATTACCAATCAACTCAATAGGATTTCTAGACTTTATTATACATTGATGCTTTTGCCAACCAGTCAAATTAGAATATGCACCATATTTCCAACGACCATTTTTATAATCAACAACATAAGAATTAACATCTCTATTGAAGTTATCATTCCCTGCTGAACTTGAACGACATTTAACCGTAAAGTTTCCTGTACTCATTTTCATAAGAACCTTATCTCCATCAATACTTATACTATTGTTTATCATAATCTCAACATCATCTCCACCACCGAACAACCAATCAAACCAACCTGCCGAAGCCATTGGTACAAGTAAAACTAAACTCAACATACAAACTATCAGTATTGTTTTTTTATTTACCATCCTAACACATACATCTCCCCATTTTCAAATCCCCATTTTATATTTGAGTTCTCATCACTAATATTAATACCATCTAAGGATAAATCATTTGTGTTTAAGGGA
>SDBT01005247.1_pt1 | contig 21832 bp, 18 predicted proteins | sample 2277101 | NCBI WGS metagenome assembly SDBT01 (sample SAMN10404973, study PRJNA504765) | marine sediment metagenome | isolation source: marine sediment core GS10_PC15, 103 cmbsf | place: Arctic Ocean: Southern Knipovich Ridge | collected 2010
GGGCAGCCACGGGGAGGTGACCGCGCGCTGCCTGGAGCGGCTGGAGAAGGTGTTCGTAGACGAAAAACCCGACTGGGTGCTGGTGGTCGGGGACGTGAACTCGACCGCGGCCGGGGCGCTGGCGGCGGTCAAGTTGAGAATCCCGACCGCCCACGTGGAGGCGGGGCTGCGCTCGTTCGACCGGGACATGCCCGAGGAGATCAACCGGGTGGTGACCGACGCGGTATGCGACCTGCTGTTCGTCACCGAGCCGGCCGGGGTCGAGAACCTGGAGCGCGAGGGACGCGCCGGCGATGACGTCGTGCTGGTGGGCAACGTGATGATCGACACCCTGGAGCGCTTCCTGCCGGCGGCCAGGAAGCGCGGAAGCGCCCGGAAGCTGGGCCTGGCCGAGGGCGGGTACGCGCTCATGACCCTGCACCGGCCCTCGAACGTGGACGCCGCGGGCGACCTGGACGCATTGATCGAGAAGCTCGAGTGGGCCCAGTCGAGGCTGCCGATCTTCTTCCCGGTCCACCCCCGCACCCTCGCCCGGCTGGAACAGGGCGGGCGCAAGAAGAGACTCGAGGACCTGCCCGGCCTGCGCCTGGCCGAGCCGGTCGGCTACCTGGAATTTTTGTCTTTGATGACCACGGCCAGGGTTGTGCTGACCGACTCGGGCGGCATCCAGGAAGAGACCACCGTCCTGGGGATTCCGTGCCTGACGCTCAGGGACAACACCGAGCGGCCGATCACCTGCGAGCAGGGCACCAACCGGCTGGTCGGTGCCCGAGGCGACGGGTTGCCCGCGGCGCTCGAGAAGATCCTGTCCGGCGGGGAAATCCGCAGCCGCAGACCCGACCTGTGGGATGGCCGCGCGGCTGAGCGGATCATTCAGCGGCTAGCCGAGGCGAAATAACGAGATGAACAAACGTTTTCTACCTACTGGTAGGCCTCCTTCATCCATCCAGCTTGCCCTGACATCGCAGCTTCTCTTTGACGGCCTCGATGGATTCCCGGGGTTCGTCCTCCCTCTTGTACCCCGCTAGTCAGCGTTCGACTTCGAACAGAGTCAGCGAAGAGCCCGGGATTCTCCGGTGCCATCGTCTGGGGCCCAGCCGGGAGAACTTCTTCAGGATGTAGGCGTTTTCGTTGGGGCTGCCTTTCAACGGGTAGCGGTTGCTGTGCGAGACCAGGACCCAGACCCGCGGGGCGTTTTGGAACTGACGCCAGTCTCTTTCAAAGCGGCTGACACGCTTGTAATCCCCGCTGCCAATCACACAGTCCAGGCCCCAAAGGTCCAGGCGCTTCTGGTAGTACCGGTAGGGCGCCCGTGCGTGGCGGTATACATACAGGCGGTCCCCCGGCTGCCATTTTTGTTTCATCTGCACCAGCAGGGGGCGGATATGCTCGCGGACCTGGGGATCGCCGACCCGGCGGACGGTGCGCCGCAGCGAATCCCAGGACACCCCCAGCACCAGGAGGCCCACGACCAACCAGACCAGTTTCTTGTGTCTTTTCCAGCGCCGGGCGCAAAACCGGCCCAGGACCCCTATGCAGTTGGCCGTCAGCAGGATTGCAGCCGGGGCCAAGAACAGGACCAGGCGCTTCTGGAAGGGGTACAGGTGAAGTCCCGCCGCCAACAGGGTGAAGCCGAACGGCAAAAGCAGCAGGGCTAAGTGTTTTTTGTTTTGCCTGGCCAAGACCACGGCCCCCAGGACAAAAAGCGGCAGGGCCAGCCCCGGCACCAAGGAAGCCGGATCGAGAAAGAACTCCGCCATCGAGCGGCCGAACCAGAGCAATACCCCCGGCCAGGACCAGGGCAGATAGGCCGACTGCCAGTACTCCTGCAGCATGGCGTTGGCCATCAGGCCGCGCAAGGACACCCACACCGACAACAAGAAGCCGGCGACCCAGAGCACGCCGACTGCCGTCAGGCGGAGCCAGGACACGCTCAGGGTTTTTTTCCACCAGGCCCATGACAAGACCAGCCCGATATCCGCTAAAACAAAAACAACCGGGTGGGAAAACCAGATGGCCAAGAAGCCGAGCAGGCCCAAAGGCCAGACGCTTGGTTCTTTTTTTTCGGAGCGCAAGATTTGCACGGCCAGAAGAAGCAGCAGCAAGGTAAAAAACACATCCAGGCCGTATTGTTTGGCCTCGTTGGAATAGTAGATCTGCCGGTCGTTGAGAACGAACCAGGCCAGGGCAATCCAGGGGGCCGGGCCGGACAAGATCGAAAAGACCAGGCGCGAGAACAAAAACAAAGAAGCGATGCCGGCCAAGAGTAGAAACACCCGCAAGACCATCTCGTGGTCCGAAAAAATGAACACCAGGCCTTCTTGCACCCACAAGAATCCTATTGCGGCCCCCTGGTTGTATTCCAGGGGCGAGAGCAGCTCGATAAATGAACGATTCTGGATGTTGAGCGCCAGCTTGGCCTCGTCCAGCCACAACGAACGGCAGAAAAGCCACTGCTGCAGACGCAGGATCACCCCTGCGCCCAGAAGCCCCCATAACAACCACCCCTGACGAGATCCCCAGGGATGATCGGCCGCCGCCCACCGTAGAAATCGTTTCGCAGTCATGGGGTCCTATCCCGAACGTAACGAAACCGGTGACGGTTACCAGCCCGCATTCACAGCGGCTTGTCGGAGAGCTTGCGGGCGACCTCCTTCATGGCGCTGGTCAGCGAGTCCATGGAGCATCCGGTGTCCACCGTGGCGGCCTTCTCGGTGGTCTCGCTCTTGAGGTCGAAGAGGGTGGCGGTGACGACGCACTTGTCGTCGATCTTGAGCAGTCTGGTGGCCAGCGACTTCCGGGCCGCCAGGGCCTTGCCGAGCTGGAGCTGGGTGCGTTCGTCGAAGACCGCCTTGAACGACTCTCGCTTCTGTGAAGCCAGCTGGCTGCGGACCTGGTCCCTGGGCACCACGCGGAAGTCCGCGATCTCGGCCATCTGGGCGGACAGGTAGTCGGTCAACTGCTCCAGGTCGGCCTTGGCGAACTGTCCGTTCGGGTCCGCCACGTCGAAGACCGCGATGACTATTTTCTCCCCGGGCTTGGCCAGGTCGGCGAAACGAAGTTTGCGCATCGCCTCCTTGGCGACCTGCCGGATGTCCTCGTTCCGGTCGATCTCGGCCCGCTTCAACGCTTCGATGACGTTGGGTTTGGCGTTTCCGATTCCGGCCAGGATCCTGATGGCGCAGTAGCGCACCTCCCAGCGCTCGTGGCCCACCAGCTTCACCAGGTCCGGCAGCGCCGCCTGGCCGTGTCCGGAGAACAGCTTCAGGAACGCATCGACGTAGGCGGAGTCGAGCATGGATTTCTTCGATTTCAACGAGCCCAGCGAGGCGATCGAGCTGAGCGAGTCGAGCGAACTGCTCGAGACCACCTCGACGCGCTCGAGGGCCTTCACCGCAGCGGCCAGCGCCCGGGGCCTGTCGGGAGAAACGGCATCGACGGCCTTGGCGGCTTGAAGCAAGCACTCGCCCCTGTCGATCTGATCCAGCAGGTCGGGCACGGCCTCACTCGCCTTGGCGCGCATCCGACCCAGGGCCTCGGCGGCCTCGCAGTAGCCGTCCTCGAGGGCCCTTTGCAGGTGGGGAATCGACTCGGGCGATCTCAACTGGCGCTCGTTCTCGATTCCGTAAGCTTCATACCAGGCTCCCCGGCCGCAGCCGAAGACGGACACCGCCATCAAGGCGATCCACGCCAATGCCCAATCATTCTTTCTTACACGCATCATTATTCTCCCTCCTAAGAAATGCAGTGGTTCATCGTAAAGCCAGCCTGAGCGCGCTGACCCCGACCGCCAGGCCCAGCGCCAAGGCGTGGCGGCGCTGCCAGAACCAGCGCAATGCACCCTTGTCCCCGGTGCCGTCCAGCGCGCGCAGCCGCGCGTCCAGGCCGAACCAGACCGCGGCCCAGATCCCCATGGACCACAGGAAATCCACCCGGCCGGGAACCATCGGCGCGGTCGAGCGAAAGGCCAGGATGGCCCGGGCCGCGCAGGCGGTCGCGATGCTGGCCACGAGGGTCACGGCCACGGCCCAGGTCAGGTCCACGCGGCCGGTGCTCCAGGCCGCGCCCCGGCGACGATCCCGGACCGCGTACCAGAAGCCGGCCGCCAGCAGCAGCCCCGCGGGCGCCAGCGGCCACCAGCCGACCGGGCCTCGGGCCGGATCCACCCGCACCTGCCCCATGACCAGCACCAGGGCCAGCAGCGTAAGCGCTCCCCCCCCCGACCCCCCCCAAAACGAGACGGCCAGCAGGCCGCAGACCAGAGCCAGCACGCCCGGTGCGGGCGGGGGCTCGATCGCGGCCAGGCCGGCGAGCAGCGATACCAGGCACAAGTCCGCGAGCACACCGGCCTTCATGCCCCCTCCCGTCTCGAAGAAGCCAGCCGGTCCACGGCCAGCGAGGCCCCCATGGTGAAACACAGGGTGAAGATCACCTCGGCGCGGAAGAAGGGATCGTGCAGCACGCCATAGAGCAGGAAGGCGCCCACCGCGGCCATGGAGCCGCGGACGAACCCGCGCAAAAACCGCTGGTCCTCGGCCAGGCGGGCGAGTCGGCGCCGGGCCGCCCGGAAGTAAGCGATGAACAGCATGCAGAACCCCAGGGCGCCGAGCGCTCCGGTCTCGGCCAGGAAGGTCAGCAGGTTGCTGTGCGCCCGCATAAGATCGACGTGGAACCTCCTGACCTTCATCTGCTTGCAACGCCCGTCGATCGGGCCGGCGGCGTCGCGCCGGTAGTTGCCGTAGCCGATGCCGGTCAGCGGTTTCTCGGACGCAAGGTCCAGGCCGGTCTGCCAGATGGCCAGGCGGCCCCAGTCCTTCTTGCCCGAGAACGCGTTGGAGAACTTGGCCGGCAGCAGCGGGACCACCGCGATGAATACGCCGATCGATCCGACCAGCGCGAGCCATCCCAGCCGGCGCGGCCAGCCCCGCCTGAGCCCGGTTACGAACATGACCAGCAACGCGGCCAGCACGGCCACCGGCGGCGCCCTGGTCCAGGTGGCCGCAAGCCCCGCCAACAAGACAACGCCGGCGCCGGCCAGCAACAGCCGGACCGGCCACCGCCGGATCTCGAGACCCAGCGCGGCCACCCAACAGATCGGGAAAACCAGCACGTCCGAGAACATGATCCGGGTGTAGAAGAAGCCCACCGCCCCGTACATGCCCGGTCCGCCCGGAGCCGGCTTGAGCAGCAGGTCGCGCGGGAAGTGGGGGTGAAGCGTCTCGCCCAGCGGATAGTGGCCGCTTACGGACTGGTAGATGCCGAAAACCGAGGCGACACAGGCAAACGACACCAGACCGACAATCGCCCGCTTGAGGGTCTTCGCGTCGTCGAGCAGGAAGTAGGTCACGTAGAAGGCCACAAGCACCCAGAAGGTGGTGGCCGTCTGGAAAGAGACGGGCGGGCGGGGCGCCAGCAGCAGCGACAGGCCGATGGCCGCTAGCAGCCAGAGCACGGCCCTGTCCATGGGTGTAGGCGCCAGGTTCCGGCCCCGCGCTGCGACCGTCCATACCAGCAGCAGCCCGGCGCCCAGGATCACCGCCCCCTGCATGCCTGAAAAGGAGATCGGCAGCGACCAGGCGAGCGCCAGGACGATCACCCGCCTGACCGTCGCCGGCCAGCCCTGTGAGAAATCGAGACCCGGCAGGCTCACGCCGTCCTCCACGTCCGCGCGCCGAAGGCCAGCCTCAGCCACCGTGGCACGGCGAACAGCCCGATGACGGCCGGCGGCAGCCAGGCCCCCGGCACCGGCGCCAGCAGGCCGTTGGAGACCGAGGCCGCGGCCACCGCGGCGAGGAAATAGGCGCAGAACACAAGCCCGATCGCCTCGATCAGCGCGCCGGAGACAGTCGGGCGCCTGTGGGGCGCCGACATCCAGGGGAAGAACAACAGCACCAGCGCGAGGGCGATCAGCGGATAGGCGAAGCGGTTGTGCATCGCAAGGTGGTACTCGGCCGCATCGATCCCCCGGCGCTTCAGCTCCTCGATGGTCTCGGCCAACCCGGCGAAGTTCTTCTGCTGGGGCCGGCCGGACAGGTCGCGGAATCGTCGGGGGCTCATACTCCAGTCCAGAACCTTTTCGGCCTTCTTGTCGTAGGAGACCAGACGCCCGTCGGCGAAGCGGCGCTCTTCCACGCCCCGTGCGATCCAGCTTCCTTCCCGCCAGACGACCCGGGCCGCATCGGTACGCCGGACCATGTGGAAGTCCTCGTCCAGCTCGAAGACGACGACCCCCCTCAGCGTACCTCCGTCGCTCGACTTGCGCGAGACCCGAATCAGCCGCCCCTCGTCGCCCTTGACCCACCTGTGGGAACGGAAGAACCGCCACGAGGAATCGAACCGGCCGAAGCGCTCGGACATCAGCGTCTCGATCCGGTCGTAGGCTGGCGGGACCGCCAGCTCGCCCAGCAGCACCACCACCGCCGCGGTCACCGCCGAGACCACCAGCACAGGCCTCACCAGGCGGACCGGACCCAGCCCGGCCGCGACAAGGGCGCGCAGCTCACGGTACTGGCCCAGCCTGGCGAACGCCACACAGGTGCCCACAACCAGCGATATGGGCAGCAACAGGTGCAACATGGCGGGCAGCTTGTACACGTAGAGCATCACGACGTCCGCAGTCGTTGCCTGCGGGCCGAACAGGTACCTGGCGGAGTCGAACAGGTCGACCACCAGGAAAAGCACGGTCAGGACCGCCAGCGCGGCCAGGAGGCAGCGCACCTGCAGCCGGATGATCATGGAGTCGAGGATCATCCCGGCATCCTCCCCCGTCGCGCCATCCACAACGCCACCATCGCCGTCAGCAGCACGTCCGGCAGCCAGGCCGCCCAGGCCGGATCCAGCAGGGCCTGGTCGACCATGACGTCCGAAAACCGCATCACCAGATAGTAGACGGCCACCACGACCACCGCCGCCACCAGGGTTCGCCTCTTGCCCCGCAGGCGGCCCGAACCGACCAGGGCGGTGCCCAGCAAGGCGAAGACCACACAGGCCGCGGGAAACGCGAATCGACGGTGCAGAGCCGACAGGCGCCGGTTGCGATCCCGAGCGGACAACTCCGACCACCCAGCGTCCGCAGCAGAGCCTCCGGTCAGTTCCTCCAGGTCCAGGCGCTCGACGGACGGCAGGAAGCGCGTCCGGTCGTGGACGAGACGGTCGATGTCGATGGCGATCGCAGCCCGCTCGAAGCGCGCCAGCGAATACAGTTTTTCCTTGCCTGAACGGGCGTGCACCTCTCCATCCTCGAGCCTCAGCGCGAGGGTGTTGCCGTCATCGACGGGCATCAGCCTGGCCCGCCTGGCCAGGAGCGCGTGGCGCGTCCGGCCCGGGCGGTGATCGTAGAGCAGAAAACCTTCGAAGCTGCCCGGCTCGGGCCCCGGCCGGTGCGGGTAGAGCAGCACGCGGTAGAGCTCCTCGTAGAAGCGTCCCGGTTGCAGCGAAGCCACCACGTGACGTTTGACCAGGTCCACGAACGAGCCGTGCAGCGCGCGGGCCGAGGCCGGGGCGACCCAGCCGGCCAGGCCGCAGGTCAGCAGGCCGGCCGCCAGGCCCAGCCCCACGGGGACCGCTGCCAGCCTGTGGGCCGGCACGCCTGCCGCGGCCAGGGCCACGAACTCCCCGTCGTCTGCCATGCGCCCGAAGCCCAGCAGCACCCCGGTCAGCACGGCCACCGGCACCGTCAGGACCGCGAAGCCGGGCAGGAAGAGCAGCGACACGCGCAACAGGTCGGCCCAGCCGAGGCCTGCCGAGAAGGTCACCTCCCCCACCTTCAGCAACTGGATCACCAGAAACAGCCCGTTGAGCGCCACCAGGGCGGCCAGCACGGGCCAGATGATCTGGCCGAAGATGTAGCGATGCAACGTCATATCTGCCGTTGCAGTTGGGCGTCCTTCTCCTCGACCTTCCTGGCCAGATCCTCGCGGTACTTCTCGAGCCGGGCGGCGATGTCCTTGTCGGAGGTGGCCAGGATGGCCGCGGCCAGCAGGCCGGCGTTGAAGCAGCCGGCCGGGCCGATGCCCACGGCGGCCACCGGGACGCCGGGCGGCATCTGGATGGTGGAGAACAGGGCGTCCGCGCCGGCCAGGGTGCCCGAGACAAGCGGAACCCCGATGACCGGGAGGATGGTGTACGAGGCGATCACCCCCGCCAGGTGGGCGGCCATGCCGGCCCCGGCCACGATGACGCGGTAGCCCTGCTCGCGGGCCGCGCGGGTCATCCCGGCCACCCGTTCCGGCGAGCGGTGCGCCGAGGCGACGTGCATGTCGTAGCCGATCTCCATCATGTCGAGGGCCTCGGCCACCCTTTTCATGGACGGCAGGTCGCTGTCCGACCCCATCAGGATCAGCACCCTTTTCCCGCTCGTTCCGCTCATTGAAACCTCGCCAGGGCCCTGTGGGCGATGTCGCGCCGGAAAATGGCCCCCTCGAAATGAATGGCAGCCACGGCCGCGTAGCTGCGCTCGACCGCCTGCCGTATGTCGTCGCCCAGGGCGCAGACGCCCAGCACCCGGCCGCCGGCGGTCAGGATCTTCCCGCCCTCGAAGCGGGTGCCGGCGTGCAGCACGACCACGTCCTCCATTGCCCCGGCCGTATCGAGGCCGCTGATGGGCTTGCCCTTCTCGTAGCTGCCCGGATAGCCGCCCGAGGCCATCACCACGCAAACGGCCGGGCGTTCGTCCAGATGGATGGCGGCCCCCGAAAGCTCGCCGCGGGCCACCGCGGCCAGGGCGGGCACCAGGTCGGACTCGATCCGCATGAGCAGGGCCTGGGTCTCGGGATCGCCGAAGCGCACGTTGAACTCGAGCACCTGCGGCCCCTCCGCCCCGATCATCAGCCCGGCGTACAGCACGCCGCGGAAGTCGATGCCCTCCTTCGCAAGGCCATCCACCACGGGCCGGAAGATCCGATCGAGGACCAGCCGCTCCATGGCGTCGTCGAGAACCGGCGCCGGCGAGTAGGCGCCCATCCCGCCGGTGTTGGGCCCCTTGTCGCCGTCCAGGGCCCGCTTGTGGTCCTGAGAGGACGGCAGCAAAAGGAGCTCCTCGCCGTCCGTCAACGCGATGCAGGAGGCCTCCTCTCCCTCCAGGAAGGTCTCGATGAGCACCCGATCGCCGGCCCGGCCAAAGGCCTTCTCGACCATGATCTTGCGCACCGCCCGCTCGGCCTCCAGCCGGTCGCCACAAGGGATGACCCCCTTGCCGGCCGCCAGGCCGTCGGCCTTGACCACCCAGGGACCGGACTGCTGGCGGACGAATCTCAGGGCCTTGTCGGCGTCGTCGAACACCGCAAACGGTGCGGTCGGGACACCGTGGCGCTGCATCAGTTGCTTGGCGAAGACCTTGCTGCCCTCCAGTTGGGCGGCCTCCTGACCGGGGCCCATGGTGGCGACGCCCGCCTCGCGCAGACGGTCGGCCAGGCCAGCGCACAGGGGCGCTTCCGGTCCCACCACCGCCAGGTCGATCCTCTCGTCCCTGGCCAGCTTCACCAGCCCGTCCAGATCTCCGTCTGCCACGGACACGCAGGTCGTCTTGGGCTCGGACCCCATCCCGGCGTTTCCAGGGGCGCACAGCACCGCGTCCACCGACGGACTCTGCGCGATCTTCCACGCCAGGGCGTGCTCCCTAGCTCCGCCACCGATTACCAGTATTCTCATGTTCTAATGTTTCCCAGTTCCTAGTTCCAAGTTCCTAGTTCCTAGTTCCCGGTTCAAACTTGGAACTAGGAACTTGGAACTTGGAACTAATATCCGAACTAATATCCTAAATTGAATAATAGCTCCTTGGCTCGGATATTATACTCATCGCTCTCGTACACATTCAACAACGACTCGATCCCGGCCTTGCGCTGCTTTCGCGCCAGCTGGATCTCGGCCAGGCAGAGCCGGGCAGGCAGGTCGCCGGGAGAGTCGTTGAAGACCGCCTCGATGTGCTTCTCGGCCTTCTTGGATTTGCCGGTCTGCAAGTAGGCGTAGGCCAGCATCACTCCGGCCACCCGGTGCAAGGAGTCGCTGTCGTGGGCCTGCTGAAGGTAGGGCAAGGCGCGCCTGGGCTGGCCCTTGCCCAGCAACAGCGCGCCCAGGTACAGGTTGGCCGCGAAGCACTCATCGTCCAGGCCCAGCGCCCGGAGGAACCTGGCCTGGGCCTGGTCGTTCTGGCCGGCGTGCCAGAAGACCGCGCCGGCCAGGGCCTGGGCCAGGGGATCGTCGCCGTATTTCTGAGCCGCGTTTTTGGCCCGTTCCAGCGTGGAGCGCAGCAGGTCCGGTCCGTCGTAGCAGGCCGTCAGCGCCCTGTGGGTGCGCACGCGGAACGGGTCCACATTTGTGGCCCTGCGCAGCCAGGCATAGGCCTGAGTGGGATTGTCCAACTCGAGATACATGGTGGCCAGCATGAGGTATGCGTCCAGGTCGGTCGGGTCGGCCTCCACCGCAAGCCGGAATTGCTTGAGAGCCGCCTCGTAGTTGGGCACCTGCGCCTCGGCCTCCGCAATGTGCAGAAGCACCCTCGACGACTTGGGCAGGTGGGCACGCAGCGCGCGGAAGCGGGCGATGGCAATGCCCACGTCTCCGCCGCGCAGCGACAGCCAGGCCTGGGAGTAGAGCGCCGGGATCAGCATGGGATCCAGCTTCAGCGCCCTTGCGTTGGCCTGATTCGCCTTATCCAGCTTGCCCTGCAGCCTGAGCACCACCGATCTCTCGTTCAGCAACCGGGCCTGGGCGGCCGGACCTATATCGAGGTCCTCGGCCTCGATCAACCCGTCGATGAGCTTCAGTGCAGAGCGCTGCCTGCCGAGGAACTGATACTGGAGCCTGCAAAGGGATACCGCCGCATCGATCCGATACGGCTCGCCGCCCAGGATCTTCTCGTACTCGTCCCTGGCCTTGTCGAACTTGCCGACCGCCAGGTACACCCGGGCCATGGCGTCCAGCGAGGCGTACTGACCGGGGTCCTTCCTCAGGTGCCTCTTGAAGAACTTCAGCGCCTCCTGGAACTTACCCAGCCGGATCTTGGCCTCGCCCAGCATGCGGTAGGCCAGGTTGATGTCCTTGTTGCCCTCGAGCGCCTTGCGGAACAGGTCGACACTCAGCTCGGTGCTGGATTCCAGGTAGGTGGCACCGAGGATCAGTTGGGTCTCCGGGTCGTCCTCCTGAAGGGCCAGCGCCCGGTTGGCCAACTCCCGGGATTCCTTCATCTGTCCCAGGCTGAAAAGCAGGTATGCCTTGGCGCGCAGCAGAGAGGGCATGTTGGGGGACCGCTCCAGCGCGTGTTCGATCAGGTCCAGGGCCACCTTGCGCTGGCTTACCTCGCCGGCCCCGTAGTCGAGCAGTGCCCGGTTCTGCACCCAGCCGGCATAGGCATCCAGGTTGGTAGGATCCAGGATCAAGGCCGCCTTGAACGCGAGGTCGGCCTCCGCGTAGCCGAGCCGCTCGTCGCGCAGCATCAGCTCACGTCCCTTGACCACGGCCTCTACGCTGGTTCCGGTGGGATTGGGCAATTCCAGGGAAAAGGCCTCGAGGGCGTCCTCGACAACGCTGGTGGTGCCCTCCTCTGGCCCCAGGGAGTCGACGATGGTCGGCCACAGGAAAAACAGCGCCACCGCGCCGCCCACGAGCAGCAACGCCAGCACGATCAGCAAGTTGCGCTTGGCGTTGGAAGGCGGCGCGTGGCGAAAGACGGGTTTCAGCGAGTCGCCCGGCCGCCTGAAGAAAAATGAGAACTCCGGATAGCTCGAGATCAGCCGGAAGTCTCTCTCCCCCCGGGCCACCTTGTCGCTCGCGGTGATCTCGCCCTGGTTGTACTTCTCCTTGACCTCCGTCTCCGTCAGGGGACCGAGGATCACGCCGTCGGTCTTGCAAACCCGGTACTCGCGCTCGCTCTCTTTGCCGAGGGCTCCGGCCGCCAGGCCCCGGCAGCGCTTGCACAATCCGTCCGCGCTCCCGGGGCCGTTGACGATCGCACCGCAACGTTCACAGCGGTTTTCGCAGATTCCCAGTTCGGCCGTCCCCTTGGCCGGCGCGGCGGTGGGAGCGCTCGTCTCCATCGCGGGCAAGGGTGGCATGTCGTCGGGCGATTTCCCGGGCCCGGCAGGTCGTTCGCCTATGTCCGAGAACCGGTTGTGCACGCTCGCCGCCCGACCGCCCGGGAGTGGTGGGGGTGGTTGCGCGGCCGGTTGCACCGGGCCGGTCGGCGGTTCGCCCGGCTGATCCAGTTCCAGGTCCGCGAACGGATCCGACCGATCGGCGGATGGCTGCACGGCCGGTTGTGCCGGGCCGGTCGGCGGTTCGCCCGGCTGATCCAGTTCCAGGTCCGCGAAGGGGTCTGACTTCTCGTCGGCTGACTTCTCCGTCTCCAACACCGGACCTGGGGGCATCGGGAGATTCGCAAACAGGTCGGGCCGGGGAGCGGGGGCAGCGGCCGAGTCGCCGTGTTGGTCAGGCAGCTTGACCACCTGGATGTCTTTGCAGGCCGGACACTGGGCCTTGATCCCCCCTCCGGCCAACATGGCATCGTCGATGCTGTACACCGCCTGACACTTGATGCAAGTGATTTTCATTCCCCCACCTCGTTCTCGACAACTTGCAAGGCCAGGCCGAGCTGGTCCACCCGTTCGACCACCTCTGCCTGGCGAGGCGATCCTGCCGGGTGCAGGATCGCCGTGATCCCCGCCTCGGCCAGCAGAGCGACGTCCTCGGCGAAGCGGATGGGATTGCCGCAGGCCGCCACCGCCGACATGACCCCCGCCGGCATCTTGATTGCGGCCATGCGGGCCGCGTCGCGCCAGCTGGTCTGGGCCGCGCCCGCGGCCAGCATCTGCGACCGATCGGCGATGACCACGGCCATCGGGCGCAGCCGGCGAACCAGGCTCCAGGCCAGCCGCAGCCCGTCCCGCTCGGCATCGTCCGGCTGCCGGCTGCTGACCGCCCGCATGGTGTGCGCACACGAACGGTGCCGCGACCAGCGCAACAAGAGGCCCCATCGGGTGGAGACGAAGCCTACCGAAGGCCGCTCGGTCCCGGAGACCTGGAGCAGACGGATCTTGGAGCGGCCCAGCTCTGCCCTCGCCGAAGCGGAAAAATCCGGCGCCAGGACGGCCTCGAGAAAGCTGGCCCCCAACGCCCTGGCGCACGCCCTTCCGACCTCGCGATTGAACCCGGCCACGCCGCCGAACGAGCCCCGCGGATCCACCGCGCGGGCGCGGGCGAACGCCTGCTCGAGGCCTTCTTCCCTTTCATCACGGACAAGCGAAAACCCGCACAGGCCCTCGTTGTGAGATATTGCCGCAGCCGGCTCGGAATGGTCTTCCACCACCGACCAGGCCAGGTCGGCGTCCAGCAGGACCCCGGGCGTCAGCGGCTTGCCGGACAGCAGCACCAGACCCGGCTGCGAGCGCCCGTTGCCGGCTTGTTCGAACAGGCCGGCCCGTCCGTCAGAATCGGAGACGACCGGCAGGCTCTGAAGTCGATCCACGTAGACGGACCACGAGTCAGGCACGTCGCCGGGAGGCAGCGACATTGCCGCCAGGACGGCGTCATGCCTGGCCACGGCCTGCAGCGCCTTTATGGCCAACCGCTTCCGGATCTCGTCGCCAACTCGGCCCGAACGGCTGTCCATGTCCCTGGTCACGGCCGGGAAATCCGAAAGATCGCAGATCGCAGTGACCCATTCCGGATTACGGGCCGCCGAACGCAGCACCGCCGCACCCCCGACCTCAAACCGATCCTGCAGCCCGGGACCCGACTCTCCGGCCTGCAGCAGGTCAGGCAGCTCGACCACCACCATGTCGATCCGCTTGACCCCCTGGCGCTCCAGTTCCTCCCGTTGTTCGCGATCGCTCCAGTCGCCCAGCAAGCCTCCGTGGATGCGGGGATGAAGCAACTGGAACGCCTCGTGGGGAGCCGAACTTGTGGCGGTGAACACCGGCACCTCGGTCACCGGCACGCCGGAACGCAGCAACTCCCCGGCGGTATGTCCGACGGCCAGGATCTCGGATCCGCGTGCCACCATCTCCTTTGCCAGGTCCACCACCATCTCGGGCCGGTGACAGTGGATCAGGCATCTACGCATCGCGCCCATCGTCGCGTCGACTGACTGCCTGGTATTCGTCATTCTTCTCAATTTTTCTCAATGGAAACGCCCGTCAACCCGCGGGCCTACGGCACCGGCCACCGTAACCTCTTCGGCCCCGGCCAGTCAAGACCAAAGGGCTTTCCACGGCGCCCGGGACTCATGGCCGGTCAGGCCAGCAGGTCCTTCAGGTCTTCGCCCTCGGAGACCGACAACAGCTTCTGCAGACCGGCAGCCTCGACCTGGCGGATCCGCTCGCGGGTGAGGTTCAAGATCTCACCCACCTCCTCCAGGGTCAAGCCGCCGCGCTCGGCCACGTCCAGCGCGCAGGTCTCGACCAGCTCCCAGACCTCCATGTCCGGAAAGTTGAGCTTGATCGAGCCGGTCTCCTGGTTGACGTCCAGGTACAGGTGATGCTTGCAGGAGACGAACAGACAGGGACGCTCCGTGTGTGCGCAATCCCGCCGGGTGCGGGGCCTCAGCTCGTCAGCCATCTCGAGCATGTGCGGATCGGTCTGCATGTGCTTGCGCTCTCGAATCATCTGCTTGCGTGCGATCGTCTTCGAGCGTCGTCTTCCCTTCCGTTCCAAGGCCTGCCTGTTCTTCCCCGGCGTTGACAACCGACGATCCGTCATGAATCCCTCCTTATTCTTGTCCGGCCGACGCGGGGCCTGCCACCGCGAGCCGGCTGCCGATTTTCTCTATCCGCCTGAGCAGCTCCCGGGCACCCTTCCGGGTGGCTGCCAATTCTCGCGCGATCGGGCGGAGCGCCTGCCCCACCCCTTCGAGGCTCGCGATCCGCTCGTCGATGTGCCCGAACAGGCTCGTGAAGGCGTCGCCTACCCGTTCGAGGTCGTTCTGGATGGAGACGAACGAATCGCGGATCTCTTCCAGGGTCATGCCCTCGTCCATCAGGCGCTTGATCAGGTTGATCCTCCTGACCACGCTTACCGTGTAGACCCCGCGCGACCCCCGGTGCTTGCCCTTGCGCCCCACCCTCCGCGAGGTCGGCAGCAGGCCCAGCTGGACGTACTTGCGGAAGGTGGCCTCGGACAGCTTGACGCCCCGCTCCTGGAACAGCGAGATCACCTCCTGCGAGCTGATCCCTGCAGGCATCCGGGCCTCGATCGCCGTCAACTCCCCGGCGTCCAGCAGGCCCTGCTTGTTTCCATCCAGTATCATATATTGAGTATATTCTTCTTAGTATTTTCTTTTCTTGGTATTATATTCACGTTTGGCCTTTCTTTGTTGTATTGCCTTTGTATTATACTCACTGTATTCTGTCAAGAAAAAAATGCACGCCCCCGAAAAAAAATCCGCCGCCGGCTCGAATGGTTAGGGCAGGGGAGGCCGTCAGCTCCCGGCGAGATCCCGACGTCTCTTGTTCACAACCCGGCGCAGGTGGGCGGTCTTGCGAGGCTCGAGGCCAATGGCGTCCAGCTCTTCATCGAAGCGGACGGACCTGGCGCACAGTTCGTCCAGCATGGACAAGGTCGCCTCGGCCCGGACCCCGCAGCGCTCTCCGAACCGCAAGAAGTGCGAACGCTCGAGGTTGTCGTCGCGACCCTCGAACTGCAGGGCCATGCGCTGATCTCCGTAGACCAGGGTTGTCAGAAGGTCGTATGCGGGGGTCAACTCCACCCGCCCGGTGTCAAGGCGGGTGCGGATGCTGATGTTCTTGGCGTGCAAATCGCCGTTGCCGATCAGGTAACAAAACGCGACCAGCCGCAGGAACCTTGCGATCTCGACGATCGGGGCGCTGCACAAGCCAATAAGCCCCTCGGCGATCTCCGAGCACCTCAGGCGGTACTTGTCGGCCGGGTAGCGATCCAGGAACTGGCAGGCGTCCTCCTGGTGCACCCGGACCCACCTCCGCGCAACCGGATCCACAACCCGGTCGAAGCGCTCGACGAGCAACCCCACCACCCCGTCCCGGTCGCGAACCAGTCGCGCCCCGGGCACCGCCAACCCGCAGGCGCGGGCCATGCGCAGGAAGAAGTGCTCGTTCTCGACCAGGCGCGGCTTGCCCGCCGGGTTCAGCTTCAGGATGTACGAGCCGGAGCCCTTCGGCGCCTTCACCGGAAACGAGATCATCGCCGCCGAGATCTTGTCCTGAAGCCCTGGAATGCTGCACTCGGCCGACGGACCGTCATCGCCCGTGTACGAGACGCTCCTCTCGAACAGCTCCGGAAACGACTCCTCGCCGATCGCCCGCACATCCACGGTGGGAATCCCGGCCCCGGCCGGTTGCCCCGGCAGCACCACAGACACGTCTCCGATGCACCCGGGCCCGGCCGCGATCAGCAGGCTGAGGAGGTCGTCTTCCGAGGTCTTGAGCCTGCTGGTCAGCGAGCGCAGGCGCAGCCCCTCGGGCAAGAGCCCCGCGAAGAAGGTATGCAGGTTGACCCCGAACACCTCGTAGCGAGCCTGCGAGGCGGGCATGTTGTACGCGATGCCCACACCGGACCCGGCCGCGTTCAGAAGGTTGAGCCAGTCAGCGTCGTACTCGAACACCGCGCCGCGCACGGTCCGGGCAATGCTCCCGACTCGGACGTCCTGCCGGTACACGTCCGCCGCAGGCGCGTTCTTGATCTCGCTCCACCTCATCGAAGCCTCTCGTCGACCACGACGCCCGCCTTGCCCGTCTCCAGCCTGAGCTGCAGGCCCAGCACAATCAGCACGTCCAGCACCTTGTCCAGCCTGACCGTGGGCTTGCCGCTCTCCAACAAGTACAAGAACGCCACCCCGCAACCCGCGAGCTGCCCAAGCTGCTTCTGTGTCAGACCCAGCGCCTTCCTCTGCCCACGCACCGCCCGTCCCAGTCCGGCAATGATCTCTTCACGATCCGATTTCACGACTTCCTCTCCAGAATTCCATATGATTGCATGGATATCATGGATACTCTCCGAAAATCAAGATAATTACCCATATTTCCATACGAACATATGGATTTGCAGCCAATATTTCCGCTACAACGCAATAGCCTCGCGCGTCAGGACGACACTTGAACGCCTGCCGGTTCTGTGCTCAAATCCGGTACGACAATCCAACGACCGGCCGGAATCGAAGAAGGATGGTACATGTCGACAGCCGCCCTCCGATGGATCTCGCTGAGCTTTGGTCTTTGCGCCCTTGCTGGCGCGGCTCTCGCTGAAGAGGCGAAGGAGCAGCGCCTGCTCGTGTTCGACCTCGAGCCCAAGGGGATCGACGAGACCCTGGCCCGTAACACCACCGACGCCCTTCTCGCGGCGATCAAATCCCGGCCGGGTTTTCGCGTGCTGGGCCGGAACGAGATCAACCTGATCCTGGAGCACGAAGGCCAGAAGGCCCTGCTCGGCTGCAGCGACGACTCGTGCCTGGCCGAGTTGGGCGAGACCCTGAAGGGCGACCTGGTCCTTTCCGGCTCGCTCGGGAAGGTGGGCCAGGCATTCCTGCTCAGCGTCCGGATCATCGACGTTCGCCGAGCCGCCGTCACCTCGCGTGCGTCGGAGACGGCCTTCTCGCCGGACGAGCTGCTCGAGGCGGCCGGCCGGGTGGCCGTGGAGCTCCTGTCTCCCGGCGAACCCGAAAAAACCGCCCCGGCGTTCTCCCTTCGGGCCGGCTCGGAAGAGATCACGCTCGCCGTCCTGGACCTTGGCGCCTCCGGCACGGACGAGAAAGCCGCAGAGAACCTCACCCAGGTGGTGGTCCACGAGCTCAAGAACTTCGAAGGGATCTCGGTCATCTCCCGGGATGAGATCAAGTCGATGCTGCTGCACGAACAGAGCAAGATGCTGGTCGGCTGCGACGACGCCTCCTGCCTGGCGGAGATCGGCGGCGCCCTCGGGGTCCAGTACCTCGTCTCCGGAAGCGCCGGCAGGATGGGAGACACCTACCTGCTCCACCTGAAGCTTATCGACATCCGTGAGGCGAGGGTCGCCAACCGGGTCGCCGAAGCCTTCCAGGGACAGGAATCGCAGTTCATAGCCGCAACCAGATTCGCGGCGCGAAACCTGGTCGGCCACCGACAGTCAGGCGAGGGAAAGCTGCAGGTCAGGCCGTCGGTCTCCGACGCCACGATCATCCTGGACGGCGAGCCGGTGGAGTTCGAGGCCGAGCGGACGGTCAAGGCCGGCAAGTATAACCTCAGGCTCGAGGCGGACGGATACCACCCCTGGATCGGCGACGTCTATGTGGACGAGGGGCGCCTGACGCGCCTGGACGTCGAGATGACCGGACTGCCCGAAGCCTGGTACGGAAAGTGGTGGCTCTGGACGACCGTCGGGGTGGTGGTGGCCGGCGGTCTGGCGGCCGGGCTGTACTTCGGCCTCAGCGGCCCCGGGGAGACCGTCCTCGACGTCACCTCGGGCGTACCCGGAGGTGCGCTGTGAACCGTCTCGCAGCCGCCCTGCTGGCCGTCGCCCTCCTCGGAGGCTGCGGGCGGTCGGACGCCGAGTTCCGGGTGCTGAGACCGCACTTCGCCGCCCTGCTGGACGTCCCGGACCTGGTCGGCGAGGTCGTCATCAGGCGTGACGGGGAAGAGATCGCCCGCACGAACCTGGTGATCGACGGCGAATCGGCCTCGGCCCGGCTGCCCGGCCTGCCCGCCGGCGCGGATCTCGAGGTCGAGATCGTCTGGCGCTCCGGCGAGGTGACAGTGGCCAGGACCGCCGAGCCGAAGGTCTTGCGACTCCAGAAAGGCAGGAGGACCAGCGTCGAGTTCGCCCCCGGTGACTATGCCTACCCCGACGACGACGGCGACGGCGCCTCGAACATCACCGAGGTCGTCTGGGCCGCGGACAACCCTTCCGACGCGGCGGGAGCGGTCGAGGACCCGGACCTGTCGCCGCCCGGGTTCTTCAGCGGCGTGACGGCCACGATCGCCACCGCCGGCGACCCCGGCAACGTCCACATGACCGCGGCCACGTCCTGGGCAGTGCTCACCACATCGGAGGCCGAGTTCGATCAGGGAGGAAACGTCACATTCAAGGACCACATGCTGAACTCGGTCGACCTGCGCACCGGACAGCGCCTGAGCTTCGAGTTCGAATGCCCGAGGTCCGGATTCCAGTGGGACGTTCGAAGGAATCCGATCGCCAACCCCGAGCAGACCGCGGTCTTCTGCGGGAACAGGATCCTCTTCTACAAGTACCTGCCCGCTGCCGAGTTGGAAGGGGAGACCACACTCTTCTACGACGGCACCCGCATCGAGTACGGAAAAGATGGAAATCGACTGTACGCCATTCATCCCGACTACGGCCTGATCGTCGTCATCGACTTGGACAGGAGTAGTCCCACGTTCTCGGAAGTCCTGATCCAAATCGATGGATCGATAATGTCAGGAAACATCCTGCCGCTGACGGTGAGGGACACCGGAGACCACCTGCTCATCGGCGACGCTCAGAACGGCGGGCTCGTCGTCTTGTCGCACACCGACGGAACCGGCTACCACTTCGTCGACCACGTGCTCATGGACGAGCTCCCCGAGCCGCTTCACATCGTCCTCCATCCGAGCGGCAGGCGCGCGTACGTCGCGGAGAACAACAGCGGCCTGCTGGTCGTGCTCGACATCGAGCCGGAGGAGCCGGCAGCCTGGTCCGTGGTCGCAGAGGTGGAGATCGCACCTATGTTCACCGGACTGACGATCGACTACAGCTACGGCAACTGGGTCTACGCGCTGACCACGGGCACGATCGCCAGGCTCGACACGCTCACCAACGAGGTCACCTGGAAGCGCGAGTTCGGCTCCGCTGACCGTGGGTTCTTTCGCGACATCGCGCTAAGCCCACAGGGCGCGTTCGGAGTCGTGTCGGTCGGCGACTGCCGGGGGCTGATGGTCCTCGGCAAACCGGATCCCGAGAACGTGGAATGGGAGCCCAACAACGATCTGGCGGATCTGGACGACACGGCCAACGTGATCGGTCCGCCCCCGGCCCGGGTCTGCGGCTGGGCGGACATCGAAGACGACGGGAGCCTCTCCTTCGACTACTGGGCCATTACGGACGCCGGCCGGGTGGATTACACCGATGACATCGACGATCTCTGGACGCTCGATCCCGGCGACCACCACGGCCGCCTGGCGATCGGCGTCTTCCCCACGAACGGCTATTCGCGCATGAGCCTGACGATCCACGACCCTTCCGGAGATATCCTCGACCTCGCGTCCTTCCCCATGGGGGGAGTAGTCCTCTCACATGGAACCGGGGTGTTCCTGGTCACGGATCCGGTCGATCTTCTTCCCCCCGGAACCATGGTCGGAGCGGCCATCCAGGACTTCGACTTCGGCTACATCTACACGCCGTACGAGATCATCGCCCTGCCCGTGGACGACCCGCTGCCGGCGATCGACGAGGTCGAGCCGAACAACTCGGCCGACCAGGCTCCGCTGATCGGCGCGTTCCCGGTCGTCGTGTATGGAACCGCGGAAGCGTCCGACCAGGGCGAGTACGTGGTCTGGGGCAACGAGGACGCCGAGGACTGCTACAAGGTTCGCGTGGACAGCAGCCGCATCGCGGTCCGCCTGGACCAGGGTCCCGACTCGGATCTCGACATCTTCATCCTGGACAGCCAGGGCGGACGCATCGCGCGCCAGTACGGCATGATCGGCCAGGGACTGCCGGAGTTCTTCGCCTTCGAGCCGCGCGCCAGCCAGCCGGACTGGGTCTTCCTGGTCTGCGTCGTCAAGCTCGACGACGAGGATCCGCCGGAATCCGACTACACGCTGACCTTCGTGAACTTCGACATGTGAGATCGGCGTCTCCGAAGACGGACGCTGGGCCACCTTCCAGGGAATCGACGACGACTCGTGGTACGACGCGGTGCGGGTCGACCCGGAGCACTGCGAGCCGGACTTCTCGGTCTGCCAGATGCCGGAATACTAGCTGGGAACGGCTATACTTCAGTCCTTCAGTCCGACTTCCAGTCGAACGAGCTGTCGCCCGAAGACTTTTCTCCCGAGTCCGCTTTTGACTCCGCCTTGGCGGGCGGTGCCGCCGCAGAGCCTCCGCCGCCCGCTCCCGCGACGGTGACGGTCACCACGGTGCAGTACTCGACGTAGAACGGCCCGATCGCGAACACCGTATTGTCGACGATCAAGTTCTTGATCGGCTTGGTCGGATCGACGCCGGCGTTCTTCAAGGCAGCGGCCACCGAGGCGTCGCCAGCGGCATAGACGCCCACGTAGGAATTCCAGCAAGACTTGCCCGTCAGCACCGTGCCGCCCGAACTGGTGAGCGCGCCAGGCTGGGCGTAGTTGTTGCCCTTGATGTCCGCGTAGAACGCGGGAGCCAAGCAGCCAGCGAACAGCACCGCGCACGCCAGAACACCCGTAACCAGAACCCTGTTCATGAAATCCTCCCGGTTTGCATTTTGATCATCAAGAGCGAATAGCACAGGCCGACCCGTGCGTCAAGGCGTCCGCCCGGCAGCCGGCTTTCGCAGATCGATCACCTCTCTGGTCACCCGGTTGGGACGGATGCGCACGCGGATGGTTCTCCTGACGTTGAGGTCCTCGTTGACCAGCACCAGGGTTTGCCAGCCGACCGGCAGTCTCTCTCTTTCCAGGGGCGTGTCTCCTACGAAATGCTTGTTGCGAAAAACCTTGGCCCACGGAATGACGTTCAGGTTCAGCCGCCCGAACCGCGCCCTGACCGGTTCGGGCTCATCGCCATCCGCTGGCGTTATTTCTTCAATATCGGGGTTCGCCACATCCGAACCCTCGTACGCATCCTCCGCGCACATGGTGTCTACGAAACACCACGAGGAAAAGGGCTCTCACACAGAGCAGTAGAGAGTAGA
>SDBT01005248.1_pt1 | contig 21827 bp, 36 predicted proteins | sample 2277101 | NCBI WGS metagenome assembly SDBT01 (sample SAMN10404973, study PRJNA504765) | marine sediment metagenome | isolation source: marine sediment core GS10_PC15, 103 cmbsf | place: Arctic Ocean: Southern Knipovich Ridge | collected 2010
TTCCATAAGCCCCACTTATATCAGCTGTTTTTAATATAATATTTGGAGCACCATTTCCAGTTGCATAATTTTTAATTGTTATATTATCATTTGAATCTGCACCAGCATTAGGAGTTAAATAAAAAATGTCTCCTTGATAATGTAAACCTGAGTAGGGACTAATAGTCCCTATTCCAACATATCCAGAAGTAACATTTAGAAACATTATATCTATAGTTTCATCATTATCCATATACCTTATTGCTCCTTTTGCAGTAATTAAAAGTTCATCAAGGTAAGATCCAACTTCGTTTAAGGTAGTATAATATCCTGATGTAAAATTATAATCTGGGTTTATGTTTAAGTTACCACCATCAATAACCAATCCACCTGTAATTTTAACAGGACTTCCACCATATAAAGTTCCTTGAATTATAACATCTTTTTCAAAAGTTGCATTTTCTGTGAAGTTAGAGTTTCCTACAACATTTAATTTATGTGTTGGAAAACTTGTTCCTATTCCTAAATTCTGAATATTTATTATGTCAAAACCTCCAACATCCCAATTTCCTGTAAGGGGTTTAATTCCATCTTGTCTTAAAAATATATTTTCAAAAGCACCTGTTGAAACTCTAACCTCTAAACGACTATCTAAATTACCTTCCTGAAAATTTGTAATATCAACTGCACTTCCTGTTACTCCAACATTAGCAAATATTTTTAAGGTTAATCTATCACCTTCTATAGTAATATCTTCTAATACAGAAGCATGAATATCATAAGAAGTTTTTGAAGTTGTTATTAATCTTGTCTCACTTGTCGTTATTAAAGTTTCAACATTTCCAGTTCTATTGTATAATGCCCAATAAATAGAAACTGGTTTATTCCCAGAAGTAATTTGTATATGTGTGTGTAAATCATAAATCCCTGCTACTAAAAAAGAAAATTCTGGTTGTCCAACTTGTGTAGTCCAATTAAAAATATTTTGGTCATCACCAGTTCCAAGAGAAGATGTAGTCAAACTATTTTCATCTCTTATTGGAGTAAACTCAGATAAATTAAAATTACCTGAAATATCAGAACTATCATTTGTTAAAAAGAAATCAAAATTAATACCTGCCACAGAATCATCAATATACTCTTTATTTGCTAAGTGAAAATTGTTTGTTGGCGTTTGATTTGTTAAAAAGTTATAAGGAGAAATATCCATATCCTGAATTGCGTTTGTTCCTGTTAAGTTTAGAAAAAAAGAATTTCCTCTATTAACTATTGTATCATTTAATTTTGTTGCATTAAAAAATATTATTGTGGAATCATTTGTTAAAAATATTCCATCAGATCCTTTACCAAAACCAACTATTCCTGTTAATTGTGAACCATCACCAAAGTAAAAATTTGCAGTAACATTCCCTCCACCATCTGACATATCTAGATTACTATCGTTTAAAGGAAATATTGTTGCTGTTCCAGTATTTCTTCCCCATATTAAAGCACCATCCAAAACAGTAGCGACCCACTTCATTATCGAGGAATCCCAAGTTAAACCCTCACCATTATTAGGAGGAAAATTATCTGTATTGGAATCAGCCATCTGTGAGAAATTGGTTAAGTTTCCGAAAAGATTTATTGTAGTTATTGAATCTCCAAAATTAAATTGTTTATTTTGTGTAGAAGTAATATTTTGAAAATTAAAACCTGATATATTATTTATTGAGATAAATAAAAATATCCCTAAGATAAATATTAAAATTAATTTTTTCATTTATTATTTTTCTTTTTTGAATTATTATTAGGTTTCTTTTTCTTCAATAATTTCTTTTTAGATTCCTCTTCTTCCTCTTTCTTTTTTAATAATCTTTGTCTAACGCGTGGTGCAATATCAACCCTTCTAGTCGTTCTCCTCCTTCTTATAGTCATAATAAAAATAAGAAATACTACTATTTAAAGATTTCTTTAAAAGTAAAAAGGCGATGACGCCGAAGCGTCATCATGAAAGTTTTTTGTATGATAAGGATCTCTTATTACCTCAGTAAAAAGATTAATCCACAACGGATTATATGAATATAAAAGCAGCTGACTTTTATATCCTTTACTACTTACAACCGACAAGGTCTACCACAACTACCAAGTAGTTCATTAAACAAAGCAAACTTTAAATAGTTTACTTTTATAATTATTTTATGGGAGAGGATCTTAGAATCGGATATGATATGGTTGTTTATTTTTACAAGAAATGGATACAGCCTTTTCTAGCTATCTTCATCCTTGTTCTTTTATTCATGGCTGTTAAGGGACTTATGGATTATAAAAATCTGCAGGAAGATATTAAAGAAAATTGTGGTTGGGAAGATGAGGATTATAAATGTTATTGTAGGAGTAGTGATATACTAGAGATTGACGCATTCTTAATACCAGGAACTCGAAACATGCCCTTAATAAATAAGACAACAGGAGAAGTTCAACGCAAAGTATTTAGCTTTGAAGAAGCAGTTGAAGAAGAATAATATTTAAATCGCTAACCTTTATTTTACTTTTTGAGCCATCGACTACCTGAACTACCTGGTAGTTCACTAATATTATTATTAACAAGAGTAGATTAATTGATTATTTTTTCCAAGTCTCAAAGGGGTTTCACTTAACAGACATTAATTGGAAACATTTAAAAAATCCCAATCCGTTATTTTTTTATGAAGATTTCAAATGAATCTGGCGGAAAGTTTGGAATAATTAAATCAATGGTTGAGCATAAGGGAAAACCAATGTATATAATTCAGGATCATCAAGTTGTTCACGAAGTAAAAGATAAATTTAAAGAATATTTTGGAGATCATCTTCCAAGAAGAATCGGAAGGATCGTTTGGGATGGTGAGAAATGGGTGGTAGAAGATAAATGAATTGGGAGAAAATAAATATAAAAGCTGTTATGAATTTTCTAAGAGAAATGGAGAAAGAATCATTAATTATTGATGGAGAGTATGCTATAATTTATTCGGATGGAAAAGAAGAAATAAAAATAAGTTATAAGAAATTAGAATGAAAACAACAGAAATAAAACAAGAAGAACTAGAAGAATACTTTCAATTTGATATAACAATAGTTGCTACGAAAGGTGCTTTAAAACAGAGTGAAGAATCTAAATATAATATTTACAATAAGGAAGAACTTCTCGAAAGATTAGAAGAAATTATTCCTGGAAGTGATTTTGGATTTTCAATTTTGGCTGCAACTAAAGAAGAGGAGAAAGGAATATAAAAATGTGTGAATTTAATATCAAAAATGATAGCAGATTTATTGATCCTTTTGTTATGACATTTGATAAATCAGATCCTTATCAAAAAAGTTTTGCTAGATGGATTAATCACAAAGCTATATTTAAAACTGTTAATTGGGAGGAATACAATGGAAAACCTAGAACTAAATAAAGATCTATATTTTAAGATTATGGATTACGCCCAGGCCAGGGGTTATTCTTATAATACATTAAAGACTTATGGATTTTATCTTAAGAGATTAATCAAAAAAAATAAGGTATTGAATCGTGATATTTTAATAAAATTTCTAAAGAGAATGAAACATCAGAACGAAAGAGCAGTTCTAGTTTTGATTAATAATTATTGCTACTATTCTAAGATAGACTTTGGTTTATTAATTCCAAGAATAAAATCTAAACCTAGAAAACTTCCAAAAATGATTTCTATGGCAGAAGCTAAGGTCATGGTTGATGCTGCACCAAAACCTTATAACTTAATGATCAGATGTATTTTCAATATTGGAGCAGGGCTTAGAATTAGTGAAGCAATTAAATTAAGTTGGAATCATATTAATTGGGTTGATTGGCTAACCCATAAAACTTATGGAGTTTGTTTATTAAAAAATTCTAAAGGTGGGAAAGATGGAATTAATAATATTCCTCCAAAACTTATGAATGATCTTTATGATTATGCAGCAGAATTAAAGATTTTAAATGAGTTTGGAGTTCCACAAGGATCTATGATTTTTCCATGTGGACTTACTAACTATGAAAATGATCTTTTTATTAACAATCTTGAGAGATGGAAAAACAAAGCAATGAGACACGCTTACGACTGGTTTAGGTATAACATTCTTCAAAAATGCTGTGAGAAAGCTTTAGGACGCAAAATTAATATACATCAATTAGTCCATAGGAGATGCACTTATCTCTACGCTGTTGAGAAAATACCTATAGAAAGAATACAAAAATTAAGAAGGCACAGCGATATAAGAACAACTTTGATTTATACTGAGGTTGATAATAGAGATACTTTTGAAATGATTAAGAATACTGAGGAAATTTAGAAAAAGTGATAGTTATCTATACAAATTTTTTTATCTTAAAAATGACATTCTTTGTCTTATAGTTAATCTAGTTCTAATGGGGAGACCTGATCCTTCAAGTAATTTTTTTCTTCTATCTAGTTGAGATTTAGTTGCTCCAGTAGTTGAAGGTAAATTTAAATGAGCTGTTAGATTCCCAGTTTTCTTAGAAATTTTACTTGCAACTCTTCTAAATCTAGCTTTCTCTTGATCCCTTGTTTCACCCAAGAGATTTCTTGATATTAATTTAGTTATTCTAACCATTTTATTTATTAACTATCCCCATAAAATTTAAAGAACTTCCTAAATCTTTCCATATTAAAAATTGTTTTTTTGTTTCTAATCCTATAAGGCCACCCTTAAATCCCCATCTTATCGCAGGAATTTTATATCTTTTGATTAAAAAGTTTATTGCGAATCCTTGAGAAAAAGGTAATCCTTTCTTTTGCTTAATCCACTTAATAGTTTTAACATGTCTTTTTAATATTGATTTTGAAACTTTCTTTACCATTTTATTTTAAAAATTAAACTTTCTCTCGAACTCTGCAATCATTTTCTTTTGGTTTCTTATACTTTTTCTTAAAGCTTTTAATGTTCCAATTTTTCCAGAAGAAATTATTTCCACTCTTAATGCCCTTCTTAATTTTATCAATGCTAGTCTCTTTCTTCCTCTTTGAACTTTTGTAATTATTTTTCCCATAATATATTAATAAAGAATTATTATTTAAATCTTGGTAGTTTGTTAATCTGGATCTTCACTAATTTCAAACTCACTATCAAATTCTTTACTTAAAAAATTTAACTTCATTTGTTCTAGACGATAAATAACTAATGATACTTCTTTTAAGGTTGGTTTATCTTCGTTATAACTATCAAAAACTCTTTTACCATCTGTTTTTATTTGTATATCGATCATTTACCATTTCACCTCTTCCACTACAGATTTTTTTTCACTAAATAATTTTCCGAATGTAGGAAATCCCTCTAGCTGCAAATAAAAATTTAGAATCTTAATTTTATCAGCATCCTTTATTTTTAAAATTTTTAATTCCTCCCATAAAGTTTTTTTATCTGTAATTTCTTCCTTAGATATTTTTTCTATTGCATCCTGCACAATCATCTCTGGAGTTTTCTCTTCTATAACACCATATTTCTTTTTTTCTTCTTCTGTGAGGTCTCCTGTGGCTTTTTTTGATATAACTAAACTTTGATACTCTGCTAAATTCTTCTTATTTAGTTTTGAGAAAGCAATCCTACCAATATATTCAGGATGTATTGTTGGATTAACTATAGTTTTTTTAGGATTTTCTTTAAAATATTTTTCTTCTCTTTCTAACATCTTTTGAATATTCAAACCTTCTCCTCCTTTTCTACCTGAAGTTTTACAATAAATTTCTCCAACTCCTCGTCTTATCCAAATCCATAAAGTTAAGTGACTTGCTAATACTGGATCAAACTCTCTTTCAAAAGGCATACATAAAAAATAAACATTGAATAGTTTTCTGTTTTGATTCTTTCTATCAGCAACGGCATTATTTATTTTACTATACCATTTTCTTCTATTAGCAACTCTTCGAGCTTCGTCCAACCATAACACCTGACCTTCTTTTGTAATCATCTTATAAGCGAACTCATCAGGATCAATAATAAAATTTTCTTTAGGTCTAAACATTTTTGTACCATCATTCAAAACAAAATTATCCTGTTTTTTTCCATGCTTAAAACAGATCGTTCCTGTAAAATGAGATTTTCCAGAGTTTTTAGTAACCATCCAATTATCAGTTATATACCAATGGGAATCAGAATCTAACTCGAATCCATAAACCATTTTCTTCTTTGATTTTTTAACATTTATTGCTATTCTATTTGGCTCTAAATAAATACAATTAACATTCCTTTTTTTTCTTTCTAATAATAATGGAATTTTTATATTTCCTAAATAAAAACTTATGCTATAATATTCTCCTGTAAAATTTCTTGATTTTATCGATTTTTTTATTTTTCTAATTTCTCCACATCTACCACCCAAAGAATAAACTAAATTTCTTATATCTTTTACTAATTTTTCTGATTTAGAAACATACTCATATCCTCCATTAGAATAATATCCATCTGTATTAATCAATCCTGCCAATAATCTTTTTCTATATTTTGAATCAGATAATAATGCTTCTTTTGGAATAAATTTATCCCCACTTCTTTTATAATGTAACCCATATTTTTTTAATATCTTTGCTAATTCAGAATTTAAAGAAAAAGAATAAGTTTTAGCATTAGTTTTTTGTTTACTTCTTATAGACATTACTTGGTAGAATTTTTCTATTTCTTTTATTATTTCTTCGTCCATTGTTGTTATTGATAAACTTTTACAATAACTTCCATCGCCTAAAATAACTCCTAAAGTATAAGGCTCAATTTCACAATTTTTTTTATTTTTAAAATTCTTAATCTCGAAAGAGGAGAATCCTATGTTTTGATGACTAAAAGCTTCATAGTACATTTTGTTTACTACCTCTGATTTGTACTCTTTAAAGTCCCACCAAAACTTTTTATAAAATCTTTTTCCTTTGGTATTTGTTCCTCTATTACTAAATCTATGATAAAAAGGAATTTTATGATTATTTGAACAGGAGTATAATTTTTTTTTGACTTTATTATTCTGTACTACATCGTAAGTCTCTGGACACTCCCATTTATTTATCCAATTAACTTTACAGAATTTATTAGATCCGTCTTTCTGTGGAGATATAACTTCATCACCAACTTTAATATTTTCAATATTTTTCCAAGATCCATTAGACATTAAGATCTTACTTCCTTTAGGCTGACATCCTGTATCCCCAGAAATTAAAATAAAAGCATCCTTCTCTATTTCCAATCTTCCCATTAGTGCTTTCCATAAAGCCTTTTGAGTTATCCAATAATCATAAAACTTTTTTGATTCGCGATGAGGAAATATTGTTTTTTTCCTTAAATTATTTCCCCACATTTTAAGCGTCAATAATTTTTTTAATTGCTTCTGCTTCTTTTTCTTTATAACTCATTTCTTCATCATCTTCTATTCCTGCACTCACTATTTTATTTGTTAGCATTAAAAGATAAATTTGTTCATAGCTACTTTCTAGATCCTCTAACATCTCATAAAAATTATTTGTTAATTCATAATAATCTCCTTCGTTTCCTTGTTTCTTTAATAAGAAATCATCGTCGAATTTTTGTGTTCTTTCTGCTTCTAAAATTGCTGCTATACAATGGCTTAAAAAATCTAACCATTCCTTCAATTTATTGTAATCGTTTTCTTGTTTTTCAAATAGATTTTTTTTCTGATCTGTTTCTTCTCTATATTTTTTCTTCCAGGCCTGAGTAGATCTAAAAAATATTATTGGTCTTGAGATTGTAATCATTTCTCTTTGTGCAGATATTATTAAATTCAATGCTCTAACCTGATTAATTTTTATCTCATCTTGTCTTAATTTTTCTGATCCAATATCGACTAATTCTCCTGTTCTAGCCTGTTTAAGAGCGTCCCTGTGACGAATTAATATCTCTAAGGTAATTTCTTTAGAAATTTCTTTATTAGGATTAAAAACCCTAATTTCCCCTGATTCTTCCCCCATTAAGTATATCTCCTAAGCCTTCTGTCATAATCTATATCACTTGATTGTAAACTCTCTTGACCTTTAACTGATTCATGGGTGTATTTATTCTCTTGCCCTTGAATAGCTCTAGAATAATTAGCTTGAATCCTGGTAAACAATTCTAAAAATATTTTATGATTTTGTAATTTCATTTTGTATTGTTTTTCATAATTAAGATCAAATAATTTACCATCTTTTATTTCATTATATCTTCCATATCTATATTCTGCGATTGATTCAAATAGAAATGCTATCTCCTTATAGATTGCATCCATCATTAAAGGGAAAGCATCTTTGCTAATAAATCCAAGTTTAATATCTGTTGCTAAATGACTTTGTGCAGTTCTTAAAATTTCCTCTGCTTCTTCATCAGTAAAACAATGTTCATCTTTTCTTTTTGTTACCCACTTATTAGTCTTCTTGTCATAGAGATCCTTAAAACCCCTAATGGATCTCTCTAAATCTTTATACTGATTTTCTAATATAAAGTGATGGAATGATTCTGGTTTTTGTGAAGGTTGTACTCCAACATCATAATCAAAATCATCATCAGGAGAATTATTTTTTTGAGAATCATCACCAAATATTTCAGAAAAACCTTCTGTTGATGGGCTTCTGTCTGTTGTAGCATCTTTTATTAATTTGTCTACTTTTTTTATTCCTCCTTGAACACCTGCCCTAAACTTTTTCAAATATTTACCCATTTAATTTACCTAGGGCATTATTTAAAATATTAGCTGATTTTCCACTTCCTAACATTGCTCCAAAAAAATCTTTATATTTTTCAAGAACTAGGAATGATCCTAGAAGAGTTATATTAATTAATGTTGATAATAAGAAAAAAGATTTACTTGTATAAAAAAGAAAGATCATTAAGATTATAAAATTAAATGATAAAGCAACTTTGATTATTTTCTCTGATTGATTAATTATATTATTTTTCATTTTAATTTCTACTTCTAAGCCTACTTAATGCTTTTTTTGCCCTGATATAAGGGTCGTTCTGTTTTTTCAGTGATTTGTAAATCGTTTCTTGAATTGGATAATCCCAAAATCCTTGTTCATTAGAAAATTGATTAAAAATATTTAGATAAAATTCTTCACTTGTTTCTTTGTGATTAGTTGAATAACTATATATTGTTCCATCAAACCAAAGAAGTCTATGTGTTGTTTTCATTTTTTCCTTAAATTAAAATACTCTTTGTTATCTGTGCCGCAATCAACTTGAAGAATTAAACCTTTGTTATATCTATTAAAGAGTTGTTCTTGTCTTTTATTTAATTTTGGTTTGTTTGATTTTATCTTTGGTGATTGATCTATTTTATTCTTTTCTTTTTTTTTAGAAAAAAATTTTATAATAATATTCTTAAGAATCATCTTCATTTATCTTTACATTTATATAAGGTTGAATATTTTTTGTTTTATAGATTTCTTGCATCATTGGTAAGATTTCTAATTTCTGAGTATTTACAGTTGATTCCATAACTCTTAAGGCATCTGCTAAATTGATCATAGTTTGAGCTTCTGCCCTAGCTTGATCAGCTAATGCCCCTTGGGCTTCGCCCCATTTAGAAATTCCTATAATTGCAATGAAAGTAAAACAAAAAATAGCCACTATAAAAAAAGCGTACTTTGCTATTGTAGCCCATTCAAGTCTCTTACTTATCTTATTTATATTTTGAAAATCTGCCTTAAGATTTTGTCTTTGAATATCTATCTCTGAATGCTTTGCTGAAACATTAACACTAGATTTATCGGGAACAAAAAACTCCCCTTTATTAGTATAGATCCTATTATTTTTATCTAAGATGATTGAGAACTCATTTTCACCAGAATATTCATCAAGTTCAGGAATAAGATAACTCCCTAAAAGTGGTTTTTCTAATTCAAAAACTTCTGCTTTTTTTATTAAAGGAAATCTTCTCATCCGATGTATAACAGGATCAGATAATCTATTCCCTGCAAGAACTCTTCTAACTTTTAAAGTATGTGTCCATTGTGAATCTTTTGTTTTAATTTTTTTAAATAACCAAACTCCACCAATAAACAAACCTATAATTATTATTGGTATAAATACCCAAGCATAAGATAATAAATTTTTGAAACCACCACCCAACATATTAGTAGCAGGTTCTAAAGATCCCATATAAAATAACCTCTTACCATGAACTACTTGGTAGTTCATAATTTATAAAACTTACTAAAAAATAAAAAAATAAAAAAAAGAAATATATTGGTTAAGTATTACGCTGTGATTGATTGTAAACCACTCTTCTTATCGAAAAGTTGTTTAATATAAAACACTAGCCACACTATACCAACAATAGTACCAATAATTGCAAGGAATGCGATTAACCCTGTTACAAACAAACCGAAATCATCTTTCAAATCATCTACATTAAATCCCAATATACTTACATTTGTATCAGAAGTATATCCATAAGATGCGTTTAAAGGATTTCCAACATAACCAGATACATTAGTTAAAATTAATGTACATCCGCTAGCTGTAAAAGTATAATTACCAGATGTTAGACCTTCTCCACTAGAAGCATTACTAACAGAACTTAAGGAACATGTTGTCAAAGGGAATGTAGATATAATTCCAAAAGTTACACTAGTTAGATTTGTAACTACTCCTAAACTTTCATTTACGATAGATCCTGTTTGAACTACATTCTCAAAAACTGTGTCTTCCAAAAATGTTCCAATTATTAACGCTGAAACAGCAGATATTATAACAACTATCATTATGGTTAGTACAGCCCCAATTATTTTTTGTGATTGATTTTCCATTTTTAAAATTATTTTTTAATTAAATAAAAAATAAAAAATAAAAAATTTAGCAATTACGCTGTGATCGACTGTAAACCACTCTTCTTATCGAAAAGTTGTTTAACATAGAACACTAACCATACTACACCAACAATAGTACCAATAATTGCAAGGAATGCGATTAACCCTGTTACAAACAAACCGAAGTTCTCCTGTAACGCAGTTACATTAATGATAGTTATTTCTGAGAAAATAGTACTAGCAAGTAATGTTCCAATGATCAAAGCTGATACTACAACCAATATAACCACGACCATTACAGTCACGATTGCATCGATTATACTATTTGCTTGACTACTAAGACCCACTTTTTATTATGACCTCCTTGTAAATTATATCTTCGTTGTCTATAACAACATCGAGAATTAAACACTCCATGAAAAATATAATTAAATATTGTTTATAAGGGTTGGTAGTTCACGACTACCAAGATTATTTATAGTGGGATAGCATAAACCAAGATCCAAGAACAGCTAAAATATAAAATCCAATCCAATAACCATTTAGGAAAGTTATTTCTGTAGTATTCATTGCTGCGATTATCAAAGATAAAATAAAACAAACAAAACTCATAGCTGTTAAAGAGTGCCAAAATCTTTTTCTACCTGTGGCGTTTAAGATTGCAAAATAAGAAGATGCAGTACCCATTAACCATAATACAAATAGAATTACAGACCAGAAAGGAGGAATTGCTGTTGTGACTGCACTTAATATAGGCATTACTCCTTCTTGAGTTGGAAAATCTGTCATTGTTTTATATTTTTGCATCTTAAATTCCATTCCTAATCCATTTAGTTATAAAATATAAAGCAACCAAACTAAACAGTCCCCCAAAAACAGAAACTAATAATTGTCCGACTGTTCCAGTTAATACCCAACCCATAAATATCTTTGAAGATTCAAAGAATCCTTTACTTGTTCCCATTATTCCATAAGATGTAGCAACACTATCCCTACTTCCTAAATCACTTATTTCTGGATTTGTTTCTGAGGTTATATTTAATAAAGCATTACTATTATTAGGCAAAGCTAATAATTTTCCTTGCATATTCAAAGCTGTATCTTCAAAAAAATCTCCTGAATCTCCAAAGCCTAATGGATTATTATTAAACATAAAACTTACAGCAAAGCTTAACAAACAAAAAAATAACAAACCAAATAAAACCCAATTAATAGAAAAGTCTTTTAAATTATTATCAGCCATATTAACGATCCTCCTGTTTGGCCAATTCTTTTATTAAAATTCCTGCTGCAATTATGAGATAGAATAATGATCCTAATCCTATTACAAAATCTAATCCATTCAACAACCAGAAAGCCCCACCTATAAACAATGTAAACACGGCGTTTATGATCATCCATTCAGGACTAGCAAAAGCCATTCCAACTAGACTTAATAAGAATACTATAACAATAAAGAAATTATTACCTAAAAAATCTAAACCTGAATCTTCCACAATTATAAAACTTTGTTGTGCTTGAAGGATTGAATCTTTTGATATTTCTAAATCTAAAAAACTGTCCCCTATTGTATCTTCAAATGTACAATCAATAGATCCCGCAGAAGAAACTATTGTTTGATTACATAAACTTTTGTTTCCAAATTGATCAACTTGAATTAATACAATATTTATAGATGCAGGAGTTCCGCTAGGTATTGAAAATAATGTGGTTACTGTATTATTTACTGAAGATATAGTGTAAGCAAAATCTCTTAATTCTATTAAATTAACATCGTTTTGAGGATTTATTCGTCCAAATAGATTTTCAGTACATTGCCCACTTAAAGGATTTTCACAATTAAAAACTAGATTAGGGAAAATATCTAAAACCTTTCCGTCCTTAACTATAGTCGCCTGATATTTATTTGTGTTTAGATCTATGTGTACTATCGCTGTACCAATGTCAGAAGTTAAAGGTGCTTCTACTATTTCAAATAAATCTTCGCTAATATATTTCCTTTGTAATTGCACAACCGCACCCTCTACAGAAATTAAATCATCATCTTGATATTTTATTAAAAATTCTGTTGAAAAATTATTTACTAAATCAAATAGACTAAGATTTTTTGGATACTCACTCATATCTGCTTGTTGAATATGATACAATTCTGGAGCGTAATCATTAGAAGAATATTTAATTTCTGCTCCTAGATACAAATTTTCAAATGCTACCGCAGGAGATAAGCATATTGAACCAGATGAGATATTTGAAAAAGTTGTACTTATTGATCCAATAATTTCTCCAGAAGTTTTACTTATTGCCTGAGCATTAACTTCTATATCTCCCACTATAAGAGATTTTGTTATTTCATCATGTAGAGACATATTTAGTAATAAATTATCTCCAACCCCACATCCAGAAATATTTATAACTGAAACTAATTGTTCAAATGTTTCTAAATCATAGAAAGTTCCTCCAACATCTATTAAAAATCCTAAGGAAAAATTAGTCTCTACTTCTACCAAAGGCACAACTATCGACGAGGTTACAACATATTCCCCTCCGCTAAAAATAATATTTGTCGTGTAATTAGTATCGTTATAATAAAAAATAGCTTCTGAAATCGTATTCCCCTCACCGAGAATAATCTCTGCTGTAAAAGTTTCTTGAGAACCTTCAAATGTTTGATTATTAAAAGTTACATTATATTTTTCAAATAATATTTCCCAATTTGTAAAATTACTATTCTCATTCCCCAAACTATCATTTGCATAAAATGTTAAATTTTTAGCATTAAGAACAGGTATGAAAGAAAAATTATTTGCTGCACAAATTACTGAAGTATTTGTATTATTATATGAAAACCAACAACTCTCTAAATTTGTATCTGAAACTGTCCAATTTATAGTTAAATTATTTCCTAGAATAAATGAATCACTTATTAAACCCCTAGGCTCATCCAGATTAATTTGTGGGGGGGTTGCGTTTAATAACACAGTTCTATTTTCTTCAGCAAAGAAACATTCATCATCAGTACACATTTGACAAGACCATAAAGTTGGTTCTGTTATTGTAATATTCACAATCTCATTTATAAAAGTTTGACTACCTTCATAAATTATTTCTGGTATTCCATATTCTTCTGTAAAGTCAATATTATTGAATATTAAATCTTGCACATCCCCTGATTCTGTTTTTATCCAATCAATTTCGCTTTCTGATAGAATTAATGTTCTTGCAATACCTACTACATTTAATCCAGCACCATTTAAAAGTAATCTTACATCTAAAGGATTATCTTGTTCATCTGCACTAGTATCAGTTCCAAATTCATTGTTTGTTTCATCATTATTATTTTCAGCGTGTGCACTATTAATTGTATTTCCTATTGGGAATGCTATTACTGAATTTCCTGAACTCGTACTACCTGCATTTACAGAAGCATAACTCCATATTGAATTATTAAAATTAGAAGATGTATCTTGAAATGTTCCATTATAATCAACATAAGAACTTGATCTTGGATTTGCAGATAAAACAGAATAGATTCCCCTTTTACCATTGTCTCTATAATCATTGCTTAAAATCTTTGCTAGATTTACAATACCTGTAGAATTTATTCTTGGATCATCTCCATCAGTACCATAAAATAAAGTTTGCATAATTAAAGCTCTTGAAACATCATTATCAGTATTAGTAGTATTAATCTTCCAAATACCATTCCTTATTTCACTTACAATAACATTATTTATTTCCAAATCTGTAGCATTAATAGAATCTGCTTGAATTACTAAATAATATTCATCACCATATTGATTTGAAATAGTTATTGTTTGATTTGGTTCAAAAACTCCTGATGAATTTGTAAAAATACTTACATTTATTATATTGTTCCCTAACGAAAAATTACAATTAAATTCAACATCAAAATTATCTGACTGAAAATTATCTACTGGAGAAATTAAATTTATTACAGGAAAAATTATTGTAAACTCATGAGTATCACTTCCTAAATTACCTAAAGTATCATTACCATATAAAGTAATATTATGATTACCTTTAGAAGTATCAAATGTTGAGTTTAAACAATTTGGTAAAGTTATATTAATTAAATTATCTATACTATACCAGCAATTTGCTAGATTATTATCTGTTGCAGAATAATTAAGAGATATTGAAATGTTGGATTCCAAAACATCTTGATCTGATGGAGAATCCAAAACAATTACAGGATTAATAGAATCTATAAAAAAAGAAATGGAAGTTCTATTCTCATTCCCTGCTGTATCATTTATCCAAACATTAATATTATTAGTTCCTTGCTCCCAAGTTTCAGAAATATTATTTCCACAAGTAAAAGTTTGATTTGTGGTATAAGAATTATTAGACCACAAACAAACGCTAGGACTACTTTCAATTATAGAAACATTTATTGGGACTACTGCCGTCGTGAAATTTGAATTATTAGTTGGGCTTGAAATTGAAATTGATGGATTAAAAACATCATTTACGATTAGTGTTTGTGTGTCCATACTTATATTTATTGTCCAGTTCTGGCCACCAGTAGTATTCAAAACATAATCATAAGTTCCAGCAGAAGGTGAAAAAGTTTCCCCAGTTCCTTTTGCTACACCATCTCTATAAACTATATAAATAACATCTCCATCTCCACTATTTGATTCTGATAATCCGATTGTTACTTCTTGTAATTCATTTATTATCCATCCCAAATCAGAAGTTAATGTTCCTTGTGGAACATCTTTATCTATAGTAATTGCAAAAGTTGTTGATGTTGCAGAAAAATTTGCATTACCCAAAGTTGAATAATTTGCATTTATAATTCCAGCTTCATAAACTTTATTTGTAATATTAAGTACACAAGTTAATTGTACTGGACAATTTGAACCTGTAAAATCTGTTGTTTCTCCATAAGTTATTGGAGTTGTTCCTGTTAGACCTAATGTAAGAGAAGAATTTTTATTTACAATTAATTCAAAAGTATCTAAACTTTCATTGGCTGTGTAGTTTGTGCAGCCAGAAGTATTATAAATATAATTAAAAGTCCCAGCACTCAAAACAGTTGTATCAGGATTTGAAACAGGTATAGTGTCTCTGAATAAATTATAAGAACATCCCCCATCTCCAATATTACTTTCACTTGCACCAACATCTCCTGCAAAAGGATATTCAAGTGGTGAAGTTCCAGAAATATTCCCCGAAGGTACGGCCTGATTAACAACAACTTGATAAATAGTTGAATTAAAAACATTATCAGTATTATTAATTGAAACATTTATATTATAAATTCCTACCGCTAAATTAGATGAGGAGTTTATTAATGTCCCAGATTGATTAATTTCAAAATTGTCTGTATCATTTATTGTCCAAGTATCTACATTTACACCAACAAAATCAGCTTGAAATCCATCTGTATAATTTATATTTGTAGCATCAGGTATTGTTGAAAAATAAGGTAGTGGTGCTTCATCAGGAGGACTTGTCCCTGCCCCACCATTCCACAAATTAATATTTATTTCACTTGGTGTTACACCTCGATTCCAAATCCCAACTTCATCATAGATAACATTGCTACATTGAGAAGAACCACCCATACCTCCAAACATAGCTATTTTTCTGTCTAAAAAATCAAAATTACCAATAGACATATTCAAAGTATTAATTCCATTATAATATAATCTTGCTTGAGAATTTGGCTCATCTAATATCATAGTTACCATAACAAAACTTCCTAAAGGCAATGTTGGAGTATCTATAGTAGTTGAAGTTGAATCGTGATAAACTCTAAGTCTTACTGCATCAACCGACTCTCCTAACAACCAAGCACCATTAACACCAGTAAAACTTTCATCAATAAAAAATCTACAATCTCCCGCTATATCTCCAGTTCTATTTAACCAAACATTTATCGTTAAAACATCTTGACCAATAGCACTATAATCCGTACTTGAATTTTCACCACTAACATCATAACCATTATTTATTAATCCTGTTGCCCCTTGATGTCCTGAAACAACAGCCAAGTTAAAATTATTTGTGAAATCAACAGCTACCCCACCACTTGATTCATCAAACTTATAATATCTTTGTAAATCGACATCTAAACTCTCTATCCAAGTTGCCCATTCATCAATCCTAACCCCAAACATATTAGGTATCCATTCAACAATGTCTCCCTCTTGAACTTCTGTAAAAATCCCAATAGTCAAAACATCATTTTTCTTAAAATCAGCATTAGTTAATTTAGTCCATTTTTCTTTTTCTTCTTCGTGAGTTCCTATAATAATTTGTTTACATTCTTTTTCATAAGAATTATTTATTGGGTTTAAAACATCTTCACAAATTATTTCATAATTATTAACTATTATTGTTTTGTAACTTAAAACCTTATAATCAAAATCTCTTTCAAACTTTTCCATACCTTTATTTTTATCAAATAATTCTAATTCTTTTAGTACATTATTATAATCTTGAAAAGAACTAATCTCGAACTCTGCAAATTTATTATACCCTCTTGGAACTTTAAAATTTAAAGGAGTATTTAATTTTATTTTAGCTATGTCGTCTCCTAATCCAAAAGCATTAGTAATTGTAACTTCTTTATTTTCAGAATTATAAGATTTAACATTATCAAATTCAAGTGCACTAGCTAAAGGTACAAATGATATTAGAAATAGAAACAATACTAGACAAAGGGATATTTTATTATTTTTCATCTTATCCATTTTGATCTTGGCGACTTCCTCCCACAATTAGAGCAGCATACATAAAATAATTTTGTTTTAATTCTTTGTTTATATCTACATTTCGGACATTGCCCAGATCTCCCCTTTTTTCCCTTACCTCTATCACCCTGTTTTCTCATAACTAAAATAATAATTACTACTATTTAAAGATTTCTCCCACTTGTATTCTGTGAACCATTTTTGTATAAACCATCCATTAATACTTTATTTGTTGAGCTTGAATAAGATTGTTCCCCATTTAATATCCCTAATTTATAATCTATATACCCTATAAACCAAATTCCTGTTATTCCAATAATAAATAAAAATACAAAAGGAGCTTCTTCAAATCTTCTTTGAATAACATCTACAATAAGTAAGGGCATACCAAACATAGCTACATAAGAATATCCTCTTGAAAATCTAAATTTATTCCTTGATATAAATTCTATTATTTTCTCTTTCATTACTCCAAACTCCTTAAGTATCTTGCAGGATTTCCTACATAAAATCCTTCTTTAGTAATATCTTTTGTAACTACTGATCCAGCACCAACAACAACATTTTCACAAATTTTTACAGGAAGAATAGTTACATTACTTCCAATAGTAACATTATTTTCTAAAATTGTTTTCTTCCAAACACCACTATCTTTATATTCTGGCTTTGCTTTTTCTGCAAAAGTATCGTTAATAAACATTGTTCCGTGTCCTATAAAACAATCATCTCCGATTTCAACTAAACTACAAATAAAAGAATGTGATTGAACTCTCGTCCTATTTCCTATTTTTACATCATTCTGAATTTCAACAAAAGATCCTACTAAACAATCGTCCCCTATTTCACAGCCATAAAGATTGGAAGGCTCAACAAGAGTAAAATTTTTCCCATATTTTACATCACTATTAAGTTTAGATTTTAATAATTTCATCTTTCTCTACCCCCTTCTCAATTCTATGGGTTTGATTTTGTTTTTTATTTTCCATGTTTTTTTATTCTTCATAAATCGTCTTTTGTTTATTATAAGTTGTGCGGATCGGAATTAAATAAAACCAATAGGTTTTATATGGAAGCGTCCGTCACCGCCCACACAAGCGGACTATGAAGTCCCGCAACATCGGGACAAAAAAATTTAATTTTAGATTATTAATTTTAAGCTATAGGAGGTTTATAATTTTCTGATCCGTAATAAATATCGAAATCTTTATACTCTGCTTTCTCTCCTTTCTTTATTCCATTGTAAACAATCCTTACAAAGTCGCCAATGTTAAAAAGTTTCATCATTTTATCAAGAACAGTTGATCCGCTCACTTGCATAATATTATCTTTTGTTTCTAGATAATAAATTGTGTAATTGTGTTCTTTAATCTTAACTTCATGCTCAACTTTCAAAAGTCTACCTTCGATTTCTTTTTGTTTCTCTGGATTCCAAAGCCCTAAAATTTTTTTATATTCCATTTTTTAAACCTCCATTATTATTTAATTTTCTCCGTAGAGTTTGATTTTTTGTTATTATTTCTATGTTCATTCTTTTAACCCCATATCAAATTTATTTAATGCTGATCTTATTAATTCTTCTATTGGGAAAGACTGAGATTTTTGTATATTGTTTTTTAATTTCATTTGATCCCAATCTTTAAAACCAGATTCTACAGCTTTTTCATCTAAGATTTCAAATACTATTCTGTGTTTTAAGTTTATTTTATCGAAGGGTGTCATGATTTTATTTCCCCTCTTTCTTTTAATTCTTTCTTAATTTTTAATTGTAACATTTCTAAATCTTCTGTACCAATACTTTCTATTTGAATATCAAAATAATCATTATTCATTTGCTCACCTTCGGCAAAGGGCTAAATTGTGATAGTTTTCTTTTCATAATTGTAAATGGATATTGTCCAAATTCAAACAAACTAACATCTCCTTTAAGATACATAATTCCTAAACATTTCCATATTGATAAAAAAGAACTCATGATTTCTTACCTCTCATATCAGAATATCTTTTATGTGGAAATACCCAAACACTAAAAACAATCAAAATCATTCCAATTATAATTAAAAATAATGATGGTTCTGATACACCCAAAAATATAGTTCCTGATCCAAAAACAAATAAAATCATTGACATAAAATACTGATAGTATTTTGTTTTCATTCTGCAACCACCTTTTCTAATTCATATTGAACTGCTGCATTTTCCATAAGCTCATAAAAATCCTGTTCAGAAATTTTATAAGTTTTATGGTAATCATTTTTATATTTAGCAATTCTTCCCTTTACAAAAATTGGATCTCTTTCTAATATTTGTTTTGATTGAATTAAAAAAGGTATTTCAGATTCAGGAATTTTATTTATATCTTCCTCTTTTTCTTTCATAGATATTTTTCTTTTTTGCAATAACCCTAATTTGGATTCTAAGAATTTTATCTCTGCATCTAGTATTTCTTTATTATCATTCTGCAGCTTTTCTTCAACTGCTTCCTTAATCCATGCGGCCATCCTTTTTCCAGTTCTTTTTAATTCTTGATTAATCTCTCCGAGTAAATTTAGATTAATTCTAGTTCCGATTGTTGTTGTTAATTCGTCATTCATTGGCTCACCTTTGCAGATGGTGAACTTTCTTTACATTTAAAAAATATTAAATCGCAATAGATAATTCCTTCTTCTGTAATGTGATTCCCTAATTGAATAAAATTATCTAAACCTGCAAGTTCAGTATATTTTAAAACATCTTTTAATTTAGTTTGATTTTCATATAAATTTTTAAAATTAAATTCAATCTGTAAAACATCAATTTCTTTAACTAAATCACCAAAACCTTCTAATACTAATTTCTCCGCACCTTCAACATCTATTTTAACATATAAAGGTCTTCGAATTTCAATATCTTTTAAGGAATCAAATCTTCTAATATCCACATCTATTTTATTTTTGTTTCTTGTAACCTCATATGTTTTATCTCTTTCTTCTGTTGAATTTAATAATGAACTTGCTCCATCAAAATCATTTAACCAAAAAGAAGATTTTTTATTTTCATTACCTAATCCAAAATTAAAAATTTTTATATTTTCTATATCTTTTGTTTTTTCTTTTAATATTTCATAAGAATTTTTTACTGGTTCAAAAGAATATATTTTTGCTTTTGGAAAAATAAAATTCATTGCTAAACTTGTTTGTCCATAATGCCCTCCAACATCTATAAAAGTTTTAGGATTAATTTTTATCATCTTTTTAATATTAAATAAATCTCTAACACAAGAAAGAATAAGTCCTTTGTGAATTGATTTTATAATTCTTGGTTCTTCAATTAATTGTGCTATGTTGATTAATTTTCTTGATAAAAATAAATTAAAATTCATTTTTTCTTTTCCCTTTTTTGCGTAGATTTTAATTTTGAATCTTCGTCTCTAAAACAGAAATCCATATACCCTTCAAAATCATGTGGTTGTCCAGTTGCATTTTCCCAACCAAGTTCTTTTATAGATTTTCTACTTTTTTCTTCAGCATATTCTTTAAAGGCATTCCAACTTTCTTTTGTAAATAATTTCATTCTTCAACTCCTAAATATTTTTCCATAGCTTGAAGATCTCCGATTGTGAAATCTTGTATTGCTTCAAATCCTATTTTTATTTCTTGTATCATTTTATTTTGTTTACATTGTTAACAAAGTTATTAGCTTCGCTAACTCAATCAAAAGTTATTTAAACATCAAAGAATTAGATTAACTGCTAGGTTTTTCTGTTTCTTTGGTGTCTTTATTTTTCGTCTTTTGATTATTATCTAATTTTATTTTCCTTATCTTTACTTTTGATCCACACGAAGGACAGCTAACCATAATCATCTTACTATTTGTTTTCCATTCGTATGAGCATTTTTTACATAGTGCTTTTATTGTTTCCATTATAATAAGTATAATAATAAGTAGTATTTAAATGTTTATATTTGTTAACAAAGTTAACTACCTTTATTTCTTATGGAAAAAATTAATTTGTTAACAATGTTAACATATAAGATTGTTTACAAATGTTAACAAATTTTAGAATACCGAATATAAAGTGGAAATAAATTTGTTTTGTTTTGTTTTGTTAACAGAGAGAGAGAGAGAGAGAGAGAGAGAGAGAGAGAGAGAGAGAGAGAAGTTAACAATGTATACAAAAAAAATCTTACCATCATTTCCTATAGAAAATAAAGATTCCTCCACAAAAAAGGTTTCCTCCCTCTCCCCCGAACCCCCTCACCCACCTTCCAAAGAGCTAATTGAAGTATAATAATATTTATAAAATAAAAATCTAATCTGTTTTTGCCTTAGAGGTTTAGAAGTAAATCTTCACAGGCTACACGCATTTTCATAATGT
>SDBT01005249.1_pt1 | contig 21821 bp, 27 predicted proteins | sample 2277101 | NCBI WGS metagenome assembly SDBT01 (sample SAMN10404973, study PRJNA504765) | marine sediment metagenome | isolation source: marine sediment core GS10_PC15, 103 cmbsf | place: Arctic Ocean: Southern Knipovich Ridge | collected 2010
GATCCTCGAAATGGATGTCGTGTTCTAACCAACAAAGGAATGAAGCATATTACAGAAAATCCTGTGGAGTAAAATACTATGGACAACTCACTACCTGAAATAGTTAGTATTAACCAACTCTGCTCTCTGATGGGTATATCAAGAAGTAGATACTATCAACTATTAGCAGAAGGTCTAATACTACCACCTATTCTTACTGATTCTAAAAGACCTTACTTTACAAAAGAAATGGCTATCAAGAATTTGGAGGTGAAGAAAAATAATATTGGTGTAAATAAGAAAATATGTATTTTTTATAATTCTAATAGATCTTCAAATATTTCGGCAAAAAATAATAAACAAAATAAGAAAAAAACTACTAACAAATATGTTGATATAATCGATGGTCTGTCTTCTCTTGGTATCGATGAAGTTAGTAATTCTCAAGTAGAAGATGCTCTTAAGAAATGCTTCCCAGATGGAGCAGATAATGTCGATGAGGGAGAGATTTTGAGACAGGTATTTTGTGTAATTTCTAAGCAGAATACAACAGATAATCAGAACAGATAATAAGCAATATCTATCGAGTCTAATAGGAGAATAGTCTAAATGTTATGTAATTCTAACCAACAAGGCAGAGAAAATTGGATAGATAATGTTTTTAGAGACATATCTACAGGAAAAGATGAGGGGGTATATTTTAGACAGTTTATAGATAGTCAGGATTTTTCTATACATACAGTAAAAGCTTTTGTTTTTGATATCAAAAAATTTGCTCTATTTTTTACTGATGCTAATAAAGAGCCGTTTGATTGCTCAAGAATTACTACTGTCGATCTGACGAGTTTTAAGAGGTATTTGAGAGGGGAAAAAGGTCAGGCAGTCTCAACAGTCAATAGGGCATTAGTTTCTATTAGGAGATACCTGGAGTGGCTTGTATGCCAAGGTAGATTAGAAGTTAATCATGGTAAGGTCATCAAAGAGTTAAAAAGGCAGCAGATCGTTCCTAAAGGGTTGGAACGGAGTCAAGTAAGAAAATTATTAAGAGAAATAGATTTGAGAAATGACATCAGGAGCAAGGCAATATTTTCTATGTTCTTACATACGGGCTGTAGAGTAAGTGATCTTGTTCAGGTAGAATTGCATGATCTGATTATATCAGATAGGTCAGGTTCGGTAGTATTTAGAAATGGGAAGGGAAACAAGGAACGACAGGTTCCTTTGACGGTAGAATGTAGGAAAGCATTACAGGAATATTTGTCAGTTAGACCACCTGTGAATAGTCAGAAACTATTTATAGGAGAACGTGGTCCGTTGTCAGATGTAGGAATTAGAAGTTTGTGTAATAAATATTCCTGTTTTTGTGGTTTTAAATTATATCCTCATTTGCTGAGGCATACGATGGCTAAGACTTTTTTGCAAAATACAAATAACGATATAGTTGCTCTGGCTCAAATTCTTGGTCATGAAAATTTGAATACTACAAAAATCTATACTATGAAAAATAGGGATGATTTGGCTGATGTTGTGGGTAGGTTGAGTTATTAGGGGGATGGGAAAAGGTTGTATGATGGTCGGACAACCTTTTTTAGGGTTATTCATTTTAGGCAAAAAAAAGAGATACCAGTGGATGCTGATATCTCTAAAGAATAGCTCCTAATCGGGAGCCATTTATGTTGAACTATTATTTCAATACAATGAATTCCGTTATTTATTGAGGAGCAGGATGATCTAATTTTTCTATACTCCTTAAGGCACTAATCATTGATACTGTAGGGACTGTTATACGTCTTGCTGGAGAAGAAATGAAAAACACAGCATCAGCACCTAAGAGTATCCAACCAATACTACTAATTATTTTTGCAAATGTTTTTTGAGAAAACTTAACTAAGAATCTCTTTGCCATTTGCATTGCCGCTTCTTTTCCAATTCTCTTATATGTTAATTGGATAAGAACTTTTTCTAATAATATAGTAACGGTTTTTTTGCCAAGAATTTTTACCGCTACTGGAAGTGTAATACCTACGATACTACCAGGAGCAAATTGTTTCGCTGCCGAAATTGCTGCATCTCTTTCTAATCCAGATTCTTGAAAGTCAATGGCAATTTGTTCAGGGGTTTTTTTCTTAACAGTGGCTATCAAGAGAAGTGAGCATATTAAGTCTTCCCACTCATCAACAGAAGCCACCTTGGGAAGTTTCTTTCTGTCCCTTTTCTTATTAGATCTATTTAAAACTTTAGCTGTATCTCTGAGTATTTGGTGATAATGACAGCCTCCTGTTTTTTTGAATAGTTTTCTACTGCTGAAGGCGATTGTATCACTACCATACCATCGAAGCAATTTTAACATGTCATTTGAAAGTTCTAATCTCTTTGGAGTATCTGCAATTGGAAGGTCACTGGATTTAGGATACTGGGCAATAAGGTTTTTAGAATACTTCGATAAATTAGATTTCATTGCTAATAATAATATATGAAGTTCCACAACTCCACATTTTGAGAGAAATGCAACAACATTTTTATCTGAGTCTGCTATAATATTTTTCATATAGCACTTTCTTGATGGAACAACAATTCCTACATACCGAAATACATCTTAATTAAATAGTCATTGTAGGAAGTATATTATTGTTGTCAATAATACATTTATTTGCAAAAATTATTAACTATTTCCCTATCATTTTTATTTTTCCATAAAAACGGTATATCATTTAATGATGGATTAAATTTATTGCTCAAACTTTGAAAAATCTATACGACCCATCCCCCTCTTATCAACAAGTCTATTTTCTCCCTGAGTCCCTAAATGCAATCTTATACAATTTTTATATTGGGTATCAAAACAATCAAGATTATCTATAAAAAATTGGTTTGGAACTTTCAATACAATAAACTTCTCTTCATCACTCTCTCCAAGTAAGTAATAATCATTATTAGGATTATTGTTTATTTTTTCTATTGGCAAATCAAACCACCAAACAGTATTTCCCTTCCATGACTCTTCTTCATCGAAAAGTTTTGATACTGCTATATGCTTTGGTTTATTCTGTCCTAAATTTTGAGTAAGATATTTTATTCCCCTATTTCTTGTATCAGTCATATTTTACCCCTTCAACACTTTATTAAGCAACCCTCAATATTTTTCTCAAAACTTTCAAATTAACTACATCCTCTTCATTGTAGTCTAATAGTGTTCGTAAAGCATATTTATCATTGTTATTTTTATATTCCCACCATAATTTTACTGCCATATATCCATCAATATCTTTTAATTTTCTATTTATGCCCAATAATTGTTCAACTACTTTTAATCCCCCCTTTAAATTGCTGTCCCAACAGTTATACATCAAATCAGTATGTTTAAACTTTTCTTTTAAATCTATTCCTAATTTTGCTTTGAGAAAAGGAAAGTCAAACCTACTGCCATTATAAGTATATATCTCATTGATATTTTTTAGAGATTTGAGCAAGTTATTTTTAGTCAAAGTAGTTTCGAGTAGTTGGATTACTTTCAATTTTTTACCTTGCTCTATGGCTATACCTATTACTGTCAGATCAGAATGTTGTGAACTGAAACCATTAGTTTCAATATCAAGATATGCTCTCTGTTTCAAAACATTTCCTCTTTGAAAGATTGTTCTTCTGATAATGTTTTTAATTTTTCTTGGAAAATTGTTTTTATATTTTCATATGAGAAGTCATCAATATCATTTAAAGATTTTCTCCAAAAGACAAGTCTATGCTGATGTGCAATTTTGTTAGTAAGGTTTTGTTCAAATTCTTTTTTACATAATCGTTCAAGAGCACCAACAAACTCACTTTTGCTCTTTAATTCTTTTTTTTGCTGGTGTTCAGGTATATAGTCAAAAAATAAGGCAAGTTCAGGAACACCTGCTTTCTTGAATTTTATGCAATGTTCGGATGGTTCATACAATATGCCAAAAAACAACCACTGCCGATAATTATTTTTAGGGGTAAATGAAACTTCTATCCCATGTCTTCCCCAATGCTTCCTTACTACGGATTCAACTTCTCTAAAACCATACTCTTCAAAATTTATCTCTGTGTTCAGCCTCTCAAAAATATGAACTATTTTACGTTCTACATCAGATTTAATTGTTTTGATATAATAATTAATTTCCTCATTAGTTATATTTTCCATATCATAAAATTCTCCACTTAATTCTCCATATTCAATAAATTGTGATATCAAGAATAATGGATGTGATAATGAGTTATTGATTTCAGACAATTTATTTGCAATTTGAGACCACGTTTTAAAATATATTTTCTTGTTTCCAATACTATCAATTATTTTTTTATCAGAAATTCTTGGGGTAATTACCAGTAGTAAAGAGTTGTTTTCTTTACAATAGGTTAAGAGATGTTTTCTAATTTGAATTTCATCGAGTTCATATCGGTAGGTTTTATTTTCTATATAGATTGAATACTCTTCCCCATCTTTTGATTTGAGGAGAAGCATCCCATCAGGATTGCTTACATTACCTCCAAAAACTGTTTCGATCCCAATTACAGGTGAATTAACAAGAACAGTCATATTATCTAATAGATATTCAAAAAACTCTTTGGAACTATCCATATGTTCCAAAAGACAGAGAAAATTATATGTTAGTTTATTCTCTGGTTGCTTATAACTGTTCATAAATATGTTTGTAGTTGCCATCTGTTAACTCCTGTTCTTATAGTATCGTAGGGTATTATATAGTGGTAAGTGAGAAAAGAAAAGACTGTAATATGGGGATAGATATTAGGGAAAATGGCTGTAAGGTTTGATACTCACAGCCATGGAGGTTACTTAATAATATTTATAGAGCAGATTACTATTCGACAATGCTCGATTCTAACCAGTTCTCAGCAACTATGGCCATATCAACTACATTAACCACTCCATCTTTGTTTATATCTGCCTTGTTGATAGGTTTGTGTTTACCTTTAATTACAATACAATCTGCTCCTTCAATAGGAATTTCGTAGGAAGCAGGATTGTATAAAATACCAGTAAGTGATAATTCTCGTATATCACCATGTTCGACTTCACCGATTGCTTCGACAATTGCCTGAGTTTCAAATTTGAGAGTAAGGTCAATTAAACCATCAGGACCTAACTCTGTGCAATCACAATCGTTTGCATCGACCAGTGGAGTTCCTACATCTTCAAGACTGCTACGAATAGGCTGAACACCAGATAAGAGGATAGAAGTAGGATCGATTGTCGTTACATCAAGATCGGCTGAACCTAAGATAGCCACAGGCAGAACACCTGAACTTTTAGTATTGAGTGGATTCGGGCAGCTACCTGGTTTTATATCAACAAAAACTTGAACAGCGGGTTCTGGAATATATTTCGCAGACCAAGGCTGATCAGTTTTGCCAGCACCCGCCCATACACCATCATAAATCAGATAACCATTAGGGTCTACTATTGCATCAAATATATATACATTACCAATCTCAGCCTCATTATCTATAATGTAATCAGTCTCCAAGTAAAGTAGCATAGTGTTAGGCTCATAGGAGCCTGTAAAAAACTCTGTTCCCCAATAAGCACCGTTCTTTTTCCAAACGCAGTAGGCTGTCAAGTCGAAAATGTCACCATTCAATGTTTGTGATGTGAAATACAAGTCAGAATCACCCCAATCTCTGCCATAAAGATCTATCGCATCATAAACTAGCCAATACCCACCACCCCCATGCGTAAGATCAACAGTGCCAAAAGATAAAACAGGCAATACAAACATAACAGCAACACAAACAGTTAATACAGTTCCTTTAAAATAACATTTTTTTATCATTCCCATCCCTTTCATTTTTCCCATTAAAAAAACCACTGCTAGCAGCACCTTACTGCCGAACCAGTGGTTCTTGTTTTGACTATTTTCTTCTTCACTCCTGACTGCATTCAAAATCCCTCCTGTATCAACTATTTCCTAATAATAAGCAATTATACCCTGACACTGAACTCGTGTCAAGAGTAAAACCCAGTAAAATTTCATCATGGCTACTAAATCACAACATAATATGGCTTATCGAAAACTACCTGCATATCTACGGCAGATGAGAGAAAAAGCAGGATTAACACAGAGAGAGATAGGAAAAAGGCTTAAAAAACCCCAATCATGGGTCTATAACTGTGAAACATCTAATCGAAGAGTCGATATAACAGAGTTTGTTTCTTGGTCTAAAGCCTGTGGGATTGATCCTAAAAAAGCCTTTTCCCGACTACTCAAAGAGCTGGGATAATTTGACTATTTCCCTGTTTCCATAATCCTCTTTTCTATATGGCTTTGAACTATCGAAGGTAATTCGAAAAAGTTAATCATAGTTTCATCTGTTCCAGGTATTTTATGATTTTTACTTTCCGATGCTTCTTCAAAATGACTATCATTTATGCCGAAGAATTCTCCCATCATAGATACCCCTTGGGGGGAATCAGGATTACTGCTCAAGGTCAAACATGACCCATCGAAAAAATAGACAGTATATCTATCTAATGTTTTTCCGTGGTTTGTTGTTATTGCTCTGATTATCATTTTTATTTTCTCCGAAAAATTGTTATTTGATTTCTTCCCACTCCTCCGAAGCCATACTATTATGAAATAAAAAACTATTCGCCTGGAAAATATTAAAACGGTATCCCATCATCAATCGGGGGAGGAGGAATCGAAGTATTATTCAACCACTTAGCCCTACTGACCAATTGCATATCTAAGCAATCCAACATTTCTGCTTTGATCATCAAAATACATACTTTCAAAAACTTTATAACTAAATCTATTTGAGTATTTCCTGCTTCGACTACTGCTTTTAAGACTTCCTCCCCATCATAAGAAATTCCACAAAAGACTAATCTCTGATGGATCACAGCTTCCAACTGATCTAAATTTAGTGGTTGTAATCTAATAATATGATCGGTCGCTCTGATGATAGTATCTGAAATTAATGCAAGATTATTGCAAGTCATAACTATCAGTCCATTACAATGAACAATTCTGTCGTACATCCTACTTACATTATTGTAATAACTACATTCTCTTTTATTCAGATATTTCCAAAGTGTCGATTCAGCTTTCCCCCTGAGTTGTTCTATTTCTGTAATCACATGAGCAGTAGTATCAAAACTATCCCAAAAGAATTGAAATGAAGGAATGTCATTCTCAAAATATTTTGCATGACATTCTCTAACATCTTCTATAGCAAGTGAGTTAAGGAGAGCATTTACGGTTAATTTCTTACCAATAGCTCCTGTGATTAAGAACGAAGGTGGGTTGTTTCCAGGATTTTGATAATTATCAGACTGAATAGCATCTACTATTCGTCTTAATAAAACAATCCCTTTACCATCACCTCCTGGAACCAAATTCCATAAATGACAATGATATATGAAATCAGTTATTTCTTTTTGCTCTTGTTTTTTCATTTTGCCAAAAACTATACTTCCTGCACCAGTGTTATTTTAGCTCCAGGATACCTTCCCCTGATTAACTGTCGAGCCTTGAAACTATTTGTTGTAGTAATGAGTTCTTGGTAAGGCTTGCCATTCCATATGAAATGCACTTTGTAAGTTTTCATCTTTTTTTCTCCAAAAAGTTAATTATTTTTCACCCACTCAACTACATCCATACAATCAACAAGAGTATTTCCCTGTTCATCTTTTAGTTCAAACCCACAGTGCATACATTGATAAGCCAAAATATGACTATCTCCAGCAGTCGGATTGTCAAAATCATATTCTAAAAAACCACTATCAGGAATTTTTGTTATAGGGTAAGTAAGAATTGCTTGTTCGATTGACCCTAATTCTTTGTTCCCACATTTAGGACAAATAAATTTCAAATCACTCATTTTGATACTCCTGTCTTGATTGTCTAATTCTCAAATACTGTTAATGCTGTGTATATATCAATATTATTTTTCTCTGCTATATTGCAAACAACTTCATACTTTTGAACATTTTTATCACTCATAATTTCAAGAGCAAGGTTTAATTTATCATTATCAGATAATGCCATTTTTTTTATCCCGAAAAATTATTAACAATCTATAAGAACAAAAAAACATTTACCTGGATTATTCCATACAAGAACCATCTTTGTAATACCATACATCATCTTCATCTTTATATTCCCCAAATTGGGGTTCTATAATCTCATTCATCACCATTTCTTCATAACTTTCTGTAGTATCTGTCAATTCCCATACTTTTTTACATTGACAATAAGCCATGTATTTGATGTCTGTATCGTTTCCAAAATAGCTTTCTGTTTCTTCAAATTTCAAATCTTCCCCACAAGAGCATTTACTAACCATCATTGTTAGTATCTCCTAACTCAAAGTTACCACAAACTGCTCTATCACTAACTAACTCAAAAGCAGATATATCATCATAACTACCAGCTACTTCATCTCTGCAATTTTCCCAGGCTTTTTGTGCCGTTTCTCCTTGCCCTGTAATTAGATGTTGGCAGTTCTGTTGTTCTATGTTGTTGTCGTCATAGGCTGTTCCACTTGATGTTATAAATATGAAAGTTTTCATTGTTATTTCTCCACAAAATATTATTCTCTTTATAGGAATAGAAAACTAACCGTCTGGAAAACAGGGAGGTAGTGATTACGAAAAACTCAAACTACCACATTATATTTTTTAAGATGTTCTTCTGTAGATAATTGCTCTGCTACAATATATTCATCAGCAGAATTATTTGTTTTTTCAGGAGTAATTGGGACAAGGTGAATATTGTCAGTTATATCAATTTCTTTGTCAGGGAAGTTTTCATCGAAACATTCGATAGTATCAAAACCCCCACAGTTAGGAAAATCACTACTATCGTCCTGCCAAAGTTCATGCCCTGCTTTCATCCAAGCAATTGCTTGTTTGTAGGATTGGCATAAAGGATATTCGATATAAAGTTTTTCTCTCATTTTTATTGCTCCGAAAAACAATCTTTACAACCTATCAGAACAAAAACCTATTTGCCTGGAATCTACCAAAACGGCCACCAATCAATGGGAGGAAGAGGAAAAGTTTCATTTTGACCAACAAAGTCGTAGCAATGCTTCAATATTTTCAAGAACGGCCATAGGGTGGCTATATAAACAATTACTACTGCAACATATTTCTCTGTTGAGATCATAAACTGTATTAAAACATATACGACCAACATCCAAAATAATCCGAAAAATACTGCATATTCTGCCATGGAAGGATCAGTCTGCTGACATATGGCTAATCCATAAATAAATGCTGGATAAAAAGTAAATATCCAGGATAAGCAGTAATACAATCCTATTCCACCTATCAAAGAAGCACTATCTTTATAAAAAGGTTTTTTGCTCATATCTATACTCCCAACTCCCTTTCGATTTCTTTGACTATTACCTGAACATCTGTTTTCCATATAGGCAAATGGTCCAGAACCCGTTCGCCAAATTCGTTTCTCCTGAAGAACTGTTTCAAATCAGAAAGGGTAGGATAATAAGCAATCCACCCATATTTGTTATAATGAGCTATGCTACCACAGGACAAACTCAAGAACTTATATAAGTAGTCGGTAAGTTTCTTCATCCCATATTTTTTTACTTTTTTAATATCCCGAAGGATTTTCTTTTTTGACCATACCGAATTTCCATCAAAAAGAATACTTGCTTTGACATTCTCATGATCGATTACTTCCTGTATTTTTATTCTTGCTTGGGATTCTGTAAGAGTTGGGAGTTCGGGAATGTTCTTAATCAGGACAATCTCTGTTTGTTCGATACTTTTTTTATTGCCGTGGAGGGCAACACGACTGTCGATAGGAAGTAGTTTTCTCATTTTTTTGCTCCTGTAGGGTTAATGGTTAGGTTCTACTGTAGGAGATGAGAAATACATTTGCCTGGAATTGGGGGATTGACAGCTCAAGGGGGAATGGGTAGGATTATTGATATCGGAGGGACTGAATTGTGTTTTGTAAGAGTGTAAATGGGAAATGTCGGGCTATAATTCTCAGGAGGTTATTTTATGAAACAAATTAAAAAGGCTCATGTGACTGTTTTTGCTGTTTTAGTAATCATATTTGGAAGTAGATGGTTACTTTGGCCCATTATGATGCTGATTCCTGATTTCAGGATGTTTTTTCTTGAGTTTTTAAAAGTCTCGGAAGCATGGTTTTATTTTAGAGGTAGTGTTTATACATTGTTAGGCGTATGCTTAACTATATCTGGCATAGCACTAATCAAGAGAAAACTATGGGGAAGAAAACTCTTTTTATTTTCCATATGTGCAGATGTTATGGTTAGTATGTATCACTTCTTGAGAAGTATGTCTTTTATCGCAGACTACACAATTATAGATATTGTATGTGACATTACTTATCTGATATTTGTGATAGCAGCTTTTTGGTTTTTTGCCAGAAATAAAATGGGAAGATACTTCATCGAAAAAGAGATATGCAATTTGCAGCCTGAGGAAAAATTAAATGGGTGAGGAGCCAAGAATTGCTCCTATTTTTTCCTGCCGAAGAAGAAAAAATAACTCTCCACTCCCCACTACTCACTATCGATATCGATACTATCCCAACTACAACAATATGACACTATCTATACAGTATTTATATGCTCAAAATAAGACCCAGGATTAAATATAAAGAGATATTTCTTAAATACCAAGGATGAAAGGGAGTTCTTGACAGTCTAAGGTGGAATGAGTAGGATTAAGCCTGTGGGTTGGGAAAAGCAATGGGAGAGTAAATATAATAGCAGTAAAGTTTATAATCGAAAGATGTTGATATGAGTGATATTGAAACATTAAAACATAACAAAACCAAACGGTCCAAAATATGTTGGGATTTATGTGTTACGATCGCAGTGTGCATTCTTAATCTTGTGCTTATGATTACGTATCGAATTGCAGATTATAGGTATGGTTTGACATCTTCAGATACGTGGTTAAATTTCGTTTTTTTCTATGGCCGACTTCTTTTTTGGTTCATATTTCTGTTTACATTAGGGTCAATATTGTTTTTGGTCATTAGACTGGCAATTATAAATTTCAGATTTGGCAACAAACGTTTTTTATTGCAAATGACATTTGTAATAGTAGTGATCGGTGTTTCCATAGTATCTCCAAGATGTATATATAGCAATCCAACCTTTATGCAGGGTTTCTATGAAAACATGAAAGCAAATGCCGATATTGATGCCATCCAGGATTGGTTAGATTCTTTGGATTTGGACCGCTATAAGATTGATGAGTATTTGCCCGATGGATGGTTTATGCTTTCTTCGGAATCTTGGCCTGATGTGATAAATCAACTTTCTCATTATATCAAACAGGAAGTTTACTTAGTGACGCCCACAAACAATAAAAGGTATGTCAGGGTGGTATATGGTGGCGGCGTAGTAATAAACCATTATTGGTCTCTGGTTGTAGGTGTTGGAGCAGATGAAATCCCCTTGGACGACTATTTCACAACCAGAACCGAGGAGAGGCTGGAACTTGCACCAAATGCCTTTGTTGGCTATGCAAGGAGGAGATAAAGGAAAGAAAATTAAAGGGTTCCGCCAGTTGAGAGATCTGTTTTTTTCATGTATTTCTCCGAAAAAAATAACTCTCCACTCCTCACAATCAATCCCTACGACTTTTACCCCTGACCCCATCCAACCATCGGAATAGTTAAAACTACTCGTTAGGTTGCTCTTGGTTTGTCCATGAGTGAAGATGGCCATACTTCTTACTCAAATACTTTTTTATTTCCCCGAAAATAAAACACCTTACTCCCTGCTCAATAGATTTGCTTATTGCCATTGTGGCAAATTTGCTGTAGGTGATTGATTCGACAGGGATCGATAGGATGTGCTGAAGCAGGAATACATGGGTTTTTGGGGGATATATCGAAGGGTAGTTTTTGCTTGACAAAATAGGTAATTATGGTAGGATGCTGGGAATGCAATTCTGAGTAGGCAACTGGAGGAGTGGCTTTTTCATTTTAAGCAGTAAACATAAGTTTTATTAGTTAGGAGGAAAAAAATGTCTACACGAAGATTTTTATTATTGCTTGCCACTTTTACATATCTCATACTTGCCAATTTCAATTTATGGGCAGATATACCACCATTTGCCAATGATTGGCACGATGACTTTGAAGTAAATCCTTGGGGCATTTTAAAACATGCAAACAGTAATAGTTCAATAAATTTAAATACTGGACAAATTCATCACAATGGATGGGTTGATAGTCAATATTTATCTGGTATAGGGATTGCTGTTATTGATGCAATTTATACTGATTTTTCTGTGCCGACTTCAGGTTATTACTCTATAACATATCAAGGTCATATATCAGGGGGGTTTTGGAATGTTTCGTCAACGTATTTCGTTGGAGCAGCTAAAGGTGCTACGGATTTTTGGCTTGAAACAAAAATCACTCAAATTCCAAGTTCATACTTTAAGAAAACCCTGCACAAAACAGACCTCTCTGCAGGGGCGTTAGTTGAAACATTAGGTGAAACTGCAATATGGTCACTTGTAGGAGTTGGAGATTTTGTTGGTGCTATAAGTACATTGCAATCACTCGCAATTCCTGAAGCAGCATGGAACTCAAGCCATTTTTCAATGACATCACATGTTTATTTAGAAGGAGGACAAACCTATAGTTGGTTATTTCAAGTAAATTCGATCACTGCGTGTGCTTCGATTGTGGTGGCTTCTAACGTAACAACCTTAGACGTTGATGTTACTCTAGAAGAAGTTGAGATTAATCTGGTTAATGCATCAGGCAATAATCCTGTTCTGTATAATCCATGGGTATCACCCCAATCAGGTACTACTGTCACAAATTATGAGTATACTGTTGACTATCATGACGTAGATGGTGACTCTCCAGATTATGTTAGGGTTTTCATCGATGGTGGTCCGTATGATATGAGTTTAGAATCTGGTATACCTTCAAGTGGGGCTTATAGATATCAAACTAATCTTTCTACAGGTCAACATGAGTATTATTTTGCTACTATGGATTCTCAGGGAGGGGTAGCTACCACAAATACTTACAGCGGACCTTCAGTGGGAACTGGAACTAGTGATGACTTAGAGTTGTACAGCCTGCGATGGGATGACGATGATCCCTCGGATGGTGATCATGTTCCAGAAACAGGAGAAGATGTCCAACTTGAAGTTTGTCTGAAAAACACAAGTAGCCAGGAACTCACTGGTATTATAGCAACTCTAACTACTAGTATTGGGAATGTTGATATCACCGATGATACAGTTGTTTATGGGACAATTTCTTCCGCTGGGAAGTCTTGGGCTGGAGACGAGTTCGATATGTTTCTCGATTTTGCCTCAACTTGGTATAACTTACCATTTACTCTGAATTTGACATATATGAAAGGTGGTTCGGAATATCAACAAGCAATACCTTTTACCAAAACTTTTTATGAAGATGGACAACTTGAACCGATTTTTGAAGTAGACCATACTGTAGTGGATGATTCCAAATGGGGAGATAACGATGGTATCCCTGAGAGTGGAGAGGATATCGAATTTGACCTTTATATCAAAAATATAGGAAATGCCACGGCTACCAATGTAGAAGTGCTAATCAGCAATATTAGTATTGGAAGTGTAGATCAAGGATGGGAAGAGTATCCAGATATAACACCTGGTAGTGTTGTTCAGCAAGAATCAGGTGATTTTAGTTTGCGTTCAATGCCAAGCACTTTTGCTAGTTGGGTGACTGCTGATGTAACTGTTAGATGTGCTGGTAATCCAGATAAGTTAATTGCAAATTGTTCTCTATTTGAGTTTATGCCTTCGCCTTGGCTACAGGTAACACCTGATGAGTGGGATTTTGGTGTCAGTTCTACAGCTGATGACATAACTAAAATGGTAACTATCAACAACATAGGAACAGGAATTTTAGACATTATTAGTATTATTCCTTCCCATCCATCAGATACTTCTACTTCATGGAGTGGTAGTCCTTTTTCTATCCCACCTGGAGGGTCAGATACTATTGATATCACAATTGAGACATCAGCCTTGCAAGGATTAATTAGCTGTGAAGTAGTCGTAAATGTGGGAACGGAAGTTCATATTTCCAATGACCGCATTTCAATCAGTGGCCTTGTTAGTGATTCCGTTCCATATTATCAGGTACCTAATGCAGCAGTTGGCTATTCTGTCGATGTAAGTGGAAATATTGTCGTTTGGGAAGAAAACCGAAATGGTAATTCAGATATCTTTGCTTATGATTTGTCTACTGGAACGGAGATTGCTGTCTGCACAGATTCAAGTTCACAATTTAATCACAGGATAAGTGGCAACCTTGTAGCATGGATAGACTGGAGAAACGATGATGGAAGCTGGACTAACGGAGATATCTATGGTTTTGACCTTGTCACTGGTCAGGAGTTTGCAATTTCCACAGATCCAATGGACGAAGACCTGCTTGGAGTTGATGACAATTTAGTGGCTTTTATACGTGATTATTATGTGTTCACTGAACCTACTGTCTATGATACTGCACGTAATCTTTTTGTGTACGAATATCAAGGTGACGGGCAGTTCACCGAAAGATACACCACAAACTTTACTGTTACACCAGGTCACGATCCAAAACAAAGCGTTTCGGACGATGGTGACTTTGGTGATGGTTTTCTCGTGTTCGAGCGACATGAGAATTATTGGGAAAGTGGTATGAACTGGTGGAGCTATCGGGATAAACATCTTGAAAAGATTGATTTTGCTTTTGGTGAAACTGCGCCCAGCAGTATTCTTTTCGGTCAACGCGATCCATACTCAGCTACGGCACATCGGTTTGTTTACAAGGAAAATGATGGCGATGATGACCAGGTTTGGCTTTGGGATAATGGTTCCACGAGCCAGTTAACGTCCGAATCAGTCAACCATGCAGGGGACTTTCTAGCAATCGGAAATAGTGTGGTTGTATACAATAAAAGTGGGCAAAATGGAATCTTCGGTTATGATTTGGGAACCAGTCTCGAATCATTAATTACTGATATGGAAGCTGAATATGCTCGTATGGATGGTAATTTGCTTGTGTGGAAGAAATTAAGTGCTCAGGAGGTATATTATAGTTTCCTTAATCAGGCTGACCTCTCTGTAGGTTCAGCAGATATTATTTTCAATGACGAGCATCCTTTGGAAGGAAGTAGCATCGATATCGATGTAACAATCCATAATCTAAATCCTTGGGATACAACAGCAGACATAACTGTTCAGCTCTATGATGGAGAACCGAATGGCCTTAGCAACAAGTTGGGTTCTGATGAAATTGTTTCAGGAGGTATTGCTTCTCAGAGTAGTGCAGTAGTATCATTTACTAGTATCCCTGTAGGAGTAGAAGGAATACATGCAATCTATGCTGTAATTGAAGTTTCTGGTAATGATAATCCAGCGAATAACAAAGCATATAAAATATTAAGTGTAAGTGATACGGATACTCAAGGACCTATGATTTCAAATGTCATAACACAAGAATACAGTGGAGATGGAGATAACCTACTAGAAGAAGACGAACAGATCCTAATAACTTGGCAAGCAAGCGATATCTCAGGTATCGATTCAAGCTGGCTTACAGTTGATGCAAATGATATTAATGCATCAGGCACTTATTATGTTGTGATTGGACCATACTCAGCAGGAGAACATAATTATACTATTTCGGCCACTGATGGAGATCTTAGTTCTGAAACTTCTATATATTCTGATATCTTCAGAGTTGTAACTTTCGATCTCAATGATGACGGGCCAGTTAATCTGATAGACTTTGCACAATTTTCTTCAGAATGGTCAAATCAACCTTGTAATAGTGGAAACAACTGGTGCAATTACACTGATTATAATTCTGATGGACATAATGATATAGTAGACCTTGCCTTATTTGCTCTTCACTGGCTCGAAGGAATTGCTCCCTAACTCCCAAACAAGTTGAAAACAATTGAACAACAAAACTACGTCAGGTAATAGTGAGTAGGGAAATTCTCACTTACTCCCCACTCCCACTCACAATCGACTCTATCGACTTTCCCCCTACCCCCATCCAAACATCGGAATAGTAATAACTACTCGTATATGAGCCGTACAGTTTGTCCATACAGTCTATTATCCACACTCTCTCATATCTAACAACTTATTGCTTTCATCAGATCCAAAATCGATGATAACACAGTTAGTAAACTTGTCTTTTATCCTTCTCCACATATTACTTATATTCTGTTTTGTAGATCCCATTCTTACAGCAGCTTCTTTAAATGTTAAACAGTTCCAAAATAAGTGCCTGATAAGCTCCTGCTGTCTAAAAGATAACAATTTAATAAAAGCCTTAGCAAATATAACGTCATAACTATCTTCAGGCATATAAAACCGCTTATCTATAGCTCTTCCAACTTCCCACTCCTTTTTTTCCTCAATAGATAAATTAGAATAATATTCCAAGTTTATCCTGTTCTTTCTCATATAGTCAGCATGGAAACCTTTTTTGATTAACTTTAAACACTTTTTGAGATAACACTCAATAGGTATGCCGTCCATCTTTTTATACCTGTCAAAGCACTTGTAGAACTTTGTCTTAAAATATTGCCTTACATCTTCATCTGCTATATTATGCTGACAAAAAAAATCATATAAAATGTATTTGTATTTCTTAATCTCTTTCTTACTCATTTCTAATAACCTTCCTTATTATAATAACCATGCTTATAATTATTAATTCCACATATCTTTTAAATGTCCTCTAATTATCTTACAATAATTGTAAATATTTTTTATTCGGCCAAATCTTTGTAAATAAGATGTTTATGTAAAAACAGCAAAAAAACTTCAAAAAAAATAAAAAAAGATGGTCTTCAGAGTTTACTTTTTCAACTTTTTTACGGTACATAACTATGTATTGATAGTTATGAATATATGATCATAGTCAATATCATCATATCAATCTCACTATTAACTACTCGTAGTTAGTAAATTGTTTCACAATTTACATATATCCACTTTCCTTCACTTCGTTCAGTCAGTCGATATATATAGGTTATTTCGGTCTCGGGTTTTGAAAAAAACAATTATAACAATAGAATATTACTCTGTACTCTGTTCTACCCTACTCAACTTTGCCTAATGTGAGAAAAAAAGAGAGAAAAGAATAAAAGGTATGTAACGACACATAAACTTGTTTGTGTGTTGATACATATTTTTTGAAGTAAACACGGATGTTTACTTTAAAAAATATCAAGTCCTAACAGTCAACTAGTCCCTGAGTGAGGTGTGCTCATAAATAATCTAATTGTTATAGAAAAATCTTAGTTGTATTTTTCTTTGATAACTTTCTTTGCAAATGCATTTGTAAGGCCATTTACACAGCTAAATGAACACACCCTAAGTTAGTGTAAAAAGCAAACTATGGGGCTAAATTTTATTACATTATTACATCATTTAGAGCTTGCCGAATATCTTTACCGTCAATTTCATTACCTACAGCATCCCACCCATCTGCCTTCTCTCTGGCAAATAGTTCTATCCTACTAATATTACCCATCAATTTAACTATTCGGTCTCTAACCTCGGGAGGTTTAGCACTATGTTCTCCAACAGGCGCCATTACAATCTGTTTGACGTTCTTTGCAATTCTTTTAGGCTTGCCTATTTTGGCAAATAAACATGGTTCTGCATTTCCATTTGTCCAGTGACCCAGCCCTGAATAAATACCTCCACTCTTTGGATTTGTCTTGACCCAGGTAAAAGCACAGGTTGTGTATGTAAAACCCCAAGCTTTGATGGTATCTATTGCTTCTGGTAGCTTTGGCATTGTCGCCCACATAAATAAGGCACAATCTTTGTCTGCTATTTTTCTTACAGGAAGACCCTTAATGTTCTCCATTGTCATCACAGGATAGGTTATGCCACCCATAGATGGATTATTGCCCTTTGGGTTGTTGTAGGGCCACGGACAATCCGCATAAATAACTTTATACTTTTCCATTCCACTAATTTCATTTTGTATTCTCCAAAAAAACTACATCAATTTATTTTTCAACAAGAGAAGATTAATATTTATACCTCTGTAATAATTTAAACTCTTTCGCTTTTCAACAGACAAAATAAGTTTTATTTTTTTTGGGGAAATAAATAGTGGCAAGCATATGACTGATCTGGATCAATTGCCTGTATAGGCAGCGAATGCCCCATAAATTCAGGGATAGTTTAACGGAGAGGAGCAGGTGAAAACAGGATATAAGACAGAGCCAGTAATGCGGCAGGATATGGATGGCAAGAGAAGTAGATAGAAAAGAGCAGGTGGTTAATCCTGCTCTTTTTCTTTTTCAGTTATTCTACTAATTTTGAATCCTTGACTTTCACAAAGTTCAATGACTTCATCTAATGGAACTTCTTTTGCAATCATTTCAGTTGTTATTTCTTTTCCGAAAACTGCAAATTTACAGGTTAGTTGTTTTATTACTAACATTTTACCTGCATAGAAAACTAAAGCATCATTCCAATTATCACTAACTTCATCATTTGTATCTATCTCTATCCACAGTTTTTTCTTTTCATCAAAGATCATGCCATTTAGGATGTACTCATTGTCGTAATTATCAACAGCATAGAATTTGACTTGACCTACAGACTTTCCTGATTCAAGTGCTTCATCAATAATTTTGTGCTGTTTAGAACCATCTTTTAGAGTTGCGTTTTTAATTTTAACATATTTGTATTCTTGGCTAATATATTGGAAGTATGCTGTTAGTTTGTTTATAAATTGTTGAAGTGCTTCTTCTTTGATTTGGTCCAATTTATCTAATATTTGCTTAACAGCATCATCTACAGCGTATTCATCAGAAAGATAATATGTTGCATCATCTGTTAATTTGACCATTAATTTCAAACTATCAGTTTCAGCAGGATTAAAAACAGGAAAAAACACTGCTTCATCAACTTTTAATTCCTGTTTTGTAGGGGCAAGGTAGATAGTAAAGATGGTGTGTTCTTTAAAATTATCTGGTGTTACTTTATTCTTTTGAAATTCATCTGATTTTAGTGTTGTATATAACATCGCGGTCAACTCTCCATCATCAAATGTTTCAATAGGCAATGCTATAAATGGTGCTTTTTTTGCACTCATTATCTTCTCCAGAGAAATTAATAGTTCGATAGTCTATCTTGTTGCCCATCAAATAGCCACTCTTAATTTTTAAGATTGTTAATTATGATACAAAAGACGCCAAGTAACACCTATTAATTATCAGACCCTTGGATGCTCCCCATAAAACACACAATTGCCATTAAGGCCGATCATCCTGCTATGATCATATATCTGCTCAAAGTCAGGGATGATATCATCTTTGCAAATGCCGTCTATTTCGTCATCTTTTTCGTGGATATAATTCCATGCAAAACAAATGCCGTTTAACCAGACCGTTAAAACAAAGTCGATTTTGATGATATTGCCTTTACTTCTTGCTTCATTATAGTCCTCCATATCATAACCGTCATTTAGCAGGTTACTTGCTTCATCATCTACATCTGTTCTGATGTGGTCTCCAAGCTCATGAAATATGATGTGTCGAACTTCTTCGATATATTCTGCTTTATTAGCCATTTTCGTTTTCCTTTTTTGTTCTAATTAGTTACATTTTCACATTTACATTCCTACAAATCAAGAATTTCAAACCTATCCTTGACACTTCCGTCATCCACTTCTTTCTCTGAAAGATAGTCGATATACCACTGCTCTGCCTCTTCCTTGGCCCAAATAGTCGCCTTGGTAACGATCTCCCGTTTGCTGATTTGGTTCTCTGGGTTAATAACATTCCAAGCAGTCCTCATACCTAAAAGCCATACCTGCTTTTTGCGGTATTCCCAATCAATTCCACTCCAGTCCTTGAAGCCGAACCAGTACTCGCATACTATCCTGTCGATATATTCATTTTTAGTCATTATTGAGACATCCTGAATGAACTATCTTTTTTTGTACATAATCAGCTTGCCGCCAGGTTTAAGGTAATCACAAGCATTGTATAGAAAATCGCCTAATAGCTTGGGATCCATCGTTTTCTTGAAATTTGAAACATCAACCACAATTTTTAAATACTTTCCTTTGAGGCCTTCAAAGGAACCTTCTTCATTAGCCATTTGGGTAACAAGCTCTCTATCTATTTGGAGTTCAGTTTTTAAGCCTTTTGGCCGTCTCTTGGGAAATTCAAAACCATCTTGACTAACCGTTGAACCAACAATACTGCAACTGGTACTAGTGACGTCCGTACTGTCGGTAGCAGAAATTACTTCATTTGGCATTGCTTCACCGTTAATAAAGGCATAGGCGTCACAAAGAGAAGTGATGTTCTGAGCCTGCAACTGTTCTTTATAACAGAATAGCTTCATATAGTTCTGGCCAGTACGAACCGTGAAGGGCATATTCTTTTTTTCCCATTGTATAAAACCACCCCTGAGGATCCGTTTCTTCTGCTCAAAGAGCAATTCTCCAATTTTCATCGCTTTTTCAAGAGACACCTTCATATACTCACAAATTTCATTGTGGAGCTGTATGATCTGCCTTTTGTTTTCCTCAACGACCTTTTCTTCGGTAAAAACAATATTTTTACCAAGATTGTTCCGTTCGAAAACTGACATGGAGATGTCCTTCACCGACACGCCGTCCCGCTCGCTCTGAGCTATATGTTCGGCTCCAATGATGTTGGACGGTTTGGGCTGTTGGGCTTGAGGATCATTTTTCGAAGGGCATGGAACAACTGCGCCCACAGCCTTCATTTTTTTGGGACCAACTTTTTTAACGATGTCCCGAAAGGTTTTCTCATTAACATTAATCATCTTAATTACCTTTCCAAATTTAACTACACTAATAAAAAAGCCCGCTCGCTTACGCGAACAGGCTATTACGATCATACACACCAATCGCGTAAAAGGGACTGGCAACCTTTTACACAACGAGCATATACCGTTATGTAGTTTTTCAGAAAGTCAAAAAGACAATCAACCAGTCAAAATTTCGTTAATGGCAGATATGTTTATTCAACCTGCCGTCAACACGTAATATTGTATCAAAAAAATATTTCTTGTCAAAGGTATTCGTAAATGCATATAAGCCTTTATTTACAAAAGGTTTATGAAATGCCGAACTCAAAAGTGAAAGATAGAAGAATAATTTTTAAAATTTTTTGAAGGTAATAGTCAGAGAATTTTTAGGGCAAAACGAAATACTTTCGTTTTGGAGAAAGAGTTCACTTCCCCTGCTGTTTTCGATATCGATAGTTGTTGTAAGGCAAAATCGAGATGGGACAAGGGAAATATTATTCTTTTTTGGAAGAAATGACTAATAAGTTGAGTAATAAACTCTTTTTTTGGCTCAAAAACCATCACTTAATCTTCAGGAAATATATATCTTGATTTCTTGGTTAAAAGATATATAATTATTCTTATTAGATTTGCTCCTACTGCTATAGTGAAAACGAATGTTGAGCTTAGTTGAATTAGGGAGTTGGAGGTGCGGAGAATTGTTTTTAGTTTGGTTGTCTTGTGGGGGCTGATTGCATCTTCAGGAGCAGTTGCATCAACATATGTTAGCGGCCATATCACTGAAAACACGACTTGGGATTTGGCGGGTTCGCCTTATATATTAAATGGACATCTTTATGTCGATCCAAGCGTAGTTTTAACGGTTGATTCAAATGTAGTGGTTAGTAATACGAGCGTTTATTACATTTACGTAGACGGTCATATGGAAGGTACTGGAGCCACTATTGAGCTTCAGTACAGCTGGTCAGGGTCGTATTCGAGGATCCAGGTACGTAATGGAGGTGTTCTTGATCTT
>SDBT01005250.1_pt1 | contig 21817 bp, 24 predicted proteins | sample 2277101 | NCBI WGS metagenome assembly SDBT01 (sample SAMN10404973, study PRJNA504765) | marine sediment metagenome | isolation source: marine sediment core GS10_PC15, 103 cmbsf | place: Arctic Ocean: Southern Knipovich Ridge | collected 2010
GAGAGGAGAGTAATACTTCAATTTTTTCATTTATATCTTTAATATTTTTATTCCGAGCAATTTTTCCGGCAATAATAGCGAGTAAATCTTCTTCTTTAAATGGTTTAGTAAGATAATCATCAACACCTAACATTTTTCCAAATCTAACATCTTCAGGCGTATTCCGACCAGATAAAAATATAAATGGAATACGACTTAAAACTGGATTTTTTGAAACGGATTTAAATAAATCATATCCATCCATTTCAGGCATTACAATATCACTTATAATAACTTCAGGAACCTTATCAAGTTTAGACAATAAAACCAAAGCTTCTCTTCCATTAGGGGCAATAATAACGTCGTAGTAATTAATCTCTAATATATGTCTTAAATTTCGTAATAACACCAAATTGTCATCTACAACAAATATTAAAGGATTCAAGTTTTTAATACCTGATATTTTTTCTTATTTTATATTTTGGACCTATTGATTTGATAAAGAAAACTTTTTTACGTTATTTTCAGACTATTTTCTCTGATATCATTAGAAGTAACTCATCTTCTTTATAGGGCTTAATGATAATGTCATCATCTAGAATTTTATTAGATCTTATATCTTCTTCTACAGGAGAATATGCGGTCAGGAATAAAAATGGAATATTTTTCCATTGGGGATTTTTCGAAATTGTGCTGAAAAACTCATAACCATTCATTTCAGGCATCATAATATCGCTTATGATGAGATTTGGCAATTGAACAAGTTCTCTCAGGACTTTTATAGCTTCGATTCCATTTTCAGCGGAAAGCACTTGAAAATCGTTGAATTCCAATGTCATTTGTAGATTTACTAAGAAATCCATATTATCATCAACTATAAGTATTATTGAGTTCATAATTTCTTAACCTCTCTTTTTTTACATTATTTTTTAGTTTTATACATCTTATTTAACTTTTAAAATTCTTTTAAATATGGGAGAAATACCAACGAAGTAGTTCCTTTTCCATACTCGCTCTCGATAAATATTTCTCCATTATGAATATTTATTAAATCTTTTGCAATACATAATCCTAAACCTGTTCCAGGAATTCCTTTTACATTTTTTGCTCTGAAAAAACGTTGAAATATCTGTGGAAGATCTTCTTCACTAATTCCTATTCCAAAATCTTTGAATTGAAATATTACGCCATCCATCCCTTTGGAATTATATTTTCCTTTATAATGATCTATAGCGGTAATAGCAATCTTCGACTTTTCGTGTGAAAATTTTAATGCATTATCGATTAAAATTCTAAAAATTTGGCTAATTCTTCTATTATCCCCATATTGCCGAATTTTTTTATCCACATCAACATTAATAGTTATTTCTTTTAGTACTCGGCGGGGTTCCATTAATTCTATAATTTCATGAATAAGTTTTAAAGGGTGATATTCCTTCCAGGTTAATTTTATTCGATTTTCATCAATCTTCGAAGTTATTAAAAGATTATCTACTAAATCAAATAACAAAGCAACGTTTCGAGAGAATATATCATTTATGTCATTTTTCTTTTCTTCTGAAATTTTATCTCTGTATTTATTCAAGATATTTATTGATTGCACTAATACTGTTAATGGAGTGCGAAATTCGTGAGAAACAATGGAAATAAATTGCTGTAAATTTTCTTCGGCTTGTTTTTTCTCGATAATAATTTTTAATCGATTTATTATATCTTTTATTAAATATTTTTCTTCTTCAAGAAAATTTTTATTTTCTAAGTAATATACATCAATTTTAAGTTCTTTTTTGTTGATTTTAGTACTTGCTGATATTTTCCATTGAGTTTCCTTAAAAATTTTCGTTTTAAACTCCGTATTATTAAAAAAAATTCTTGCACAAGTTATTTCAGGAAATTGCCAAGCGGGTGGAATTAAATTGAGAGTATCTGTAATAATATTAACCACTGATTTAATTGGTTGTTCAATAAATTTGGATATTCCATATAAACAATTGATTTCCTTATTCATTTTCTTAAGATTACGTTCTGATTCTCTTAATTTTTGTTCAGCATTTTTTCTTTCTGTAACGTCTCGAATAAGACCAAAAAAACCTATCTTCTTTCCTTCAGAATCGTATTTTAAATCGACTATTCCTTCAAGATATAGTTGTTTTCCACTTTTAGTTACTACTTTAAGGAAATTATAGTGAGGAATTGAAATCTTTGTTCTATAAAGTTGATTAAACAATTTATACACCTCTTTAGAGGACTTTTCGTCCATATAAAAGCGGAAATTCTTTCCTAATAGTTCTTCCCTTTTATATCCTATCATTTTACAATAATAATCATTCACAAAAGTAATATATCCCTTAAGGTCAGCTTCAAAATATCCTTCCATTATATTTTCTATAATTCCTCTATATTTTTTTTCGGATTCTTTTAATTTTTGATCTGCTTTTTTGCGTTCTGAAATATCTCTTAATATGCCAATAAATTTAACTGTGTCATTTTCCTTAACCAAGCTGCCCCTAAAAGAGATTGGAATGTAATATCCACTTTTATGCTTCATTCGATATTCTTCAATTAATGAATCTCCAAATTTAAATACATTATCCATTACCTTTTTGAAAAACGATAAATCCTCTGGATGGACGAATTGATACGTACTTAATCCAATTAATTTTTCAGGTCGAAAACCAAACATATTATAGACTTGGGGACTCAGATAAATAAATTCTCCCTTTATATTTACTTCTACTATAACATCTAAAATATTATCGATAATATCTTTATATCTTTCTCCTAATTTTATTAATGATTGTACTGTTTTTCTCATAATAAAATCAATATGTTAAAAAATTTCTCAATAGTCATAGTAAATTTCAATCTTTTAATTTTAATGAAATAGAAAATCTTTTGAAAAGATGTGAAGATAAAAAAGTTATACCACGGAAATACAACCATTATTAGTTTTTAAATTGATAGTCCATGAATTGATATTACAGAAAATAAATTCCATTTAAAGGAAAAATTAAAATTAGTGTAGATGGAGTTTTTACAAAACCTTTTAATTTGTCGGATTTCGAAGCTTTATTTAAGAAATTAGACAAACAATAATTTACTAATCAAATTTGTTCTTATAAAATCATCTAAAAAGTAATCATCTATCAAATGTTTCATGAAATTCCAGATGTTGTAAAAAAAGAATGCTCTATTTAGAAGAAAGAGATGAGCTAGATAGAATTGATGAAACACCTCGTATAGAACGACTTCGGCAAATCCCTCTGGAAACAATAAAAATTATCTCATTATTTGCAGCAACTGCTCCAAAAGGTTAAATTAAATAGATGGAATTGGATAAATAGATCGGATATATTATAAATTCAACAATATATCATTATTTATATAACCTAATTGTAAAGATACTTCCTTTATTTCTTCCATCGGATTCAACAAGAATCTACCCACCATGTAATTCTACGATTTCTTTTGAAATATATAGTCCTAATCCCACACCTTCAATATCTACATCTAAATCCACTCCATATCTTTCAATTTTTCCAAATTTCTCGAATAATCTCTCTATTTCTTTTTTAGTTAATCCAACACCAGTATCTATAACCTGAATATCAATATACTCATTTTCTTCGATAAAATTTATAAAAATTTTCCCACCTATGGGTGTATTTTTAATCGCGTTTGAAATTATATTTGTTAATACTTGCCTAACTCGAAGTTTATCTATTATAAAAATTAGTTCATTTGGAAGGTCTACTTTTATGGGAATTTTACGAGCAGTAGCTAAATAAATCATATCGTTAACAGTCTCATTTATAAATTCTACAAGGTCAATTTTTGACAAATTCAATGCTAATTTTTTGGAATCTAATCTTGACGTATCCATTAAATTTTCTATTAATTGTTTTAATCTAATACAACCCCTATGCCCAATTTCAACATAGTTTATAATAACCTTATTCATCTGTTCTTTAAAAACTTTTAAAAGGACTTGTATTATCCCATATATAGAAGTCAATGGTGTTCTCAACTCATGAGAGATTCTGGTAATAAGTTCTTTCCTTAATTCATCTAATTCTACCAATCTCTTATTTTCTTCAATAATAAGACTTTCTGCTTCTTTTTGGTCGGTAATATCAACTAAAAGTTTTGCAGGAATTTTAAACCAATCAGATTTGATCTTTATTGAACATAGAGGTTCAAACAGTTTTTTTATATCTTTAGAACTTAAAAATTCTGATTGAAAATCTTCTTTAAGTTCATTATATATTTCTAAATAATTTATTTCATTCATCATTTTTTCAATTATATTATGAATAATATTTCAAATAAATTTGTTTTTGTAAATTTTTTGAAAAATTATAGAATAAATTAGATATTAAATCACTAAATCTAAGAACTAGTCACATCTTAAATATCGGCTGTAATAATAGTCGTATTAATAAAAACATAAATCTTAGGTCAATTTTAAATGACTGAATCAAAAAAAAATTGGTATGAATGTACTCATTGTGACTTTAAAGCTAAGAAGAAATCAATTTTAACAGGTCACTTAGTTTTTGAACATGTTATTATAGTAAAAAGGTATCTATGTCCTTTTGATGACTATAAAACAAGAATGATTTCATTACGATACTGATGCAATTTTTTAAGTATTTTTATATCAGCTTCAGAAATCAAGTCCTTATAGAAAATTGGAGCTTGCTCTTTAAGAAAAAATCTAATTCCTCTTTTTTCCTTTTCTTCTAATTTATCCTCTATTATCAGAAGTTTTGCGTTTCGTTAATTTATGTCTATTTTTTTTAAAAAATTGATAAATTAATTGAACTGTTCCGCGAGTTTTTGTATTAATTCTTTTGCCCAATTTATTATTTCGTGATATTCTTTATTTTGGTCATAATTTAATGCGTTTTTAAATATATATATGTTTTTTTTAATTTTAGTTGATTTTCCTTCTCCGTATAACCATTCTCCGTAAGAATTAAAAACTCTTGTAAGACCATTAAAAAATTGTAATAAAATTGGAACTTTTTTTGTTTGAGAAATTTCCATTACTCTATTTATAAGAGCACCTAATTCCCATAAAAAATATTTTTCTTCTAATGAAATATTTGATAATAATTCAGACGGCTGTAATTATTTCTATTACATTCATTTTTGAATAGTTTATTTTAATTCTTACCTTTTAATTTTTTAAGGAGCATTGTTACAAAGTATATCATTTACCAGAAATTTGAATAAATATTTTAAATCTAGAATTTTGTTTGAAAGTATGAGAAAGCTATGAATAACGAAAATCTAATAAAATGGAAAAAGTGCAAAAAATGTGGTTTCCTTCAATACAATTCTCATTTGAGATGTCTGCAATGTAGAAACGACACCTTTGAAACTATTATAACAACCGGAACATGTAAACTTTTAACTTATACGATTTTACAAGCACCCCCTGCTGAATTTCGCGATAAATCCTCCTATGCATTGGGCATTGTTGAATTTTAAAATGGAGTTAAAGCTCTTGGTCAAATATCAACTCAAGAAAACTTAGAAACAGGGATGGAATTAAGACCAATTTATAAAAAAATTAGTGATAATCTAGATGGAAATCAAGTATATGCTTATGTATTCGAATCAAATTAATCAGAGTAAAGGAGAATAAAAATAATGTTTACAAATGAAGAACTTCAAAAAATTAAAAGTAAAAGAACTGAATGGGAAGAGAAAAATCTATCAAAATCTGTTCAAAGAGGAGAACGAGAGCAAGAATTTGAAACTCCTTCAGGAATTCCTCTAAAACATGTGTATGGCCCAGAAGATATTGAAGATATTAATTATCTAGAGGATCTCGGATTCCCTGGAACACCACCTTTCACTAGAGGGGTGTATCCAAATATGTATAGAGGACGGATTTGGACTATGAGACAGTATAGTGGTTTTGCTGACGCGAGTAAAACTAATGAAAGATTTAAGTATTTAATATCTCAAGGACAAAAAGGGCTCTCAATAGCTTTTGATCTTCCTACTCAAATGGGGTATAATTCAGATAATAAGATTTGTTTGGGTGAAGTAGGTCGGATCGGCGTCACTGTTAATTCGTTGAAGGATTTTGAAAAAGTTTTCGACGGGATAGCTTTAGATAAGGTTTCAACCAGTATGACGATAAATGCACCAACAGCAATATTATTAGCAATGTATATCGCAATAGGAGAAAAACATGGTGTTAAGCAAGAACAACTAATCGGAACAGTTCAAAATGATATTTTAAAAGAATATGTTGCAAGGGGAGCGTATATCTATCCACCTAAGCCATCTTTAAGATTAACCGCAGATGTAATTGAGTATTGTTCTAAAAATTTGCCGAGATTTAATACAATCAGTATAAGTGGTTATCATATGCGTGAAGCTGGGAGTAATGCAGTTCAAGAATTAGCATTTACATTAGCTGATGGTATTTCATATGTTGAAGAAGTTATCAAAAGAGGAATTGATATTGATGATTTTGCTCCAAGATTATCCTTCTTCTTTACAACTCATAATAATTTTTTTGAAGAAATCGCGAAATTAAGAGCAGCAAGAAGATTATGGGCAAAAATCATGAAGAATCGATTTAACGCTAAAGATCCTAACTCATTAAGGTTAAGGTTTCACACTCAAACTGCGGGGGGTACATTAACGGCTCAACAACCTCAAGTTAATATTATTAGAGTCACACTTCAAGCATTAGCAGCTATATTAGGAGGGACTCAATCACTTCATACTTGTGGAGCTGATGAGGCTTTAGCTATCCCTACTGAAGACTCAGTTAGACTTTCATTAAGAACTCAACAAGTACTTGCACATGAAACAGGAGTTACGGATGTTGTTGATCCATTAGGTGGATCTTATTATCTTGAACATTTGACAAATAAAATAGAAGAGAAAGCATTAGAATATATTGATAAAATAGATAAAATGGGTGGTATGCCTTTTGCTATTGAAAATGCTTTTATTCAAAAAGAAATTCTAAATAATGCTTACATGGAACAAATACGGATTGATGAAGGAAGTAATAAAGTCATCGGAGTAAACACATTTTGCACTGATGACGAATGTAATATAGACACCTTCAAATATGATAAAGACTCTGAGTCTAGAATCCTTAATTCTTTAAAGAACTTAAGGGAAACACGTGATGAAGATTTAATAAAGGAAAAATTAAAGAAATTACAAACAGTAGCTCAATCTTCAGAAAACATAATGCCAATTATGATTGAAACTGTTAAAACCTATGCTACAATCCAAGAGATTTGCGATGTTTTAAGAGAGGTTTTCGGTGAATACAAGTCACCACAAGTTTTTTAGATAAATTGTTTTCTTTTTTACTAAAGTTCTTAATTAGAAGAAATCTTAGACTAAACCAGATTTAAGCATGTTGTAGCTTTACTTTAAACTTTCAGCGCGATAGGAAGCAGCAAGTAAATCAGTGACATTCATAACCTTTGTAGGTAAATTAGTTCGTTTGACTGCATCTGCTAATTGAATGAAACAGAAAGAACATGACGTTGCAATTATATCAGGATTGGGTACTGTAAGCATATTAACTTTAATTCTTGAAATTTCTTCTGAGAGGTTCCGGCGACCAGCACAAACACCCCCACCAGCTCCACAACAACGATCACTCTGCTGAATGTCAATGAATTCAATTTCAGGAATTAGACTTAACAACATACGTGGTTCTTTACTAATTTTCTGAGATCGATTTAATTTTACCTAAAAAATTGTGCTTTTTAAAGAACTGAGAAATAAGAATAAGCTCTCTCTCATGTCTTGTAAATAAAATGATCACAGTAGGTTTGAAATCTCTGCTAACAATCTCAAATCTGGATGCGATACTTCAGCAAAGCGGAGTTATAATAATGACTCCAACCGAAGGATACATATTTCCAAGTCATTATTCCCTCGAAGCTGAAGCCGAAGTGCAAACACTCCTCAAAAGTACTGAGTTTGATAAACTTGTCAGTGTTGGAGATTTTGAAAAAAAACCAGATGCAGCAAATATAAATAACGGAGGTTAAAAATCATGGCTAATGAGAAATTGAAATATTCACTTTTTTTAAAACTTTTTTTTTAATAGAAATAGAAAAAACAAATTTTTTCTTTAATAAATTTTACAGAAATTTGACTTACCGTATTGAATTTTTTTAAAAATTATTTCAATGAATCACTACAGAATAAAATGCCTGAAATAATTAATTATAAAGAAATTAACCTTTTTACAAAATTATAAATATAAATATTGACAGTATATATTGCCGAATTTAGTTAATTTAGTTAATTTAGTTAATTTTCTTTTTTGATAAATTTTTAAACCTTATATAGAATGAATGTTCTAGAAACAGAATATTCACAAATAAAATCATCGGAAGGAATGGTATTTTAAAATGTCGGAAAAAGTTTGGCAAAAAGTGGCAAAAATAGTGGTTAGAGCTAGCGGTAATCCTTTATTTCAATCTAATGATACAAAGATTAATCTATTAAAGACTCTATTGAATGAAGAACAAGCAAAATTATTCTTAGGTGGATTTCTATGAGTTGGGAAGAGTTAAAACAGGATGTGATTGATCGGGGGCTTTGTTCAGGGTGTGGGGCATGTGTGGCTGTGTGCCCGTCAAAAAATATCAAGCTAAAACTAGGATGTGTGGACCCCGAGTTAATGGGCGAATGCCTGGAAGGCTGCAATCTTTGCAATAAAGCCTGTCCGGGTGCTTTCATTCCAAAATCAGAGCTGGAGGAAATGATATTTGGGAGAAAACGTACAGAGGACGAGAAGCCTTTCGGACAATATAAAGATCATTTAGTTACCCATTCAAAAGATGAAAAGGTTCACCATGCTGGAGTAGCTGGTGGTACTGTCACTGCCCTTCTCCTATATGCCTTGGAAAAAGGGATCATCGATGGGGCTATAGTGGCAGGATACGACGAGAATGAACCCTGGAAGGTCAAGGCAAAGATTGCTAAGACAAAGGAAGATCTACTTACTTGTGTAAGGTCCAAATATGCCATATGCAATACTGTCTCTGCGCTGCGGGACGCAGTGGACCAGGGTCTTCAAAAGATCGCCATTGTGGCCCTGCCCTGCCATACATATGCCCTTCGTAAGATGCAGCTTAATAAAAGTTGGTTGACAGATAAAGTCGAGTTGATCATAGGGCTTTACTGCCTCTCCCAGACTTACATGGAGGGAACCGAATATATTATCAGGGAAAGATTGGGAATACCATTGGATCAGGTGGATCAAATATCTTATCGCGGTCGCTTGGGCGACCCTTTCGGAGGCGGCTTCTGGGTGAAGACCAAGACAGGAGAGGAAAAATCCCTGCAGTTGATCGCCCACTGGGGTATGGTACCTACTATTTTCATCGGATTTCAAGTAGAACGTTGCCTAGTCTGTCTGGATCACACATGCGAGTTAGCAGATCTTTCTGCGGGGGATGTGTGGGGCAGGGAAGAGGAAATGGAGAAGGTTAATGAGTACGGTTGGACCGGTGTTTTTGTCAGAACGGATAAAGGGGAGGAGATTTTCCGGAGGGCAGTTGAAGCGGGGTATATTGTTTCGGAGCCGGGGGGCCAGATAGAATCCTATTATCCGGTCAACCCGGGACATCCAAAGAAGAAATTCGCGGTTCCGGCACGAATCGAATACCGTAAAAAATACGGCTGGCCCGTACCAAAGATTACTTAACCGATAGCCCCCATGATCATTATGTTAGCTTTAACTTAATGAACAAATCAGAGGAGGTAACGAAAATTGGTTAGAAGAGATAATAGAGGATGAAGAGGGTAATACGTTTATGGATCTGTTCTTTCCTATAAAATAGAAATGACTTCTTTTAGATTACTCTTTTTTCACGACTCTTATAAAAGACTTAATATTAAATCATATTACAAATAATATACATTTATTACAAACAATAATTTCGGAAAATTTTTGATAATATATGTTATAGAGGGAAGTATGATATGGTAAAAGCGTTAGAAGGAATTAAAGTTTTGGATTTAACAAGAGCCTTGGCAGGTCCCTATTGTACTATGATGTTGGCAGATATGGGGGCAGAGGTAATCAAATTAGAGATACCTGGAAAAGGTGACGACTCTAGATCATATGGACCTCCTTTTGTAGAGGGAGAAAGCGCTTATTTTATGAGTATTAATCGCAATAAAAAAAGTCTTACCTTAAACATGAAAAGCGAGAGATCCACAGAAATTATTCATAGACTGATTAAACAGTCTGATGTTTTGGTGGAGAATTTCCGACCTGGAGTCATGAAAAGATTAGGTTTGGGATTCCAACGCGTGAAAGAAATGAACTCACAGATCATATATTGCAGTATCTCTGGATTTGGGCAGGATGGCCCCTATCGGATGCTTCCTGGATATGATCAGGTGGCGCAAGGAATGGGGGGAATAATGAGTATTACCGGTGAACCAGGAGGGCCCCCTCTCAAGGTGGGTGTAGCAATTGCTGATATTACTGTAGGAATGTTTGCAGCATTTGGAATACTAGTAGCTCTCTATAATAGGGAAAAAAGAGGCAGAGGGCAAATGATAGATGTTTCATTATTGGATAGTCAGGTTGCATTGCTTACTTATCAGGCGGGTGCTTACTTTGCTTCTGGGGAAATACCACAACCAGTAGGTTCCGGTCATCCATTAATTGTTCCTTATCAGGCTTTTAAGGCAAAAGATGTCTATTTTAATATTGCTGCTGGTAATGATAAATTATGGAAAATGCTCTGCAAGGCTATTGGTTTGGAAAAAGTAATGGATGATCCTAAATTTGCCACTAATGCCAAACGGGTTGAAAATCGGGAAGAAATTGTAAAGGTTATTAGTGACATCATTATTACTAAAAATGGAGAAGAATGGCTTAAAATCCTGACTGATGCGGGTGTTCCATGTGGTCCTATCTATACTATAGATAAAGTTTTTACAGATCCTCAAGTATTGCATCGGCAAATGTTAAAAAAATTAGATCATCCAAAGGTAGGTAAGGTTAAGGTAACAGGTGTCCCAATTAAGTTATCTGATACACCAGGAGAAGTCGAAACAGCTCCACCTATCTTAGGTCAGCATACTCAGGAGATTCTCTCTGAATTGGGATTCAGCGACCAAGATATAAAAGAATTGCGTCAGGAAAAAGTTATTTAGTGTTTTTTTTGCTGATTCCAATAGAGAAGGTGGGTATTTTCTCAAATATTTATGGGACTAGAAAGGTTCTCAGAATTATTTAAGAAAAAGTTTAAATCGTTTACAAGATCAAGATCATCATCGATGTTTAAAGTGTAAAAAGTTATTGGTATGGAATTGAAACCATTTTAAACTAAAATTTGCAATAATTTAGATGGGAAAGAAGTATATGCTAATGTTTTTCAACCGAATTAAAAATGTAAAAGGAGAAAAAAATGTTCTCGAATGAAAAACTTGAAATAATTAAGAATAAAAGGTCGGAATGGGAAGAAAAATCATTATCTAAATTTACTGAGAAGGGAGAAAGACTCGAAAAATTTGAAAGTCCTTCAGGAATTCCTTTAAAACATGTTTATGGACCCGAAGATATTAGTGAAGTTGATTATTTAGAAGATCTTGGATTTCCTGGCACTCCTCCCTATACTAGAGGTGTGTATCCTAATATGTATCGTGGTAGAGTTTGGACGATGAGACAATATAGTGGATTTGCTGATGCTACAAAAACTAATGAAAGGTTTAAATATTTGATTTCTCAAGGGCAAAAAGGACTTTCAATTGCTTTTGATTTACCAACACAAATGGGATATAATTCCGATAATAAGATATGTTTAGGTGAGGTAGGTCGTATAGGGGTGACGGTTAATTCTTTAAAAGATTTTGAACGTGTTTTTGAAGGTATTGAATTAGATAAGGTTTCAACTAGTATGACCATAAATGCTCCAATGGCAATCCTCTTAGCAATGTACATTGTTGTAGGAGAAAAACAAGGTGTTAAGCCTGAACAATTAATTGGAACTGTTCAAAATGACATATTAAAAGAGTATATAGCAAGAGGGACCTATATCTTTCCCCCCAAACCTTCACTACGACTTGTTGCAGATATAATTGAATTTTGCTCAAAAAGTATGCCCCGTTTTAATACAATTAGCATTAGTGGATACCATATGCGGGAGGCGGGTTCAACTGCCGTTCAAGAGATCGCTTTTACTATTGCTGATGGTATAGCTTATGTAGAAGAAGTGCTTAGTAGAGGAATAGACATAGATAATTTTGCTCCCCGATTGTCATTCTTTTTTACTACTCAAAACAACTTTTTTGAAGAGATTGCCAAATTAAGAGCAGCTAGAAGATTATGGTCCAACATCATGAAGAACCGATTTAATGCAAAAAATCCGAATTCACTACGACTAAGATTTCATACTCAGACTGCTGGTGGGACGTTGACAGCTCAACAACCTCAAGTTAACGTAATTAGAGTAGCACTTCAAGCCTTAGCGGCAATTTTAGGCGGAACTCAATCGCTTCATACTTGTGGAGCTGATGAAGCCTTAGCAATCCCTATCGAAGACTCTGTGAGATTATCTCTGAGAACTCAACAAGTAATTGCTTATGAAACTGGTGTTACCGATGTCGCTGACCCTTTAGGTGGATCCTATTATATCGAATATCTCACCAATAAATTAGAGGAAAAAGCATTAGAATATATAAAGAAGATTGACAAGATGGGTGGTATAACAGTAGCTATTGAAAAAGCATTTATTCAGCAAGAAATTTTAATTAATGCATATAAAGAGCAAAAAAGAATTGATGAGGGAAAAAACAAAGTTATTGGAGTCAACACATTTTGTATTGATGAAGAATGTCCTATAGATACATTCAAATATGATACCGATTCTGAACACAAAATCCTTATTCTCTTAAAAGAACTGAAAGAAACACGAGATGAAGAATTGGTTAAAGATCAGTTGAATAAACTAAAGAGTGTTGTTAAATCTTCAAAAAATATTATGCCGACTATGATCGAGACTGTTAAATCTTATGCGACGATTCAAGAAATATGTGATGTAATTAGAGAAGTTTTTGGTGAATATAAATCACCTCAGATCTTCTAAATTCTAAATTTTGCATCTAATTTTCTTATTTTAAGCTTTCAGCACGATATGAAGCAGCAAGTAAATCAATAATATTCATGACTTTTGTTGGTAAATCAGCTCTTTTGACTACGTCTGCTAGTTGAACGAAACAGAAGGAACAAGATGTCACACTCTATTTCAATTCTTTATTTCATAAGAAAATATCTTTGAAAGTATTTAAAATTTAAGCATGAAGAAAGGAAAGAAATTCGAGATTTAGGTAATTTCTCTTATTGCTATAAAATTTAGTTTTAATGTTTTGACTCATTTCTAATGAGATTTTAATTTTTAAAAATTAATAAAAAAAAAATATTTTTTAAGGAATTTTTACTACTTTCCAATAAAATAGAATCAACCACCTGCTATTTTTGGAAAAATTGCTAAAATATCTCCATTTTCAAGAATGCTACTTGCTTTTTGGTGAGGTCTTCCGTTGATTAGGATTATTAAATTCTTCTCTTCCTTTGGAATCTTGAATTTCTCTAAGATAAATTTGACAGTGTTACCTTCTGAAAGCTCTAATCCTGTTTTTTGTGGTCCATATTGCCTTAAGTTTGCAAAAAATTTCACAGTAACGGAGATGCTATTTTTATCATTCATCTTCTTCTCTCTTAAAATACCACTTGTATAATAAAGACATGTTAGCTGGAAAGAGTGAAACCTTGTCTCCATTCTTTACCTTTTTAGTAAGTCCGGCATATCGTGTATTAACGAAAATATGGTAAACTTCATTTTCTCCAATGTTAAATTTCTTCAGAAAATCTGATATTCGTTCTATTTCTGGATCATCGACGTTTAATCTTAATGAAGCGGTTCCAGATATGGTTTCATCGATCTTTTTCCTTAAATCTCCAAATAACTTTACATGGATTGGCATTTTTGAGTATTGGCGTTTACTTAAATACACTATCTAAGTCTTCATCAGTCACGTTGAATACTTCATTAGTTGGCGGTAATTTCTCTTCCATGATAAATTCTGGAAGCCTATCATCTACTGCTGTAAATCCGGCAGCTCTATTAAATGCTATTTCCGTATCAATGATTTGTTGGCCATTTTTTATCACATCATCTACAGTATAATTTGTTCCTAAAACACCATTTACTGACTCTACGATACCTACTAGTCCTTCGGGGATATCTAAGATCGCAAAAGCACAAAATAAGCAATAACCCGTTGCATCAAGTGCCCCAGCTGTAGCCACTTGCAAATTACGAGATACTTCGGCTTTATTCGGATCTTTTGGATCGAGTTGACCTCCTACACCCATTATTTCAGGGGCAATCGCGTATCCTGCCGTGTGATCTGCGCCCATAGGGGTTGTTGCATACGTAATTCCAATCCCCTTAATAGCTCGTGGATCATATGCAGGGAAACTTTGTCCTTTAACAGTTGGTATTCTCGTAACTCCTAATACTTTACCAGTAATTTCTGTTCCATTGACTAATATTTTTCCCGTAGGTGTCTTCTTTCGTATCTCTTCTAGGAGCTTTAAAGCGCCTTCTCCATCACCAAAATTACATAATCCTCCTTCCATGGCTACAGCGAGAGTACATCCTGCCTCTATTGTGTCGATACCCAAATCATTACACGCACGATTAAGTTCACCGATAGCATCCAAATCATAAATACCGCAATTAGCTCCTAATGCCCACACGTTCTCATATTCTAAAACACCAACAGGATCCTTTCCACCTGGCTTGGTCCAGACTTCTGAACATTGAATAACACAACCAGGACTACAGAAATGAGGTCGTTTACCCCCACGTTTCTTTATTTCTTCTGCTTTTGCTTCACCTGATATCTTTTCTGCATTATCATCCTGACCACTGGAAAAATTCCTCTGAGGCAAACCTCCTGCTTCATTTATGAGATTTACCAAAACACTTGTACCGTAGGAATTAAGAGCCCCTCCTGGCTTGGTTACATCGTGCTCATTGAGAGCTTTCAAAAGTTTTGCTGTACCTTTTTTGAAGGTCTCTTCATCTTTGATTTCTACGCCTGGAGCTCCTGTTTCGTCAACAACTATGAATTTTAATCCTTTAGAAGCCATTACAGCACCAAGTCCGCCTCTTCCAGCATACCTACTTGGTAACCCCTCAGGGTCGTTAAAACAAACCCCTGACATAGCTCCAAGTAATTCTGCTCCAATTCCAACGCCACAAATACCCATTTTATCTCCAAATTCCTTAAAGAGATCTTTATATACGCCGTATAATCCTTTTCCGCTCCATTTATTTGCATCCATAAATTCTGCTCCGTCTTTTGTTACTTTCAAGAGATAATAATCATCTCCTTCATGCTTACCTTCTACTATTATTGCTCCAATTTGCATTCTTCCGAGCATCTGCGCAAAATTTGATCCTGCGTTCGCTTCTTTAATTCCCCCGGTTAAAGGCGATTTTCCACCAACAGAAATTCTTCCAGAAGTTGGTGCCGAAGTTCCTGTTACTATTCCAGGTGCAAATACTACCTTATTATGGATTCCTAACGCATCACAAGTCGGTGGTACTTCATTAGAAACTATCACAGAAGTCATTCCTCGCCCGCCTAAAGCTGCATAATCTGCTGGCAAGTCTTCAAAGCTAGCCTTAAGATCTGTCATATCTACTCTTAAAATTTTCTTACTCATGATTTTCACATCTAATATTGTAATTCAAATATTGTTTGTTAATTATATAAAATTTACGATATGTACCATTAGTTATATCGATAAAAGAATTCTTTTCAAAACTCTTTATAGAGGAGAATAAAATTAATTGGACAGGCCCGAGGGGATTTGTTCACTATGAAGAGATTTCATCTATATTGAATTTTCCCCTAGTAAGCTCGATTTAATTTTTTTTTTTCCAATTGTATAATTGACTAAAAAGACAATAGAAAAAAAACAATAAATTAAATGTTAAATAAAATAAGTTATGTCAATATCTGTTAAATTGTATGGGGATTTAAGAGAAAAATTACCCCATAAAAAGTATTGTGTTGGAATCCCAAACACTCTAAAAATCGAAACTGATAAGGTAAAAACTGTATTAGATATTCTTAAAGAATTAGATATTGATGATGATGAAATAAGTCATATTTTTGTTAACGGGATATATAGTGGCACAGGAAAACTCGTCAAGGAGGGGGATCGTGTAGGTGTATTCCCAAAAAGAATGGGATTAATGTTTAAGGAGATTACTCAAGTAAAATCAATTTATATAAAAATAGTGCTTCATGATGGATTAAGGAAACTCGGTCCTACTGAGGCAGTAATAGATTTACCAGAGGGTAGCACTATTAAATCAATATTAAATAAATATAGAATTTCTCAACTAATTGATAGATTAGAAATTATAGTAAATGGTAGGCCAATCCATAATAGAAACTATGTAATAAAAGATGGGGATAATATAGCAATTTTTCCCTTGTAGTGGGGGATTTAATCAACCCACAATATTGAAATATATTACTATAATGATTTATCAGATGGGTTTTACAAAAATCTCTTAGATATGGTTCATCATGTTTATGATGAATTTCGTAATAGTCACCTTGGACGCCCTTGGCATGAACCCATACTTAAAAGAATTATGGCTAACCTCCCTAATGCTTTGGCTTCTGAAATTCCTGTTTGGAAAAAGCTAATTGATGTTGAATATTATGTTGGGCATATAGATCTGAATTTAATTGCTAATGATACTTTCTTTATTGCTGATCTAAAGGTTGATGGAACCGATATTATCAAAAGTTTAGGTCAAATAATGTCGTATGGTATAAATCAAAAACGACTTATTTTCAATAAAATTTCTGATTCTAATGCTATTAATTTTAAATGTATTGCTTTTACTAAAGAAGAACTTTGGGTATTTGATCCAGAATCTTTAAAGCTTGATATAATTAAGTTTATTAAATATGCTAATATTGTTAGAACGAGAAATTTAAAAAGTTTACCTTTTTCAAAAGGGCTTAAACGAACAGATCTTTTAGAAGATATCGAGAAAGTTGTGGGTTTCCTTCAAAGATTTATTAATGAAGAGGAAAACAATGATTTAGATGATGATAATTTATAAATTATAAACCCCGTTTCTACATATTATTTTTGAATTGTTAATACAAGTGTAAGGTTTTATAACATCTTAGAAAAACTTTTTTGATCCCCAGAATTAAGATATATTAAAAGAAAAAATTAGATTATGCCTGATTATATCGTCATTAAGGGCGCTAGACAGAATAACTTAAAGAATATTGATGTGAAAATTCCACGCAATAAGCTTGTAGTTGTAACTGGTATCAGCGGGAGTGGAAAAAGTTCCTTAGTTCTTAACACTCTCTACGCAGAAGGGCAAAGAAGATTTTTAGAATCATTATCTAGTTATGCTAGACAATTCTTAGGTGAGATGGATAAACCTGATGTTGATTCAATTGAAGGATTGTCTCCTGCAATAGCAATTGAACAAAAATCACTATCCAAGAATCCTAGGAGTACTGTAGGGACTGTTACAGAGATTTATGATTATTATCGACTATTATTTGCTAATATAGGAATTCCTCATTGTCCTACTTGTGGAAAAGAAATAAAACCTCAAACCCCCCAGCAAATAATTCAAATTGTTTTAAATTCTATTAAGACGAATCAGAAGTTTCTGATAAAATCACCTGTAATTAGGGATCGAAAGGGAGAGTACAAAGAGCTCTTACAAGATTTGAAAAAACAAGGGTATGTGAGAGTAGAAATTGATGGAATTCAGTATACTTTAGATGAGGAGATATCAATGGAGAAAAATAACAAACATAATATCAATGTAATTATTGATAGACTAGTAATGCGCGGAGATATAAAAACAAGATTAGCAGATTCCATCGAAACTGCCTTAGAACTAGCAGATGGTTTAGTTATCATTGAAAATATTGACGAAGGGGAGCAAACCTATTCAGAACATCTTGCATGCATTGATTGTAAAACATCATTTCCACAACTTGATCATAAAATGTTTTCTTTCAATATTCCTCATGGGAGTTGCAAATATTGTAGTGGTTTAGGTACAGTTACCTATATCATGGATATTAGCTAGATGAGGAATTAAATCACTTTTTTGTTTAACCTTATAATCACAGTGAGAACAACTATACCATTTCACACCTATATCATGAATATTTGCTAAATGTCTTGTTAGACTCGATTTTATTTTAGTTTTATAATCACACTGAGGACATTCCTGCCATCTTATATTTCTTACGTTATGAGTAGGGGAATTTCTTCCCAGATTTTGAAGGATTCGAGTAATATTGTTTTTGTAATAAAATCTGATAGCATTAAATGAATACTATCGAATAATTTTTATGAAATTTTATAGTACATCTTTAATGAGATTTGGTACATCCCAAGGCAAATCAGCTATTGTTGCTCCAGCTTTTTTTAAAGCATTAATTTTTCCTTGCGCTGTTCCAAAATCTCCCGATATTATAGCTCCCGCATGTCCCATTCGTTTTCCTTTGGGAGCACTTTTACCGGCTATATAAGCTATAATGGGTTTGTCAATATTCGTTTTTATGATTTCCGCTGTTTTTTCTTCTTCGTCACTTCCAATTTCTCCAATTAACACAATCAGTTTCGTATTAGAGTCGTTAGAATAATATTCAACAGCTTCTACCATCGTTGTTCCTCTAACTGAATCACCCCCAATGCCCACATATGCAGATACTCCAATTCCGGCATTTCCTATCGCTCTTGTAATTTCATAAGAAAGTGTTCCGCTTTTTGATATTATAGCAACCTCTCCATAATGACACATATCTCCAGGCATAATTCCTAATTTTATTTTTTCTGGTATTAACATTCCTGGACCATTCGGACCTACTAGATATAATTTTTTTTCTTTTGATATCTCTACAAGTTGTAACATATCAAAAACGGGAATATGTTCGGTAATAATATATGTAATCTTTATTCCTTCTTCTAGAGCTTCATTCACAGCTTCAAATACAAATCGAGCAGGAACAAAAATAATACTTGTATTACAATTCGTTTCTTTGACAGCGTCTCTTACGGTATTAAAAACGGGAATATTATATACTTCTTGACCTCCTTTTTTAGGAGATACTCCTGCAACAATCTTAGTACCATAATCCAGCATTAATCGCGTATGAAAATTTCCTTGTTTTCCAGTAATACCTTGAACAAGAACTTTTGAATTCTCATTAATATACATAATTTTATCCCATAACCTCCCTTACTTTATTTACCGCTTCTTTTACATCTTGATAAGCTGTTATTCCTGCTTCATTAAGAAGCGAGACTCCTTCTTTGTCGTTTGTACCTATTAATCTTATCACTATGTTGGGTGCATTCTTAAAATCACTTAGTGCTTGAATTATTGCTTCAGCAACTATATCACATCGAGTTATTCCTCCATAGATATTAACTAGGATACATTTAGGTTTCATTTTAAAAAGCAATTCTAAAGCCCGATATACTCGCTCTTTACTTGCGCCTCCACCAACATCTAAAAAATTAGCTGGTTTTAAATTTATCTCAGATAATACATCAAGTAATGCCATAGTTAATCCGGCACCGTTTGCTAAAATGCCTATATCACCATCGAGTTCTACAAAGGAAAATCCAGAATTTTCTGCTAATTTTTCTAAATCTGAAAGCTTATTTTCTTGTAATTCTTTAATTATTGGTTGTCTGAATGCGGCATCATCATCTAGAATCATTTTACCATCGACTGCTATCAATCCCGAATGTGAGACAACTAATGGATTGATTTCAACAAGCTGTGCTTCAAGTTTAATTACGATTTCCCATAGAGTCAGTAAAATATCAATTGCTGAAGATAAAAGAATTCCTGTAAAGCCTAATTGTTTACCAACTTTTTCAGCCAGTTGTATTGTTAAACCTTCTTTATATGAAAATTTCTCTTTTATTATGGCCATTGGATTTGTTTTCGCAACTTCTTCAATATCTATCCCTCCCTCCTTACTCGCTATAATAAAAAATTGTCTTCCAGAGGCATCTAAGGCAATAGAACAATAATATTCTTGCTTAATGTCAACTAATTCCTCAATCAATATAGCTTCTACCTGAAATCCTGCAACTTCTTTTTGGAAAAATGAATTACATAATGAGAGAGCTTCTCTTGTTGATTGTGCAATTTTTATTAAACCTGCTTTCTTTCTGCTCCCAATTGCTATTTGAGATTTGATTATCGCTGGAAATGTGAACTGATTCACTTTTTTAGCTAAATTATCTTCCCTTTCAATTAAGATGTTTTTCGCTAATGGAATCTTAAACTCACGAAAAATTTCTTTACTTTCATATTCAAGTAATCGAATAAACTATCACTCTATATTAATAAATTTAATAGGGATAATAAAAACACAATCTAATTTCAAATTTCCTTTTCCATACTCGCTCTCGATAAATATTTCTCCATTATGAATATTTATTAAAATTTCTCAATAGTAAAAGTAAATTTCAATCTTTTAATTTTAAGGAAATAGAAAATCATTTGAAAATATATCAATTATTTTATTTTTGATATCATTCATTATATCTCAGTTTCAATTAATGGGATTTTAACCCTATTTTATTACATTTACGATAATGAATTAATTTAAGAGAACCAAATTAAAATGAATCTCCAGAATTTAATAATAAATCAGAAATATTTGGATTAAAAGAATAGATACTAGTCTTTAATATTTCATATTTGAATGGAATATTGATGGAATTTATTTTTTGAGTTAAAATCTCAACATTTTTAACAATGGTTGGGGTATTAATTATATCAGGATCAGTTTTATGAAAAAGAACATGTAGTTTAAGTTCAGAATCTAAAATATCACAGATTTCTCTTGAATTAAAAATCTCTGAAAAATATTTTATCGTTTCATTAAATACAAGAGAATTTTGAATGTCAATCACATATATAACTTTATGTGATTCAGGAAATATTAAATCTCTTTGCTCGATCCAACGCCTACGATAGGATAATGCGCCACCTAAATCCCAAATAACAAAACTCCCATTATTAATAAGACAGAATTGTCTTGAAATACCTCTTGTTGGAAGCAGTCTTCCAGGATCTTCTAAGTATCCATCTTTCAGTAAATGAATAATAGCCGTTTTTCCTGAATTTGGAAATCCAAGAATTAAAACTTTTTTTAGTTGAGAGATGTATAACATTTTCTCTTCTCTTTCTATATAACACTTACAAGAATAAAAATTCTAAATTTGAATTAAACCATAAGTCTTCTGCTCGTTCTATACTTAATGAATTATTATTACTCCAAAAATGTTTGAAATTCAATTGAGTTTTACATTTCCAACAAACGTGTTTTTTCAAATTTTTCTGTTTATTCCCCATTAGTTAAATAGTAAAAAAAAAATTATATATAGATTCTCAAAAGAATATTTAAGCGTCCCAATAACTCGGAATATCTAAAAAAATAAAAAATCCGATGATAATTTGTTATAACAAAAAATAGATTTTTGGATTTTAAATTGTTAGCGTGCTATTAAAACAATAAAAATTAAAAAAAACTTATGTTATTTTAGTTTTTATATTATAGTTTGAATGTAACTTTTATTATCTTATATGACTTATTTATAATTAATTTAAAATTCAAAATTTATTAGAGAGATAATGAGTTTACCATCAAAAAAAGCAATACAAGTTGATGACAATACAGTTGATTATGAGTACAAAATGTTAAATCA
>SDBT01005251.1_pt1 | contig 21813 bp, 19 predicted proteins | sample 2277101 | NCBI WGS metagenome assembly SDBT01 (sample SAMN10404973, study PRJNA504765) | marine sediment metagenome | isolation source: marine sediment core GS10_PC15, 103 cmbsf | place: Arctic Ocean: Southern Knipovich Ridge | collected 2010
ATCTAGATCTTTTTTAGAAATTATAAAGGTTACAATGATACTATTTTCATCTAAATATACAGTGCCACCTGCAGAAAATCTTCGAATAATTTCTATTTTATCTTCTTTGGCATTGACGTTTATTAATTCATCTTCTTTATTTGTAATTCCCATAACAATTGAAGAAGAAGAGCTTTTATTTATTAATACATAAGACTTATCATCTTCTTTTAGAAGCTTTTTTTCTAATATAAGTTGATCTTTAATATTTTTATTTTCGAAATATAATAATTTCATAAAGTTGAGATGCTTATAATATCTTCAATGAATACAGCTTCTTGTTTTATTCCAACATTTGTAGTTGTTTTAAAAATAAGAAGCGTAGCGTTTGCAGCACTTGTAATATCTACAATATTTGAAATAGTCTTATTATTATTTAAATAAAAAATAATTTTAGATGAAGTTGCATCTTTTTTTATTTCATTATAAGTTTGAATGATATCTTGAGTTCTCAATTTTGGATCTATTGTTAAAATAGCCCTTGTAGAATCAGAAGTAGATAAAGCAGAAGCTTTTATTTCAGAAGAAGCGATAACATTTTTTTTTATATTTGGAGTTGTCTGAGAAAACAAAGATCCTAAAAGCATTAAAAACAAAAAAAATATATTTTTCATTTTTTCCCTTTTTTTAATTTATTTTTTTAAAGCTACCATAAGAGCTGAAATATCTGCAAATGAAACGCCATTTATTCTAGATGCAAAAAAAAGATTAATAGGTCTTACTTTATTTAGTTTTTCTAAAGCTTCAAAGCTCAGTGATTTTAAAGTTTCATATGAAAAATCTTTAGGGATTAATATTTTATCTAAATAAGAGAGTTTTTCTATCTCTTTTTTCTCTCTTTTTATATATCCTTCAAATTTAATTTCTATTTCTATTTGTTTATTAATTTCATTATTATAATCTATTACATCTTCTGGATATAGTTGAATTAATTTTTCATATGTAATTTCTTGTCTACACATAATTTTGGAAAGTAATTGTCCAGTCCTTTCATAACTTTTTATAGTTTTTTTAAATTTTATAATTTCACTTTCAATTATATTTTTTTTATTCAAAAATCTAGCATATGTTTTTTCATCAATTAATTTTAATTTATGTCCATAATCTCTAAGTCTTAAATCAGCATTGTCTTGTCTAAGTAATAATCTATGCTCTGCTCTTGAAGTGAACATCCTATAAGGCTCTAAAATGTCTTTTGTGATTAAATCATCAATCATAACGCCAATGTAAGATTCTTTTCTTTTTAAAATGAATTCTTCTCTATTAAGTGCTTTATTAGCGGCATTGATTCCCGCAACTAATCCCTGCGCTGCAGCTTCTTCATAACCGGTAGTTCCATTTATTTGTCCTGCAAAAAATAAATTTTTTATTTTTTTAGTTTCCATTGTAGGATATATTTGATCGGGAGGGCAATAATCATATTCTATAGCATAAGCAGGTCTTAAAATTTCTGCATTTTCAAGACCATCCATACTTTTTATAACTTCAACTTGAGTTGAAAACGGAAGTGATGATGATAGACCACTTATATATATTTCGTTGGTATTCAAACCTTCAGGCTCTAAAAAAGCTTGATGCCTTTCTTTTTTTTCGAATCTAACTATTTTATCTTCTATAGAAGGACAGTATCTAGGGCCTACTCCTTGTATTTTTCCAGAATATAAAGCCGATTTTTCAAGATCTCTTAAAATAATTTCTTTTGTTTTTTTTGAGGTATGTGAAATATAGCAAGGTATCTGTTTATTATTATTCTCAATTTTTTCAAAAGAAAACTTTACGTTTTCTTCAGGCATTTGCGTTTCTATTAAAGAAAAATCTATACTTCTTTTATGAATTCTAGGAGGAGTTCCTGTTTTTAATCTTTTGAGTTTAAAGCCTAGTTCATTTAGAGATGTAGAAATACCTTTAGCTGGCAGATCTCCACCTCGACCACCCTCAAAATCAATAGTTCCGATATGCATTAACCCTTTCATAAAAGTGCCGGAGCATAAAACAATATTTTTAGATTCAAAAATAACACCTTCTAAAGCTTGAACTCCAACGACAATATCATTTTGGGTAAGAATTTTTTCAACTGTAAATTGTTTAATTTCTAGATTTTCTAAATTCTCCAAATAAGCTTTCATTTCAAGAAGATACATAGCTTTATCAATCTGAGCTCGAGGTGCCCTAACAGCAGGACCTTTAGATGAGTTTAACATCCTAAAATGAATGGCAGTTTTATCGGCAATTTTACCCATAATACCACCCAAAGCATCAATCTCCCTTACTATATGGCCTTTACCGATACCACCAATAGAGGGATTGCAAGATGCTTTAGCAATTGTATCTAGATTCATAGTTAAAAGAAGCGTTTTAGCGCCAGATTTTGCGGAAGCATTTGCAGCCTCGCACCCAGCGTGACCCGCTCCGATCACTATAACATCGAATTTTTTTGGATATTTCCACATAGAAAAATTAGAATGATTTTAAATTATTTCTTTTTATGGCGATCGCGTCTTCTTCTTTTTTTTCTCTTGTGCTTTGCGATCTTTGCTTTTCTTTTTTTCTTAACTGATGCCATTAATATTCTTTGGTTTATTGAAAGATTATAGAAATTTTACATAAGTTTTAATTTTTTATAAAGCTTTTTCAAGTAAAAAAATAATTAAATTTTTTTTTAATTTATTAAAAAATTAATTTTAAGTAAATTCAGCAAAAGCTTCTTCATTATCATCTATTTCATTTGAGCCAACAGGACTATAATTTTCAAATTTAGCAATTTCTTTTCTAAAAGTTAAATTAGCACTTCCAACAGAGCCATGTCTATTTTTTGCAACGATTAATTCAGCTTGTCCTGGCTTATCATATGGATCGTAATATTCACGTCTTAAAAGGAATAATACTTGGTCACTATCCTGCTCCAAACTTCCACTTTCTCTCAAGTCGCTCATCATAGGTCTATGACCTTGTCTCTCTTCAACTCTTCTAGAAAGCTGTGATAAACAAAGTATAGGAATATTCAATTCTCTTGCTAAATTTTTTAGAGACCTAGAAATTTCTGAAACCTCTACCTGTCTGCTATCATTTGATCTTGAATTTCCTGATCCTGACAAAAGTTGAAGATAATCTATTATTAAAAAGCCAATATTAAAAGCTTCTTTCATTCTTCTAGCCCTAGCTCTTAAGTCTGTAATTTTAAGTGATGGTTGATCATCTATTATCATAGTTTTAGTTTGCATATCATTTACACAAGTAACTATTTTTTGATATTCATTACCATCTAAAGATCCCGTTTTAATTTTTTCAGATTCTACTTCTGCTTGCGAGCAGATCATTCTATGAAGAAGTTGCTCTGTTGTCATCTCAAGCGAAAAGATCCCAATTGGGACATTATTTTTAAAACAAACATTTTCAGCAATATTTAATGCTAAAGCTGTTTTTCCCATAGCAGGTCTAGAAGCCAATATCATTAAATTAGAATTACCAAGACCATTTATCAGCTTATCCAAATCTAAAAAATGTGTTGGAATACCAGTTATTTTTATTGAATCTCCTCTTTTTTGATAGTCTTCTTGTCTTTCTTGTATTTCTTTTAAATAGGGGATTTTAGATTCAGCTTTTAAACCAGATAAAATATCTTTAATTAAAAGACCTTCATGTGAATTTATACTTTGTGAAATATTAAAAAATTCTTTTTGAGCTTCGTCTAATGTTTCAGACACATCCTTTGGCTCTTCTAAAACATTTTTTTCTATTGTATCTACTGCATATAGCATTTTTCTTAAAATAGCTTTGTCTTTAACTATTTTAATATATTCTTCAATGTAAGCGGAAGTTCCTGCATATTGAGCAAGGGTTGTAAGATAGCTAACACCTCCCACATCTTCTAAAAGATCTAATTTTTTTAGTTCTTGTGAAACGATATGTATGTCAGCTGGTCTATCTTTAGAATATGCTTCTTTTAGAACATTAAAAATCTTTTTGTGTTCAGAATAATAAAAATCATTTCCATCTAGTCCATCTGCTGCTGCATTTAAACTATTTATTGATGTTAACATACATCCTAAAACCATCATTTCAGATTCTTTAGAATTAGGAGCAGATTTTACTTGGATGCTTTTTTTTGCCATAATTTTTAATATTTGATTACTTCAAATATCAGCTTAACAAAAAAAAGTTATAATAAAAAGTTAGAATTTGAAAAGAATCTTTTTAATTAGACATTAGGGATTCTTTTTTCAGGATAAATATCTTTAACTAATTTTAAAAGAAATCTAAACATTTGTTGTTCATCTTGTGGAGGCATTCTCAAATCGGTTCTTTTTAATTGCAAACCTAAAAAATCTCTAAATTCTAAAACAAATTGCAGATAATTTTTAGTTTCTAGCGCTTCAATATGAGCTGGAATAGAATATTGTCTTATTTCAAAATCTTCATCTTCTTCAGTTAATTTTTGAAGTTCATTCTTTCGAGAAAAAAGTGCTTGTCTTGCTATTTTTTGTTCTAAAGTATCTAAAACATCTTTTATTTTTTCTCTTGTATAACCTTGAAGTTCTGTTAAAAGAAGCTTGTTATATAATTTTTGTAGTTGAAGCATTTTATTAGTAAATAATTTTATTTCTTCAAGAGTAGGATAATGTAAATTTTCTTTTTCATATTCTCTAGAAAAATTTATTTTTGCTATTTCTTCTTTAAGAATTGCACAAATTTGATCAACTTGATGAATCTTTTCTGTTCGATCTTCTGGAGATAATTTTATTAATTCTCCTAGTTCTGGTTTTAAATGAGATCTTTTTAATGCTGAAAGTGCTGCCTTTTTAATATCCTTTATAAAATCATCATCAACTCTTCTTTTTTCTCCTCTAGCAATTGCCGGAAGGGGTGGTAGCCCTTCTGTTAATAAAGACCTGCTTATAAAACTCATTTTTTTCTCCAATTAAAAGGATTAATAATTAAGATTATAAAATAATAACATAAAAGATAATTAAATTGAATTAGATAATTGGTGTAATTTTTTTTAAAGGTATTAAAAAAAGATCGGAAAGAGAGGGATTCGAACCCTCGATACCCGTTAGAGTATGCATCCTTAGCAGGGATGTGCTTTCGGCCACTCAGCCATCTTTCCTAAAACAATGGTAAAATAATACGATATTTTTTTTTTTGAAGCAAATTTAAAAAAAAGGTAAATAACTTATTCCAAATGAAAAGTCTGAGATAATTTTTTTCCATTTAAAGCATTGAAATAGGTTGTCATTAAGGATCCATCTGGATTTTGTACAACTATACTATAGATAGGAAGATATATCTCTGTTTTTTTTCTTATTGCAAAATCATTTCCAAAAGCATATTTTGCAATACTTTCTATTTGAGCAGGTCTATATCTTTTATTAATTCTAGAAGCATATTTGGCAGCTTTAGTAACAATAGAATGATCTACTTTAGTCTCTGGCATTACTTGGAGTTTAGGCTTTTCAAAATGAAGTCTATAATGATTCCCATTTTGAACGATTAAATTTTTTCTTCTACAACCTTCAATCCAAGAATCTAAAATATCATTATCTACATTTAAAATCCTACTCAAGTTTTCTCTATCCATTGAGCCGCCTCTAGTAGCTAGAGCATTTATTATTTTAAAGTTTTCCTTATCAGCATTGTAGGTTATGCAATCTTTAAAACCATGAGTCATTTCCCAAGAAGAGGTATTTATAACCATTTCTCCATCAACTAATGACCATAAAATTATACCTTCACCTGTTTTGTCATGAGTTCTATTATATTTGACTTCCATAAGTAAATATGGATGGAATTTTAAATCAGGCTCTAAAAAAGTATGGTTAGAATCTTTAAGTAAAGTTCTTTTATTATTTTCCATTATAGCTTCAGCGCTGTATCTAACTTCTAAAGTATTGAACTTTTTCTTAGAAACAAAATCTAAAGTAAAGGATCTTGTCTCAGGATAATTCATCCATACCCAAGATAGAATAAAAAATAAAAATATAGAAGATGTTATAATTGATATAAGTCGCATAGGCCTATTTTATCTATTTATCCCAACATCTTCATTGTATAAATTTTTATTATTCTTTCATAGATAAAAGAAACTCAGTATTATTATTTGTCTTTTTTAACCTACTTAAAAGCAATTTCATAGCATCTACCGGTGTTAAATCAGCAAGACCCTGTCTTAGTAAAAATATTTTTTCTAACTCGTCTGGATGATATAATAAATCTTCTTTTCTAGTACCACTTTTTAGTACATCAATTGCAGGAAATATTCTTCTATCAGCAAGTCTTCTATCTAAAACAAGCTCCATATTACCTGTTCCTTTAAACTCCTCGAAAATCACTTCATCCATTCTAGATCCAGTATCAATCAAAGCTGTTGCTAAAACAGTAAGAGATCCACCTTGCTCAATATTTCTAGCTGCACCAAAAAATCTTTTTGGTTTATGAAGTGCGTTAGCATCAATACCACCTGTTAATATTTTACCAGAGTGAGGTTGAACTGTATTATAAGCTCTTGCAAGTCTTGTTAAAGAATCTAATAAAATAACTACATCTTTACCGCTTTCTGCTAAACGTTTTGCTTTTTCAATTACCATATCAGCTATTTGTACGTGTCTTTCTGGTGGCTCATCAAATGTAGAAGATACAACTTCTCCTTTCACTCTTTGAATCATATCTGTTACTTCTTCAGGTCTTTCATCAATTAACAGTACAATTAAATAAACTTCAGGATTATTTGTTTCGATTGCGTTTGCAATATTTTGAAGTAAAATAGTTTTACCAGCTTTTGGAGGAGATACGATCATTCCTCTCTGCCCTTTTCCAATTGGCGCTGCTAAATCTAATACTCTTGTTGATAATCTTTCTTTAGTTGTTTCCATTATAATTCTTTTATTTGGATACAGAGGAGTTAAATTTTCAAATAAAACTCTTTCTTTCAAAATTTCAGGAAGCTTACCGTTAATTTTATCAACTTTTAAAAGAGCAAAATATTTTTCTTTTTCTTTAGGAGGTCTAATTGTTCCATATAAAGTATCTCCTTTTTTTAAACCAAATCTTCTAATTTGAGCTGGAGACACGTAGATATCTTCTGCAGAAGGGAGATAATTATAATTAGGAGATCTTAAAAATCCAAAACCATCAGGCAATACTTCTAAAACACCTTCTCCACAAAGTTCTTCATCGCCTTTATGGGAGATTAATTTTACAACTTCAAAAACAATTTGAGATTTAGTTAAAGAGCCGATGTTTGTAATCCCAATAGCTTTTGCATATGCTTGAAGTTCTGCTATTTCCATTCTTTGTAAGTTTGCAATTTTTATCACTCTAGGAGGTGCTTTTGGCTTTGGTGGTTCTTTTAAGTCTTTTATACTTTTTTTTACTGTTTTTTCTTCTTTTACTGTACTTTTTTCATCCATGTTTTTCTCTTGGTTTTATGTTTATAATGTAGTTATAAATTTATAAACTTTATTTTCTAAAGATTTAATAGTTGAATTGTTTTCAATAATATAAGTTGCTTTTTTTTCTTTTTGATTCAGTGACATTTGAAGATTTTTTCTAATTTCAAAGTCACTTTCTTTATATCTTTCTTTAGCAATTTTTTCTTTTGCAGAAATTACAAGAATTATATCAAAAAAATTTTCTTTTTGCATTTCATATATTAAAGGCATTTCAACAACAAATAGTTTATATTTTTTATCTCTACTTATCTTTTCATATGTCTTTTCAATATAATCTAAAACTTTAGGATGTATTAAATTTTCTAAAGATTTTAATTTTTCAGGACATATAAAGACTTTTTTAGCAATTTTTTTTCTATTTAACTCATTTTGTTCAATAACCTCTTCTCCTAAAAGATCTGTAATGTTTTTTTTTAAAATTTGATCTTCTTTTAGAAGCTTATGGACTATTTTATCAGCGCTTAGAGTATATGAATCAAACTTTTCAAAAACTTTTAAAGCGCTAGATTTTCCAGTGGCGATAGAACCTGTTATTGCAATTTTTATTAAATTTAACATTCTGCCCAATTTTTTCCAACTTCTATATCAACTTTTAATGGAACTTTTAGAGTATATGCATTTTCCATTTTATCTTTAATAATTTTTTTAAAAATATCTATTTCACTATCTGGAACTTCAAATAAGAGTTCATCATGTATTTGAAGAATCATATAGCCTTGTAAATTATTTTTTTTAATTTCCTTATCTACTTCAATCATAGCTATTTTTATTAAGTCAGCAGCTGTTCCTTGAAGAGGAGTATTAATAGATAATCTTTCAGCTGCTTTTTTTATAATCGGATTTTTATTAAATATTTCATTAATTGGTCTTTGTCTTCCAATTAAAGTATAAGCAATGGGATGTTTTTGAATATTTTCTTTAGTATGATTTAAAAAATCATTTACTTTTTCATATCTTTCAAAATATTTTTTTATAAATTCTTTTGCTTCGCCTATACTAATTCCAATTTGTTCTGATAGACCATATGGACCTTGTCCATATAGAATACCGAAATTAACAGCTTTTGCTAAATATCTCATAGAACTTGTTACTTCATCTAAAGGGACATTATAAACTAAAGAAGCAGTATATTTATGAATATCTTCATCATTATTAAAAGCATTTAATAAATTAGGATCGGAACTGAAATGAGCAAGAAGCCTAAGCTCTATTTGAGAATAATCTGAGGAAATATAACTCCAATTTTCCATTTGAGGTTTAAATCCTTCTCTAATTTTTTTCCCTTCTGTAGTTCTAATGGGTATATTTTGTAAATTCGGATCTAGAGAAGATAGTCTTCCTGTCGCAACAGTGGATTGATTAAAAGTAGTATGAACTCTATTTGTATTTGGATTTATTAGTTTAGGAATAGCATCAACATAAGTTGAGAGTAATTTATTAAATTCTCTATATTTTATTATGTGATTGATAATAGGGGATTGACCTTTTAATTTTTCAAGCACATCAGCTGCTGTTGAAAAAACTTTTTTTCCTTTTGGGGGAGTAAGCGCTAAATCAACATATAAAATTTCTGATAACTGTTTTGGGGAGTTGATATTAAATTGCTTACCAGCTTCAGAAAATATTTCTCCCTCTAAATACCTTAAAGTTGTATTTAGAACAGTTGACATATCTTTTAATTTTTCTTTATCTATATAAATTCCGTATCTTTCCATTGAGGCTAATACATATATTAAAGGGATTTCTAAATCATATAAAATACGATCTAATTTTTTTTCTTTTAATTCTTTTTCTAATATATTTTTAAGCCTAAAGGTATAATCAACATCTTCGCAGCAATATGCACATACTTTTTCAATCTCTACTTCTTGCATTGTAATTTGTTTTTTACCAGAGCCTATTAAATCTTTAATATTTATTTTCTTTTTTTCAAATCTCTCCAAACAAACCATATCTAAGCTATGTTTTCTATTTTGAGGATTTAACAGATAAGAGGCTAATATGGTATCGAAACCTATTTTTTTTATCTTAATATTGTAATTCAAAAAAATGTGATAATCATACTTAATATTATGACCTATAAAAGATATATTTTCATTTTCTAAAATAGGTTTTATTTTTTCTAGGATATAACTTTTTTCAATGTTTCCATTTAATGGAACGTAGAATGCTTCACCTTCTTTAATACAAAAACCAATACCAACTAATTTTGATTGTAAGACTCTTAAATTTGTAGTTTCAGTATCTATAGAAATCTCTTTTGAAGTAGAAAGTAATTTAACAAGATCATTAAATTCATTTATTGAATTAATAAGTTTATATTCAGTTTTTATATTATTTTCATCTTTTTTTTTATTTATCTCTGGATCAATATCTTTTAAAAGAGTTGTAAAGTTAAGTTCTTTGTAAAAATTTATTAATTTTTCTCTGTCTTCTGTTTTGATTTCATAAAACTTATGATTTTTTGGGGTATCTACATTGTAATTTAAAGTTGCAAGCTCTTTGCTTAAAAGTGCTATTTCTCTTTCGTTTATTATTTTTTCTTTTCTTCTTTCATTTTTTATTTTGTCTGGATTCTGTAAAACATAATCTAAAGTTCCAAATTCATTTAATAGATCACTTGCTGTTTTAGGACCAAAACCCGGTATGCCTGGAATGTTATCAGCGCTATCTCCTACCATTGCTAAATAATCTAAAATTTGTTTTGGTTTCACTTTAAATTTTTCAACTACTTTTTTTTCATCTATTACTAAATTTTCTTTATGAACATTCAAAGCAAAAGTATGATCATCAATCAGTTGATATAGATCTTTATCTGAAGTTAAAAGATAAACCTCAAAGTCTTCTTTTCTAGCCCAAGATGCAATACTTGCCATAGAATCATCTGCTTCTACATCATTAATGCAAAGAGTTGGAATGCCACTACATTCTAAAAACTCTTTTGCTAAATCAAATTGTGGATATAAATCATCAGGGGCTCTTTTTCTATGAATCTTATATTTTTCATAAATAGCTTTTCTAGATTTTGTAGAATTTTCTCCATCAAAAACAGCAACTAAATACTTTGGATTAAAGTCTTTTACAAATTTTTTAATAGTTCTAATAAAACCGTAAACAGCGCTAGTAGATATGCCTTTTTTAGAGGTCATTGGACCTATTGCATAGTAGGATCTGTAAAGATAATTTATTGCATCTATTATATAAATTTTATCCATAATTTAATTTTTAATTAATGTGATTAAATACTCTTTTAAAAAACTTTTAAATGAAACTTTACTGCTTTGAAGCATTGGGTGAAGCCATGCTTTTTTAGATTTTAGAGTAACCACTTGATATGGCTTTTGAGTGTCAATATTAGCTTCCTTCAATAAATCTTCTAAAGCTTCATTATAAGAAGATACTTTGTCAATGTATTGAATTTTCAAAGCTTCTTTTGTGTTAAAAACTTTAGCGCCATAATCATTTATTAGTTTTTCTTTATCTATTTTTCTACTACTCGCAACAATATTTAAAAATGTATCATATGTATAATTAGTTATACTTTGAAGATACTTTCCTTCATCTTCTGTCCAAGTATCAAATGGATTTAAGGTTAATTTATTTTCACCATCTGAAATTGTTTTACTATTAACTCCAACCTTATCCATTAACTTTTTAAAATTAAAAAATGGACCAAAGAAAACTCCAACAGATCCTGTCATACCAAGTGGAGTTGAATATATTTTATCACTTGAGCATGCTATATAATATCCACCAGATGCACATACCCCCTCAATATAGGTATAGATAGGAACATTAAATTTTTCTTTATAACTAATAAGATTTCTATAAATAATGTCGGAAACAATCGCATGCCCACCACCAGAATTTACATTTAATAAAATAGCTTTTACTCTATTATGTTTTAATCTGCCCTTTCTAGATTCAATTAATTGATAATAAATATCTTCTGAGGTTACTTGCTGTTTTCCAATCTCGCCTTTAATATCTACTCTTAATACACAAGGGGTGCTCATTGGAAGAATCTTTGTATTACCTTCCAAATCAGGTAAGATTTCTAGTTTATTTTTTAAGTTAAAATGATTTTCAGGAGTAGAAAAAATTAAAGAAATTATGATTATAGGAATAACAGCTACAGCTACAGCAATTATTGCAAAGAATGTATTAAAAAAAACTCTAATTGACGATATAAAAATTGACTCTCTTGAAATCTCCATTTTGTCTCCTGTTTTTCTTATCTACAATAGCTGCAACTTTACTTTTAAGTAAACTTGAAAGTATTATGAGATAAAAAGGTATGTTTTGATGGATTATGTAAGTTTTATAAAAGATCATTTTTGGATTTTAAAAATTGTTATTGGAATTATTTTATTATTTATAATGAATCTAATTTTAGCATTTAGCATAAAATTAATCAAAAAAAAATCTAAACTTGAAGATCCATCATTATTTAAAAGGAAATTAAATATCTTTACCAAGCCCATAAAATATTTTATTTATGTGATAGTTTTAAGTTATATTTTAAATATTTTATTTTTAGAATTTAATTTTTCGAAACTCTTAGAGCATACAATAACTGTTAGAAACATAGTAATTACTGTAATTTTTACCTGGATAGTTTTTAGATATAAAAAGTATTTAGAAAAAAAAGCTTTAATAAAACTCCAAAAAAAAATAGATGCGCCATCTATTGAATTTGTATCAAAAGTAGCATCTGTTTTAATAACATTTATTTCTCTTTTAATTATTTTAGAATTGATTGGTTTAAATATTATACCATTAATTGCTTTTGGAGGTATTGGAGCTGCAGCTATAGGTTTTGCAGCTAAAGATATGATAGCAAACTTTTTTGGTGGGCTGATGATCTATATAAATAGACCATTTATAAAAAATGAAATGATAGAAATTCCAAAAGAAAATATTAGAGGTACTATTGAACAAATTGGTTGGTATAGCACATTAATTAGAGAAATTAATAAAGAAGCAATTTATATTCCAAACTCTACCTTTTCCACTATGACTATTAAAAATAGATCTAGAAGGACACATAGAAGAATAGAAATAGACATTCCACTTAAACATACAGATTTTTTAAAAATAGAAAAAATGGTTTTAACAATTAGAGAATTTTTAAAAAATCACAAAGATATTGATCATGATTTAATATCAAATGTTTTTATAAATAAGATAGAGGGTTATTTTTTAAATTTATCAATTAAAACTTATACTATACTCAAAGCATATAATGATTATATGCAGTTAAAACAAGATCTGATATTTGAGATAGAAAAAATGTTTCAAGAACATTCATTAGAAATTGCATATCCAATTTCATATATAAACATAAAAAATAATTAGGTTTTTTCTACAGAATCATAAAGTAAGTTTTTAAAAAGTTCTATTAATGCAAGAACTGAAAGAGCAATAAAAGAAAAATATAAAAAGTTTGAAAAAACAAAGTTAGATATTAATCCAATCAAAACTAAAAATTGCATAGCAGTTGTTATTTTGCCCCATCTTATGGCTTTAACAGTATAAGTTGCCCATTTTTTTGTAATAAATAAATAAGCTGCAAAAATAATAAGCGCAAAATCTCTTGAAACTATTGCAAGAGCTTGCCAAAGAACGATTTTATGTTCAAAAAAAAGTGTACAAAGAGCAAAATAAACAAAAAATTTATCCATAGCAGGATCTAAAAAAGCACCGAATTTTGATACAGATTTATATTTTCTAGCGAAATATCCATCTATACTATCTGAAATCATAGCAAGTATTATTGCACCAAACCTAATATATGGGTTATTTAACAAAAATAAAAAAGCTAAAGGGACTCTAATTACAGATAGGCCATTAGATAATGTTAACATTTCGACTTCTTTTTTTTATTTTTATAATAACAAAAAATTATAATTAACGTCACAATAAAGCAGACAAATATAATCAAATTAGCCTTTTTTAGTGTGCTAAAAATAGTATCATAGTTTTTTGATGCGCTAAATGCAATATAAAATAACACAAAATTAGAAAGCAAGCAGGCAATTCCATCGCATATGATAAATTTTATAAAGTTCATTTTAGACATACCAGCTGTTAAAAAAAGGCAGTTTCTAACTCCAAAAGGAATAAACCTACCTATTAAAAGGGTATATACTCCATATTTTTTATAAAAAAGCTTGATTTTAGATAAGGTTTTTTTGGGGACAGTTTTTTTAAACCACTTATAATTCCAGAGCCTAATTCCAATTAACCTACCAATCCAATAGACCATCCAATCTGATATATATGCACCTAAAAAAACAGAAAAAAATAAAATATAAGTATTTTTAGGAATGATTGTAGATGCGATAACAGCACTTAATATAATCATAAGATCTTCACTAATAGGTATATTCAAGCCTGCTAATATTAAAGACCCAAAAATAATATAATGAGCAATGTGTGCATTTTCAAAAATAAAATTAATGATTGCATTCATGAATCAGATGGGTGTTAATTATAATCTTTATATAATTCAATTAATAATAAATTAATATTAAATATTATTTTTTAATTTTATCTTTTCTATTAATTTTAGCAAAAGGATAAAAATTGTTTAATTCTTTAGTATCAGTATTTTGAGATTGAATTTTATCCTCAATTATTTGTTTGTTATCATTTAGAGATAATTTACTAAATTGTTTTCCAAGAGACATTACAGCTATGAGCCAAATAACCATTGAAACTAAAAATATTATTGCAATATAAGGGGCTGATGCTGATAGAGTCGAACATACAATTAAAAGGAAAGATGTTAATAGAGAGCCAAAAGATTTACCGAATCTAGAGCCAACGCCGTCAATTGCTGCTTTTCCTTTTAATTTACTTTCTTGATTAAGAGGAATGAAAGCAATTTCTTTAGTAGCATCAAATACTGTATATTTGCATGCTCTACTTAAAGTGTTTTGCATAGATCCAAAAAACACACTTAGCATTAGCGGAGTAGACCCTAAAAAAGTAGCAAGACCTGCTAATTTAGTATCTTTAAATAAATAAAAAGAAAAAAACAATATTCCCGATCCTAAAACAACAATAGGAGTAATAATTGCACTCAATGACCATTTAAATCTTCTAATAAAATTGCCTGCTATAAACAGTGCAATTAAAGTAGCTAAAACACCTATCCATGTCATTACATTTCCTAAATAAGCACTAAACTCAGATGGATTTGGATAAAGTTCTTTAATTTGATTTTTCCAAACAACTTCTATGATATGAGTTGTTAAATTATAAGCTAAAACAATTATAGCTATACATATTAAATATTTAGATTTAGCAAGATACATAAAACTTTTCTTTAAAGAAATATGTTCTTTTTTAGGTTTTTTCAGAGCAACACTTTCTTCAAAAGTTTCTAAATTATTATTATTTTTTGACAAATATCTAAGCAAAAATAAAATTCCAAAACCACTAATAATAATAGTTAAATTCATAAATAAAACAGATTGTTCCCAAGAGGTTTTGCCATAAGAAATAAAATTAAAAAATTTATTACTAGATAAATAAACAGCTGCTTGACCAGAGATAATTCCTGCAACATTTGCTCCGACTCCAAATAAAGAATAGAATCTTTTAGCTTCAGAGATTGTTGTGATATCATTTGCCATACCAAAAAATAAAACGGTTAAAATAGCTGTTCCCCAAAGTTCAGCCATTACATAAAAAGTAGTTAGCGTCCAATTTCCAAACACTGATACTAAGCCACTAAACCCTTGTGGCAGAAAAGCTTTTGCTTTGCTTGCAAAAATAATTGGATGTAAAATATCTCTATTGGGATACAGAAGAAAAGTAAAGACAGTAAAATATGAAAGAAAAATTAATATCATTATATTAAATACTTTTTCTTTTGAATATTTACTTGATAATTTTGTAAATACAAAGGTCATAAAAATAGCCATTGGTAAAATTGCCCATACCTTTATAAAAGGGATAGCTTCAGCTCCAGCTGATGGATCTGTTACAACTAATGTATCTTTTGCTGCTCTTAAAATGTTATAATTAAAGGCCATCAAGAAAAACATAGCGAACATAGGAAAAAATTTTTTAAACTCACTTCTATGTACGGGCCATAAAAATGAACGAACTTTACCAAATTTTAGATCAGTGGACATATATTATTACTTTTTATGTTATTAATTATTTTTTTACACAAGTCTTTATATTTGAAATACTGGGAAAATAAATTTTTGGCTCTTACCAATGGTAAGAAAAATTTTGTTTTTGACACTGTTTTTGTTTAGTTTTTTAAACAAGTTTTATGAGATTATTATATCTAAATTTACTATATTTTGAAAAGAACTCTTATTCAAAAAAAATATTATATTTTTTGAGGTTTCTTTTGTTTTAAAAATATTTTTTATATTAAGTGCATTTTTATAATGAAATTTTATTTTAATTATTATAAATACTTACAAAAAAAATATTTATTTATCACTTAATACTTCAATTCCAGGTAAAGTTCCAAATTCAATATATTCTAAAGAAGCGCCACCACCAGTTGAAATATGAGAAAATTCATCTTCCAAATTTAAATTATTAATAGCAGCAACAGAATCTCCACCACCAATTATTGTAATTGCATCCATTTTAGATATGGCTAAAGCTATTTTATTTGTTCCATTTGCAAACTTTTCAATTTCAAAAACTCCAAGTGGTCCATTCCATAAAATTGTTTTTGCTTTTTTTAGAAGTTCTATCCATTCATTTATAGTTTTTTCACCAATATCAACACCTTCAAAATTTTCATCAAAGTTTTGGGAAGAATTAATAGTTTTGATATTTGCTTTATCACTCATATCATCTGCAATAACTATATCTTTAGCTAAATGCAAAGCCACATTTTTATTTTTACATTTTTCCATAATTTTATTAGCAGAGTCTATTTGATCTAATTCAACTATTGAATTTGCTATATCTACACCTTTTGCTTTTAAAAAGGTATATGACATGCCTCCTCCAATAAACAAAGCATCTACTTTATTTATTAAATTTAATAAAACATTAATTTTTGAGGAAATTTTAGAACCACCAATAATTGCATAAAAAGGTCTTTTGGGATTTCTAATAGCATTTCCTAAAAAGTTAATTTCTTTTTCAAGTAAAAAACCAGCAACTGCCTTATCTTTAAAATACTTAGCAATTTCATAAGTAGAAGAATGTTTCCTATGAGAAGTTCCAAATGCATCATTTACATAAATATCTGCTAAACTAGCTAAGCTTTTAGCAAAACCTTCATCTTTTCCAGGCTTTTCTTCAGCTTCATGAAATCTCAAATTTTCAAGTAGTAAAATTTCACCTTCTTTTAAATTTTTAGCTAATTTTTCAACTTCTTTTCCAATTGAATCTTTTACAAAGATTACTTTTTTATTGAGTAATTTTTCTAATCTATCAGCTACTATTTTTAATGAGAGTTGATCTTCTCTTTTACCTTTTGGTCTTCCCATATGTGACATTAAAATTAAGGATGCTTCATTATTTAATATATATTTAATGGAAGGAAGAGTTTTTTTAATTCTAGTATCGTCAGATATTTTCCCATTTTTTAATGGCACATTAAAATCTACTCTCATTAAAACTTTTTTATTTTTCAAATCTAAATCTTTCAAGGTAAGTTTTTGCATGTATTTAGTCCTTTTTTTAGATTTTTACTTTTAATTTTTTTAAGGTAAAGAATTTTTATTCAAAAAATAAAATTTTTTTAAGCCTTTACTTGTATGTATATAAATGCTTTTAAGGGTTACTTTGATTTGATTTTTAAAATTCGAAGAAGGTGATCAAGATACCAAAGGTGATATAGGTGAAGAAATCATTGATTCTATGAAAAAAAAATCTATAAATTCTGACAAATTATCAAAAAAAAAAGATTTCCTCAAATTTTTTTGATGAAGAATTTGAAATTGGAAAAATTAGTGATCCTGGATTATCTTCTTGTTTTAGAATGAATCAAGAAAGTTTAAAGAAATATAGCCAAAAATCTATATTAGTTTCTGCTATAAGACTAGAGGATTGGCTTTTTGAGAATCAAAATAGAGGGGGTGGATTTAGTTTGTATAGGTGCAAAAGAGGCTAATTTAAAAATATTAAAAGGGATGGGAGGGAATTTAAAAAAAACGAAATATATTATAACTAAAAGCGAAGTTATTTCTACATATGAAGAGGAACCATTACTTCCAGAAGTTATTATTTTTTTTAAGTGACATGGGATTTGAAATTATTCCTATTTATATGGAATGTGATTATCTGTTTATAAACAAGTTTTTAGTTAAATAAATATTTTTTAATGATTAATTGTTTTTGGATAGGAATGTTGAGATAAAAAAAATATCGCTTTAAAGATCATAAAAAGGATTAGCTGCTTGTCCAAAATTTATTCTTTTCTGTCTATTTTTAAGTTCTGTTTTTATTGAAAAAATCAGATCTTGATCAAAGTCTTTTCTAACTGCCCATCTTAAATAATCTTCTGGTATTTCAGAAAAAGGTCTTCCTTTGTGTTTGCCAAGAGGCATTGCTTTTATTAAAATAGGTTGTCTAAGTCTATTTAATAATTGAGAGGTTGTTTTAAATTTGTTAGTGAGTCTTTTAAAAACTTCAATGTTTACAATAACATCATTCATAGCTCTATGAGCTCCTTCAAAAGCTATATTGAAATGCTTTCTAAGGGCCTCTAGGGAATTTACAGGGCTCTCTCCATATAGCCTTGCAAGTCTAAGTGTATCTATATGAGTATTTGAGATTATAGAGCATGGAACAGATGATCTTTTAGCTTCGGAATCTATTAATGAAATATCATAGCCAATACCGTGTCCTACTATAAAGTTTCCTTTTATGAAATTTAAAATATCAGGCAGAACATCTTCAATAAAAGGTTTGCCTTTTACCATATCATCGGAGATGTTATGAATATCTTGGGAGATTTTAGGGATATCTCTTTTAGGGTCTATTAAAGTTTCAAACTTATCTAAAATTTCACTAAATGTAAATTTCACCATTGCTATTTCAATGATTTTATCAGATTTTGTATCAAGGCCAGTTGCTTCTATATCTAAACAAATAAAAGTCTCTTTTTCAAGAATTGTCATAAGCTAATTTTTCATTTAAGTAATTTAGGAAGTATATAATATAAATTTTTATAAGTTAAACGATTAAATGTTCTTTTCAATTGAAATCTCTCTTTTTTTATCGGAAATATGATTAATAGTTATATTATATCTTTTTTTAGGAAGGATATCTTCTATAATATCAGCCCATTCTATTAGACAAATCCCATCCATAGAAAAATACTCATCAAATCCCATATCTAAAAAATTATTAGAATTTTTTAATCTATATACATCGAAATGAAAAATATTAATTTTAGTATCGTAGATATTTAAATAAGTAAAAGTTGGGCTATTTACTTCAGATGAAGTGTAATTTAATCCTTCAAGAAGTCCTTTTATAAAAGTTGTCTTACCTGCTCCTAAATTTCCAAAAAAAGATACTACATCATTTATTTTTAAATTTTTAGCAAAGTCTTTTGCAATATTGTAAGTATCTTCAACGCTAGAAGAAATTTCTTTTAAGAGAGCCATTTTTTTAAGTGTTTTTCAAATTCTTTATGTTCTGATAGCAGTTCTACAAATTCTTGAATTTTCTCTTCTGTTAGTTCATCTTGGATAAATGTTAAAAGATCATCATGAATTTTAAATTTGTTTTGAGATTGAACTTCGTATAAAGAGATTTTTTTTATATAATTTTTCTTAAAATCTTCAATTATTGCTTTTTTTGAATTGAATAATTTGCCATTGATTACAGAAGAAAATACTGTTTTAGTAATAGGCTCTTTTCTTACTTTAATATATTTTTTTATAATTTCAGGATCGTCTGATATAAAAAATCTTTTAGCTTTTAGACCACCCACTCTTTCTGTATTTTCTTTACATCTTGATACCCAGTCATATATAGCATCTTGAGGATTTGGATGAGTATTGTCTCCAAATGCTTTCCCTGTAAAAGGACATATATATATTTTTTTAGTATCTTCATTTACGCTTTCTTTACCAAATTGAATTTTGATTTCAGTTTCTCTATATAACTGCTTTTCTTTTTCTAAATGTTTAATTAAATCTTCTAAAGATTTGTATATCATTTTTTCTTTAGGAAACATTACAGGATTTATTTTAAATTTATTTTCTACATAAAATAGATATAAAGCTATCAAGTCAATTTTTTTATTGGTCTTAATAAATTTTAGTAAATCATTTTTTAATTTTTCATTTATTTGAATAGATGTCATCGTATCCTCTTACAAGAATTTTTTTAATATATTTAAAACTAATGATTTTTAGGTATTTAATTTATACTTAAGTGTATATTTTATCAACACAAATTACTTTTTTAAAATATGTTAAATTTACTTGAACAAAATGTCATTGCAATAGATCTAATATTTGTGATATCCTTTAATAGGCAAAGCATAAACCTGTCTACATAAGTTAGATAAATATAAAAATTTAATTTACAAGGGTGAAAATATGAGCATAACTTTAGAAAACAAAAAAGTTAAATCATCTAAAAAAATAATCAAAAATAAAAATAAAGATTTAGTTTTTACAAATCTAAACATAGATGGATATGAAAAAGTTTACAAAATAGAAAACAAAAAAACTAAATTACTTGCAATTATTGCAATTCATGATACAACGCTAGGACCCGCACTTGGTGGTACTAGAATATTAAAATATGATACTTTTGATGAAGCATTAACGGATGCACTTAGATTATCTGAAAGTATGACATATAAAGCAGCTGTTGCAGAAGTAGGCTTTGGCGGTGGAAAAAGCGTAATTATTTTAAATGATGAAAAAGATAAGACTGAAAAACTTTTAGAATCTTTTGGAGAAGCAGTTGATGCTTTAGATGGCAGATATATATGCGCTGAAGATATGGGATGCACTACAAAAGACGTTGCTATTATTAGAAAAAAAACAAAACATGTAGTGGGGTTGGTTCATGACAAAAGTTCGGGTGATCCTGGAAGATATACAGCATATGGTGTTTTAAGAGGGATTGAAGCTAGCGCTAAATATCTTTTTAATGATGTATCTTTAAAAAATGTAAAAATTGCAATTCAAGGACTTGGAAATGTTGGAAAAAATCTAATAGATTTTCTTTTTTTCAAAGGAGCTGATTTAATAATTAGTGATATGGATGAAAAAAAATTAAAAGAATTTTCTTTAAAATATGGCACAGAAGTTGTATCAAAAGAAGATATTTTAAAAGTAAAATGTGATATTTTAGTTCCATGTGCAAGAGGCGGAATTATAAATAAAGAAACAATTAAAGAATTAAACTGCAGCGCTATTTGTGGAGCTGCTAATAATCAACTTTTAGATAAGGATGATGCAAGTTTATTAAAAGAAAAAAATATTTTATATGCCCCCGATTTTGTGGTGAATGCAGGTGGTCTTTTAAATGTATCTATAGAACTTTTAAAAGATGGGTACAATCCAATTATATCAAGAAATAAAATAGAAAAAATCTTTGATGAAATATATAAAATTTATGAAATTTCAAAAGAAAATAATATCTCAACTCACATGGCTGCAATAAAGTTAGCGAAAAATAAGATAAAACATGCTATAGGTAGTAGACAAGAAAAAATTTACTACCCACATATTTTATAAATCATGCAAACAACATTAATTAAGTACATACAAAACAAACTAACTAATGCTATTTTAAAAACTTTTGAAAAAAGAATATCATCTAATGACGCAATTGCAGATGTTGCAATATGTTTAAATGAAGAGTTTGGGCATTATCAATGTAACAGCGCACTTAAACTTGCAAAATTACTAAAAGAAAATCCTAGAAAAATAGCTGAAGAAATAATTAAAAATATAGATAACTTCGAAAATGGTGAAAAGATATTTTTATCTTCTGATATAGCAGGCCCTGGTTTTATAAATATAAAATTAGAAAAGCGCTTTTTATCTAAAATTTTAAACCGCAATTTAAAAGATCCTAAACTGGGATGTCAAAAGCCTACTAAATCTGAAAAAATAATTGTTGAATTTTCATCACCAAATATAGCAAAAGAGCTTCATGTTGGACATTTACGATCTACAATAATAGGAGATGCCATTGCTAGACTTTTTGAATTTTTAGATTATGAAGTTTTAAGATTAAATCATATAGGAGATTGGGGAACTCAATTTGGGATGCTTATCAATTACTTAAAAAAATTCCAACCTAAAATTTTATCAAAAGAAGAAGAAGCTAATCTACAAACTTTGACTACTTGGTACAA
>SDBT01005252.1_pt1 | contig 21811 bp, 21 predicted proteins | sample 2277101 | NCBI WGS metagenome assembly SDBT01 (sample SAMN10404973, study PRJNA504765) | marine sediment metagenome | isolation source: marine sediment core GS10_PC15, 103 cmbsf | place: Arctic Ocean: Southern Knipovich Ridge | collected 2010
TATGGAACGCGATCTAGAGTCAATGTAAATCATTATTTGCTTTACTCCCAAAAGTAAAAGGCAGCTTGGTTAAAGCTGCCTTAATTAATTGGGAAGAAAAAATTTATTCAGGTTAAAATTCGAATCGACCTCGAACGACGACACCCGACATACTTAGATTTCCAGCAGGAGGTAAAAAGTCTTGAGCAAATATCACTTCGGTTTTTTTGAAGCGGGTTAATCTGTTAAAATCGATCCAGGAATGATTTTCCCAGCCAGCATCGAAATTGAGGCGGTAAGAGCAGTTTGAGAAGGTTGTCTCCCAGCGAAACCCAATCGCCAAATCGATAACAGGTTGGATGGAGTAGAAATTATCATTGTTATAGGTATGGGTAAAGTTCTGGAGAGTTTCGATGCCTCCCATGTTATCTCTTCGTATTATGAGACTACCGAAGCGATTCCGAAGGTTGAAGCAACCGTAAATGAGAGCAACGTCACCATCACCAAAAACACTCCAGTGTTTGGTCATATGCCAAGTAGTCTTCATTCCAGCAAGGAGTCCAGCAGCCCAAAACTTTTGCTTCCAATTACTCTTTTCTTTCTGTAAGAAGATACGGCCACCCTCTGGGTTTTCTCGTCCATCATAGGTGCCCTTTATGTGTAGGTGCAAACGGGACAAGTGCCCGCGCAAACCACCATATGGACGTAGAACTAAATTGGGGCTGATCCAAAATTTTCTTCCCAGAACAAGATCGATCTGGTGAAAGAGGAGGCTCCATTTTCCGTCTATTTCATTAAAATTAGAAGCAGTAGTCCCGCCAAACCAAGGGGAGTTTAGTAGGAGCTGTCCAGGAGGGTTGACGAGAATATTGTTAGAAAATTGTCTGAAGGGGGGAACCGATATGCTTTTGCTGTCACTATTATAAAAGTAGGTCCAGTCTGTATAGAGATCCCATCCATCATGATTTGTGATGATTCCAAGACCAACTCGTACACCTGGATCCCATTCCACATCGAATTCTTTCGTGCGATCCGGAACAAAGATAACTTCATTCATTGGAAGGGTCGACCTTACAACCACTTCTTTTACGTAGGCATAGGGAAGATTCCCGACTGTGGCATACCACCAAAGGAACTCAGCATTGATGACGACGTCTATGTTATGGTTTGGGAGGGGGCCATGAGGTGGAGTGATCTGACCCATTTTTTGAGGTTGCAGGGGTTGCGATTCCGATGTTTGATAGCCCGCACCAAAGAGAAAACAGGGGAGCAGCACAAGAGCCATCATATATCTTTTGAGACTATTCATTTTTCATTTCCTTTCACTTCTTCTAAACATAGATCCTATATAAAAGAAAGCTAACGGTACCATATTTTTTTTGAATCAGTCAAGCACAAACATAAGGTTTTTTTTGTTATCCTTTTTTTCGAATCATGTTGAGCAGATAGACTGTCGTCGCCGTAAGTGCGATCGTCGCTCCTGGGGGCCAGTTGAGGGCGTAGGAGAGTGCGATGCCCAGAGTGGAGATGACCATTCCGATGATCACGGCGAGCCACATCATCTTTGAGAGGCGCTGCGTATAGGTGTTGGCGATGGCAGCAGGTAGAGAGAGCATAGCGATAATTAGAATAGCTCCCACCACTTGAATGAGCAGAACGACCGTGAGGGCTACAATTGAGAGGAGCAGAAAGTAGAGCAGCTTGATATTCTGCGCCTGAAGTGCTGCTTGATTCTCATCAAAACAGAGCGCTAAAAAGCGGCGATGCATGAGGGCTGTGACCAGCAAGACGAGTGCGTCGAGTCCGAGCAACATATAGATGTCAGCTCTAGACGCCCACAAGATATTTCCAAAGAGAAAATTTGTCATCTCCACATTGTGTCCCGGCGTCAGCGAGATGAAGATGACACCGATCGCCATGCCAAAAGCCCAGAGAGCGGCGATAACCGTATCCTCTCGCTGCTTGTAGTAGAGGCGGATCGTTCCAATCAGCCAAGCAGAGAGAATCGCGGCGACGATCGCCCCATGGATCGGCTGTAGCCACTCGACGTGGTAGACCCGCCTGATATAGAGCGCAGCGCCAAGCCCCCCTAAGACAGAGTGGGCAATGCTCCCACTGATAAAGACGATACGCTTCACCACCACATACGATCCCACCACGCCCCCAGCAACCGAGGCGCTGATCGACGCAAAGAGAGCCATGCGCAGAAAGGGCTGGGTGAATAGCGCCGTTAAGAGCCCCATAAAAGTTAGATCACTCATGGCTCTCCCCTCCGATAGGATGGTAGATTCCAATGGCAAAATGGTCACACACCTCAGAAGGCTTCATCGAAGAGACCTCATGTTGGAAGCAGAGGACGCGCTCACTATTCTTTACAATCGCATCAAAGTTGTGCATGACAATCAAGATCGTCTTCTTACCCTTAAAAGTTTTGAGGTAGGCGAAAATTGCCGCTTCAGATTGAGGATCGATATTTGCTGTCGGTTCATCCAGAAGAAGGATCTGCGGATCGCACATAAGCGCCCGTGCAATCAACACCTTTTGCGCTTGCCCTCCAGAGAGAGAGCCGAAGACGCGCTCCTCCAGCCCTTTCAGCCCCACCTCTTCAAGCAGCTCCCTAGCCCTCCTCTTAACGCTCGATGGAATCATTCCCCAGAACCCCACCTTAGAGAGGCTCCCGGTAAGTACCACCTCCAATACCGAAATAGGAAATTGCGCGTCATAGCTGTTAGCTTGAGGCACATAGCCAACCTTCGTGCGCACCTTTTTAGGAGCTTGATCGAGCAGATGAACCGAGCCACTCTGCGGCTTTAAAAAGCCGAGCATCAACTTTAGTGCTGTCGTCTTCCCCCCGCCATTGGGGCCGATGATGCCGATATACTCTCCCGCTTCAACTACGAAAGAGACATTCTCAAGGACGCGGGTTGCGTCGTAGGAAAATGAGACATTTTTAAAAATTATATCGGCCATTTCTCACTGATCTCTGTTGCGATCTGCTCAATAGTCTCAAGCGGATCTTCAGCTAAAGGGTCGAGAGTAGTGGTGCGAAGATTAAGCTCCTTTGCGATCACTTCGACGCTCTTATTATTAGTGTGAGGAAAGGTGAAAACAGCGCGCACCTCTGATTTTTTCGCAAGATCCAAAATCGCAGCGATATGATGGGGAAGGGGACTCTTGCCCTCGCACTCCACAGCGATCTGCACCAGCTGATAATCGCTGCAAAAATAACCGAGCGCAGAGTGAGGGACTAAGAGCGCATCTCCCGCATAGCTGCTCACCATCTCCTGAACTCTACTATCGAGCTCCTGAACTCTCTGAATGTAGAGCTTAGCACTCTCGCTGTAGCGCTCCCTCAATGCAGGATTGAGCTCAGTTAAAGAGTCTGCAATTAGCTTCGCCTGCATCGGAAGACGCCGTGGACTCAGCCAAAAATGGAGATCTCGAGACTCACTGCCATGGTGATGGGCGTGATCCCTCCCGCACGCTTCAATAGAGTGGGTGTCTTCCTGATAGGTCAGAGTTGGGATCTTCTCATTGAGATAGAGCACGCGCATCTCCCCCTTCTCTTCCCGCAAGGCCGCCAGCAGCTTCGCCTCATACGGCTCACCGATCGCGATGAATAGATCGGCCCCCTGAACCATCTCCCGCTGCCTTGGAGTGACCTCCATCGTATGAGGATCGAAACCCTGCCGTGTTGCCGACTCCACCCTCACGCTATCTCCGGCAATAGCCTCAACTATAGAAATATACGGAGGGACGCTCACCACAACCAGCGGTCTCTCCTCTACCCCCTTCGGCGCCGCCCTCTGGCAACCAAGACCAATAAACCCTAAAACAAGCAGACAGATGAGTAAATTTTTTTTTATCATAGTAGAAATATACCCCATATCCCCTATGAGAACAAGGTTATTGTAGAATTTAAGAAGAATCACTATAATCCTCTTAAAAAATCAAGTGGAGATAGTGTATATGAGTATTCAAAACAATTCTCCTTACGTCTGGGCTATGAGCATTCCTCCTTTCGATCATATTCAGAGTCGTTCACTTCGTCGTTCAATTCAAAAGGGTCAGGCAATTCAAGAGAAGCTACGACTTAATGCTATGGCTCGATTGGAAGCTAAAGATCGATATGAACGGTATGTATGGAGTGTCATTGAAGATACAAAGTCTACACCACACATGATTAGGTCTCTTAGTTGGAATATAATAACTCCTGCAGTGGGGAAGGAAATAGAAACTGACTCAATTATGCGTGGGGAAACAATAACTAACTTATTTCTGCATAAGGCTATCTTTAAATCGTGTAGACTTTGTTTAATGAAGTCTCTTGTTAGGAATAGTTTTGTATGGAAATTTTCAAACGAGTGGCCCGACTTTTTGAAAGTTTGGCAGCTAAAAGTAAAGCAGACTTATTCAACAGATAGAATTTTAATTGGAGATGTGGTCGAATACATATGTGATTATTCATCGATATTTGGTCTATATAAGATCACATTTATATGTCCGGAATGGAGAGATGTTGCAAAAAAAGCAATTCGATTAAGAGAACAAGAGAAATTTTATTTTCCGAATAATAGCCATTCACAACTCTTGGCGATAAAAAAAATCCTTATATGCAAGAGCGCCTCTCTGCTCTCTGGTGCTTTCTTCTTGCATATTAAATCTCCCTTGGCTAAGTTGTCGCAGATTTAGGGGTCACCTTGGCTCCTGTGGGAGGAGTGTCCGAGTGGCCGAAGGAGCACGCTTGGAAAGTGTGTATATGTGATAAGCGTATCGTGGGTTCGAATCCCACCTCCTCCGAATTTTATGAATTGATAAGCGGGTTTGAGTCCGATGAAGTGCCCTTTTTGTGGAGATGAAGAGTCGAAAGTCACCGATTCTCGTAGCGCCAATGATACGAATGCGATTCGGCGGCGGCGGGAGTGCCTCAGCTGCGAGTGTCGCTTTACGACATTTGAGACGGTTGATATCTCTCTGCAGGTATGTAAGCGGGATGGCAGCTATGAGGATTTCCATTTGGAGAAGCTTATTAAGGGGCTGGACGCAGCCTCGCGGCATACGCGGATAAGTCGCGACCAGGTTCGAGATCTAGCTTCTACCATCGCATCGGAGCTGATGGAGAGTCAAAAGCGTGAGATCGATACGACTAAACTTGGAGAGATTGTGATGGAAAAACTGCGCACTCTCGATACGGTGGCCTACATTCGTTTTGCTTGTGTCTACCGCCGGTTTAAGGATGTGGATGAGATCATGGATGCTATCCAGACGATTACTCCTGAAGAAGTGAAAAAATGAGGATTTGAAAATGGGATTAAAAAAGAGTGACATAGCAAAGTTCAAAAAACAGCTAGAAGAGATGAAGGCGCAGCTGAGTCAGACCCTCAAAGCGGTCTCGGATGATGTCAAGTCGACGGAGGAGCCGAAGGGCTACTCTCAACACCAGGCAGATGAAGGAACAGATGACTTTGATCAGACGATTAGTATCGAGGTCTCCTCTAAGGAGCAGGGCATTTTGCGGCAAGTTGAGCGCGCTCTAGAAAAAATCGATGATGGGACCTACGGGCTCTGCGATGTCTCTGGAGATGAGATCCCCCTGAAGCGGCTAGAAGCAGTACCCTACGCTACGATGACGGTTGAAGCGCAAGAGAAGTTTGAAAAAGGGAAGATGTGACTAGTTCAAACAGGAGAAGAGTTGTTTTGTATATCTTCCTCTCCCTCCTCCTCTTCCTCTCTGATGGCTACGTAAAATATCTAACTTGGGCGCACCTACCGCACGCCTCCATGGGCTCCTCTCTCTATCCCTATGGCGGAGTGGGGGTCTTTCAAAACTTCATGGGAATTGATTTTGCACTCAACAGCGTGACCAACCAGGGGGCAGCGTGGGGCCTTTTTTCTGCTTTTCCAAATGGTCTGCTCATCCTCCGCATCGTCATCCTCACCGCCCTCTTCATCTATGCCGTCTTTGTCGATAAAGAGCGCAAGAGATCTCTACCCTTCCTCCTGATCTTAACAGGCGCCTTCAGCAATATCCTCGACTCTTTCATCTATGGCTCTGTAATCGATATGTTTCACTTTGTGCTCTGGGGCTACTCCTACCCGGTTTTTAATCTCGCCGATATGATGATCTTTTTCGGCGTAGCAACGCTCCTCCTTCAATCTCTCCTCGAAAAATTTAAATCCAGACGTGGCTATGAAACTCAGCGATCCTAAAATAGAAGGCGTTCTTCACGCATCAAAACATCTCACTCACCGCGCACTGCTCGACACCGCTGAGATGCAATCCCTTTTAGAGAGTCTACCCTCTTTTTCTATCTACAATGTCTCTGAGATTGTCACGCTGCAGAATGCCCGCTTCTCCATCGAGGATTTTCTTGCAAAATATATCGATTACGTCGCTGTCTTAAAGGCGGGAGTGCCACTCGATGAAGCGCCCTTCAAACGCATCTTTTCCACCGCCTTCTCAGCCTCATCAAAAGCTCTCTATGCGATGAAGGTGAAGGAGGGGGAGTATATCATCAAGCCGATCAAGCCCGTTGTACAGCTCAGCCTCCACCACTTCATCTTCTCTAAGGAGCAGCGCCGCTTCCACTCCATGGTCCACTCAGAAGAGTCTATCTCGTGGGGGCTGCAATTCTCCTACCCCCAGATCTATACAAACTCTCTAGGCGGCGAAGTGGTCGAAGTGTTTAAAGATCGCGACGACCCCAACACGAAGCTCTTTCAAGCGTTAGCGAAGTGGATGCGCGGCGCCACCACCCCCGTTCCTTTTAACTTAGATGGCAAAAAAACCAACGCGACCTTCCGATTAGGAAGAGGCTGTTTCAGCTGGATCCACTCCCACCCCCACCTCTCAGACGCTCGACTTGAAGTGGTGGCGCCATGACTCTCGAGATTCTATCGATCGGCAATGAACTCCTCGCTGGCTTTACCATAAACTCCAATGCTGCAGTGATTGGGCAAAGACTTCTTCTCTCTGGCCTCACCGTCGATCGCGTGACCCTGCTTCCCGATGAGCCCTCTCGCCTCAAGGCTGGAATAGAAGAGGCGATGGAACGCTCCTCCTTTATTATCACAACAGGAGGGTTGGGCCCGACAGGGGACGATCTCACCCGCGACATCGTTGCAGAGATCTTTGGAACCACCCTTATCTATGATGATGCTGTCGCAGAGGATCTGATTGAGCGCTTCTCCTCAACGCTCCCCACCCTAAAAGATCAGGCGATGGTTCCTCAGGGTGCGACCATCTTTCAAAATCCCATCGGCACCGCTCCAGGATTCATCCTCTCGAATGAAAAATCGACCGTGATCGTCCTTCCTGGCGTCCCTTCGCAGATGGAGGCGCTGCTTGAAGAGGTGATCCCCTATCTCGAAAAAGAGTGCAAAAAAAAGAGCCTTGTCAAAAGCCTCTACCTCTGTCAGCTCTCCGAACAGAGCGTCGACCCCCTCCTCCGCACCATAGAAAAAGAGAATCCTGCCCTCCAGATCGGCATCTGCCCCTCCTATGGAACCCTCTACATCCACATCCATGCTGAAGAGCAAGAGCTCATCGATCTAGCGAGCGAAAAGATCCTCCAAGAGTTTGAACCCTACCTCTACTCCACAACCTCAAAACAGATCGAACACGCCATCCACGAGTGGATGATCGACCATAAGAAGAGCTTTGCATGCGGGGAGTCGTGCACCGGTGGGGCGATGGCCGCCCGCTTAACGGTGATCAGCGGCGCTTCCGACTACTTTTTAGGCGCCATCGTCGCCTACTCCGACACCCTCAAACAGTCCGCCCTCAATGTTGCACGAGAGAGCCTCGAAAGATATGGCGCAGTGAGCGAAGAGGTTGTTAGAGAGATGGCGCTAGGAACCCTTAAACTTACCGGCGCCGACTACGTAATCACCATCTCCGGCATTGCAGGTCCCAAAGGGGGGAGTGAAGAGAAGCCTGTCGGCACCATCTGCGCGGCGATTGCAACAAAAGAGGAGATCTTCACTGGAACATTTCTCTCTAGAGGAGCGCAAAAACGCGCTCTTGTCATCGACTACTCAGTCACCTATCTTCTCTCTGAACTCTGGCGCTATCTTAAACAGAACAGAAGGCCTTTTACATGAGCTATAAACTATTAGATTCTGGGAATGAAGAGAAGCTCGAGCGATTTGGAGATTTCACCATTATCCGCCCCGCTCCTCAAGCCCTATGGAAGCCCCAAGCCCCCAAGTTGTGGAAAGAGGCGAACGCCACATTCAAACGAGACGAGCCGTGGAAGGGGCTCCCTAAATCGTGGAACATCGACTTCAAATCCCTCACCTTTAAAATGAGGCCCACCAGCTTCGGCCATCTCGGAATTTTTCCAGAACACGCCCACCACTGGAACTGGATGCGCACCAAACTTAAGCCCGGTGCCGAAGTGCTCAATCTCTTCGCCTACTCAGGAGCGACGACCGTCTACCTAGCCAAACTGGGGCACCGCCTCTGCCACCTCGACGCCTCAAAGGGGATGGTCGAGTGGGCGCGGCAGAATGCAACCCTCAATGAACTCGACGACGCCCCCATTCGCTGGATCGTCGATGATACCCTAAAGTTTCTAAAGCGCGAGATCAAACGGAAGAAGCGCTACGACGCACTCCTGCTCGACCCCCCCTCCTTCGGCCGCGGCTCCCAAGGACAAGTCTTCAAAATAGAGCGCGACCTCCTCCCCCTTCTCGACCTCTGCCGCCAAGTCGTCAGACCCAAGCCCGCCTTCGTTCTGCTCACCTGCCACACCCCCGGCCTCACCCCAGAAGTGCTCGGCCATCTCATGGAGGAGACCTTTCCCCGAGCATCCACAGAATGTGGGGAGATGGTTATCCCTTCAGAAAAGTTCTCACTTCCCTCCGGCAGCTACGCGCGGTGCTCTACATGACAGAGAGACTCACGAGCCTTCAAAACCCACGCATCAAGCAGGCCGTAAAACTCCGCGATAAGCGCGAGCGCGACCGCACCCAGACCTTTCTCATCGAAGGGTTTCGCGAGCTAACGCGCGCAGCGAGAGGGAACGCCTTCCTCCTCACCGTATTTTTCTCTCCCGCCCACTTCCTCGGATCAAACGAAGAGAGTCTAATCGAAGAGATCCGTGAAAAGGGAGTAGAGATCATAGAAGTCACCGAGGAGGTCTTTGCAAAGCTCTCCTACCGCGATCGCCCAGACGGCCTTCTCGCCATCGGTTCACAGAGCACCCTCAATATCGCCGATCTTGAGACCCCCGCCCTTCCCTTCTTTCTCATCGCCGAATCGATCGAAAAACCTGGCAACCTAGGCTCCATACTACGCTCCTCCGATGCAGCCGGTGTCGATGCGCTACTCGTCTGCGATCGCTGCACCGATGTCTATAACCCTAACGTCGTGCGTGCGAGCGTCGGCACCCTCTTCACCGTTCCCGTCCTAGAACTCTCCTCTGAGGAGGCGATCACCTACCTGAAAGAGCACCGCATACGCATCGTCGCCACCTCGCCAGATAGCGACAGCCCCTTCACCGAGAGCGATCTCACCGGCCCCATCGCCATCGCCGTAGGCACCGAACAGCTCGGCCTCTCAACGCAGTGGATGGAAGCTGCCGACACTGTAGTAAAGATTCCCATGAATGGCGTTGCCGACTCCCTGAACGTCGCCGCTGCAACCACCCTTCTTCTATATGAAGTCCTCCGACAAAGAAATTAACATCAAAGAGCTTGACGTTCTCTACCTCGACAACCACCTGCTCGCCGTCAACAAGCCAGCCGGCCTTCTGACCCAGCCTAACAATAGCGACGCCCCCGACCTTGAGACAGCAGCCAAAGCTTGGCTCAAGAAAAAATTCAACAAAAAGGGGAACGTCTTCCTCCACCCCATCCATCGCCTCGATAAGCCCGTCAGCGGCATCGTCCTCTTCGCCCGCACCAGCAAAGCCCTCTCCCGTCTCAACAGTCAGATGCGAGAAAAAACCATCGAAAAAATCTATCTAGCAAGAGTCGAAGGCCACCTCAAAGCTAAAGCCGCCTCCCTCAAACACACCCTCACCCATGGCGACCACCGCGCCCACCTCTCCCCAGAAGGCAAAGAGGCCCATCTCTCCTATACCGTCTGCAAGAGTGATGCCCACTCCACCCTCGTCGAGATCACCCTTCATACCGGTCGCTACCACCAGATCCGCATCCAATTTGCATCGATAGGCCACCCGATCGTTGGTGACATAAAATATGGCAGCACCCAAGAGGCCCCCCGCATCGCCCTCCACCATAGTAAACTAATCTTCGATCACCCCATTTCAAAAGATAAAATTACAATCACCTCTAAAGTAAAAGAGATAATCTAGTCTCTTTTGTTCTTGTTCTTAATAACCTCTAGAGTTAAAATTGGTCTAATTTTTTTAAAATATCATTGCGGAGGATCATCCTATGTCAAGTTTAAATGTAACAGATGTAACAAAAGTGGACCAGGTCCCACCTGTAGTTAACCGTGGAGCCAAGCCAAAAAAAGAAGATAAGTTTTCGAATGAAACTATACCACTAGTAGCAGCGTCAATCAAAATGGCTACTAATAATACTCTTGGAAGAAAACAGGGAGGTCTAAGAAATCTCGGTGGGATTAATGCATTAATACTTGATCCAAAAAAGGGTTTGAATAGTAAGAAACACATAGTTCAGCTGGGAGCTGAAGGGGGACCTACTGAAGGGGCACCTCTGGTTGCTGAAGGGGAATCTCTGGAAACTAAAAACGAAAAGAAGTTGGATAAAATACAAGAAGAACAGGTTAAACAAGACGACGAGAAGTTGAGAAAACTAAACAAAGAACTACTCGAAGGAATAAACCAGCTAGAGGGAGGGGACGACTCGTCTTTCGTGGATATATCCGAGAGTTCGGATTCGGAGACCGACCTGAGTGCGACTCAGGGGGAGATCGACGATAGAGGTCCTAAGGAAAAGATCGTCGAGGGAAAGTCCAAACTTCAGACTGAAGCTCCCCAAAAAAAGAAGAGAATGAGAATATTAACAGGGTTCCTAAAACGCAAACAAAACCCTAAGAAAACCCAAGTCAAAGAGTTAAAATCGAGAGTTAAAGTGCTTACTAACGAAGCTCGCACTTTTGGAGAGAAACTTAGTCAACAGGAAGAAGGCCATAAGACAGAAGTGAGAGATCTCCTTTCCTCGCATAAAGAGAAGATAGCTCAACTTAATGCGGAGCTAGGAAAATTTCCAATAACAATCGAGAAGCTAAAAGCGGCTCATAAGGTGGCAATCGAAGGTTTAGAAGAGAAGTTAGAAACCAGTTCAACGAGTTATGAGGAGATAAAAGCACAACTTGAGAAGCTTCCAGCAGAAGGTAGTGTTAACCAATCTGGGAGTGCAGAACTAGCACTACAACTCACCTCGCTAAGAAAGGAGAAACATGCCATCGAATCGTCTAAAGGAGAGGAAATTGCTGCTCTCAAGCAAACGATAGAAGAGATTAAGGGTAAGAAAATCAAACTCGAGAAGCAAAAACGAGCTCTTAAAAACGAGCATAAAGAAGCTCTCGCCGCTCTTAGGAAGACCTATGAAAAAAAAATCAAAAAAAATCATAATAAGTTGGGAACTATTAGGAATATCCCTAAGATTAGAGCTATGGAACAAGATTCTGTCGTCAAGAAAGTCGAGGCTTTTGTGCAAAAAATGAGTCAAAGTCCAGAGCAACAAGAGTCTGCTAAAGTACAACAACTAAAAGCTGAAGTTGAAACTGCTACTAGCGAGATTGCCTCGCTAACTGAGCGACTGGAAGCGACAAATAAAGAATTGCTAGAGGGGAACGACAAAGTTGCTCTTGATGGCCGGCTTCAAAACTTAACAGATTTAGTGGAAAGTTTTAGGCACGATGGGTTGGGCCCGATGGTAGGAATCCAGCGTTTAGGGCATAGCGCTACTTTTTTAGAAGAGATCAGAAAAATCTATGACGTTGAAGAAGATAAACTCGTCGCACTCGTTAACTCGGATCGCATAGGTATGCTAATAGTATGCAAACTCCTATTCCAAGGAGTGAAACCCGAAGAAGAAGAGATCACTCAGAGAATAGAAGGCGTTGCAGTACGTATAGAGAGTCTTAACGCTATAGGTGAGAGACTTCGCGGGACCGCTGGAAACGATCCATTAGCCCAAGTCGAAACTCTTCTCGGTAATTTCGAAACGATCCAGGATCAGAACAACATTCTCCAGACTTATAACAGAGAGCTCCACACTCAAATAGATGCCTTTGTGGAAGAGAACAGAAATCTCGAGGATGCTAACAGAGATCTTACTGCTAGGTTAACGCCTGCGGGAGGCTTTTTTAACTCGTTGTGGAATGTGTGTACTGGGATCATAAGTGGACTCTTCTCTCCTGTGAGACTAGTCTGGAGGGGGATTATCGGCATTGCCGAAGAGTATTAAATGAAGCCCGTCTTATATTTCACGCTGCGTGAAGGATCTTTTGCGCAGCACTCTTCATGAAGGGTATAGATCTATTTTCAATTTCAGGGCAACTTCCATCTACCATAGTAAACTAATCTTCGACCACCCCATTTCAAAAGATAAAATTACAATCACCTCTGAATTAAAAGAGATAGTTTAGTCTCTTTTGTTCTTGTTCTTAATAACCTCTAGAGTTAAAATTGGTCTAATTTTTTTAAAAATCAATTGTGGAGGACCCCCATGTCTGTAAAAGAAACAAAAGCAAACACGTCTCAAATTGCATATGACAGCACTATCAAAAAGATGCATGCCTTTCAGAAAAAAGATAAGTATAAAATAGGACAACTACCAGAAGTAGCGAACGTAATAAGTACTTTTGTGGAGGGTGTTCAGAGTAAGGTGGTGGAGTGGAAGAAAGTGCATGAAACAGCTATAGCTCAACACCAGACAGAAATGAAAGAGTTCGACGACTATTTTAATAATGAACGCATAAAATCCCAGGCACTGTTTCTTAAAACAGTCAAGCCACTTAATGAAAAGATAAAATTTCTAAAAGAGAAGAATGAATTGTTAGAGAGGCAAGTTGAACTCCTAACACCCGAATCTAACGCCGTAGAAAAAGTGGGAGAAGGATCCCCTGGGAACCCTTTAAAATCCTCAACTGATGAACCAAGCGTACAGGAAAAACTCACCAAGTTGATCCAAGGGAATAAGAAGGAAATTAGCGATCTAAAGGCTGAAAAGCTTGTTCTCACCGAGGATCATAAAGCAGCAATCGCCTCCCTCGAAAAGAACCATGCAGAAGCAATCTCAGAGCTGAAATCTCAGAACGGTGTCCTATCATCGAGAGTTAATGTGCTAGAACCTCAAATTGAAACACTTAACAAAACGCTTAAACATGAAAAACAAGAGTTTAATATTAAGTTGAGTGCAGCCGGCACCCGACAAAATAAGGCTGTAGCTCAAATTCAGAAGGAACTGAATGAAACTCAAACACAAATCATCGATCTCAGAAAGGAACATAAGCTTGAAATCGAAAAGATTGAGGAGAAGTTAAATCTCTTTTCTTTGGAAGTTGAGGAGAAAACAAGACAACTCGAGGAAGCTAAAAATGGGGGAGACACATCAGTAATTGATGGGCTAAAAGGACAACTCGCTACTCTTGAAAAGGATAAGCAGCTCCTCCAAAGGTCTAATGATGAGGCAATCGCTGCTCTTAATGACCAGAGAAAAACTTTAACGGATCATAAAGAAGAACTCGTGGATGATCAACTTCAGGTTGTCAATGATCATAAACAAGAAATCCTCACCATCAACGAGGAGAATCGAGACGCCATCCAAGCATTACAAGCCGCAAAACAAGGTGTTGATTTAGAGCTAGAAGCTCGTAAGACAGAATTCGATAGGTTATCACTCTCAGCGCAACTTGATGAGAATGATGGTTTGGGCTTGGAGGAAAGAATCAAGCTGCTACAAGATCATGCTGCTCAGTTAGAAAAGATCAGAGTAATCTTTGATGGAGTAAAAGTCGAACAGCTCTCTGAAACTGTTGAAGCCAATTATAAAAGCATTAAATGTGTATTAGAACGTCTGCTTCCAGTTTTAGAGGATCAGAGCGTTGAATCGTTCACTGCTGGAGTAGAAGACGTTGCAAAACGTATAGAGAGTTTTCAAGCTCTATGTGTTAGACTTAACGGGATCGATGGAGAGACTCCATTAGCCCAAGTCGAAACTCTTCTTAGCTCTGACAAAGGAAATCTCCAGACACAGAAGGGAAATCTCAATGCTAAAATTGCTGAGCTTGACAATGCCTCAGAGGAGCAAAATGCTCTTATTGTTTCCCTTAAAAAAGAACTGGCAGAGAGCGTGAGAAAGCTGAAGGAGACAAACGATCTAATCATTGGTCAAAGTTCTGATCATGGGAATATGTCTATGCCAGTTCTACAGAAAGCGGCAAAAGAGAAAGAAATAACTACTCTTAAAGACCAGATCAGGATGTTAGAAGAGGCAAAAGCTAATGCTGCTAGAGAGGCGTCTTCTCGTAAGAGTGAACTCGAGATGTTCTGTCGCATAGCGGGAGTTGAAGAGAACGATACTACGGGCTTGGAGGAAAGAATCAAACTGCTACAAGATCGTAATAATGTGTTAGAAAAGATCAGAGTAATCTTTGGTGAAAGAGTAAAACTCGAAGAGATCTTCGAAATTGTTGATGACAATTATAAACGCATTGGATGGGCAAGTGAACAACTGCTTCCAGATTTTAACGGGAGGAGAGTTGGCACTGATGAGTTCAATAAAAGAGTAAAAGAAGTTGCAGAAAGTAATGTGACTCTTTTCGCAATAAGTGAGAGACTTGAAGGGACCGCTGGAGTCGATCCATTAGCCCAAGTCGAAACTCTTCTCAATGATCACGGAACACTCCAGGCAGGGAACGTAGCTCTCCAGGCTGAACGCGGAAATCTCCAGGCTCAGAACAGAGTTTCCCTGAGAGAAAACGGAAATCTCCAGAATACTAACAGAGCTCTCACAGCTGAACGCGGAAATCTCCAGGCTCAGAACAGAGTTTCCCTGAGAGAAAACGGAAATCTCCAGAATACTAACAGAGCTCTCACAGCTGAACGCGGAAATCTCCAGGATGCTAACAGAGATCTTACCGCTAGGGTAACGCGTGAGGGAGGCTTTTTTCACTCGTTGTGGAATGTGTGTTCTGGGATCATAAGTGGACTCTTCTCTCCCCTGAGACTAGTCTGGAGAGGCATTCTCGGCATAGCCGGAGAGTATTAGTCTTAGCTCGCCTTAAATATCACGCTGCGTAGAAGGTCTTTTGCGCAGCGCTTTTCATGATAGGTAGATTTTTTTTCACCCTTCCGTTAAGATATATCCAGCGAAAATGAAACGTTGGCTCAGATGAAACCCTGGTTGAAAATCTTAATTGGCTTAATCCTTGGAGTGATCACTGGCTTGATCTTAAACCGCCAGGTGGAGATTCTCTCACTTGTTGGAAAGGCTTTTATCGACCTTCTCAAGATGCTAGTCGGTCTGATTGTCTTCTCATCACTTGTGGTAGGAATGTGCCATATCAGCGATCCGAAGAAGCTGGGAAGGATTGGGCTACGGACGATCTTCTTCTACATTGTCACGACACTCATTGCGATCTGCTTTGGACTCATCATCGTCTATAGTGTACAGCCCGGGGCCAACCTCCATCTAACTCTTCCTAATGGCCATGGGAGCGGGGCAAATGCTAGTCTGATAGATTTTCTCTTCGCTATCGTCCCTTCAAACCCTTTTGCCGCTTTCGCTGAAGGAAATATACTGCAGATCATCGTCTTTGCGGTTCTCTTTGCTCTAGCGATCAACTTGTCTGGGGAGCGAGGAAAGCCCGTATTGGAGATGGTTGAGTCGCTCAGCGAGATCATGGCGAAGCTGACCCATCTAGTGATGAAACTGGCTCCATATGGCGTCTTTGCGCTCATTGCAACAGCTGTCGGAGCGATCGGTTGTAAGGTGATCCTCCCACTGATCTTGGCTGTAGGTTGCATTTTTCTCGGTTGTCTGCTCCAGATTACTATTGTCTTTACCCTCTCCCTGCGCTATATGGCTAAGGTCGAAGTCGCCCCCTTCTTCAAAGGGATGAAAGATGCCATTGTCGTCGCTTTCACGACGTCGAGCAGTTCAGCTACCCTCCCAGTCACCATAGAGTGCGCCAGGGACCACCTGGGGCTCTCAGCAGACATATCGGGCTTTGTCCTCTCTCTTGGATCGACGATCAACATGAATGGAACGGCCATCGGCCAGTCGGTTTTGGCGATTTTTATCGCTCAGGCCTATGGAATTGAAATTAATTTTGTCACCCTTTTCGTGATGATATTCACGATTCTCATCTCTGCAGTGGGAACTGCGGGGATTCCAGGAAGTGGATTAGTGATGCTTTCTATTGTTTTAAGTGCGATGGGTGTACCCTTAGAAGGAATTGCTTTAATCGCTGGCATTGATAGACTTAGGGACATGATGGCGACCGTTGTTAACGTCACGGGCGATGCCGTCGCAGCAGTTTATATCGCAAAGAAAGAGAATCAAATTGACGAGACTAAGTACCATGCTGTAACATGGATAGAATAATTCAGACGCATTTGTCTGACAACTGACAGGATTTCCTTATGAAGCTATTTGTAGCAAATATTGCACGAGAATGCACAGAAGATGAACTAAACGAAGCTTTTTCAGAATGTGGAGAAGTTAAAAGCCTAAAAATCATCACTGATCGAGACACTGGACAGTCTCGCGGTTTCGGTTTTGTTGAAATGACAAGCCGTGAAGATGGGGAGAAAGCGATTCAAGAGATCAATGGAAAAGAGATCCATGGACGCGCACTTGTTGTTAACGAAGCTCGTGAACAGCAGAGCCGTGGCGGAAGCCGTGGAGCTCCAAGAGGCAGCCGAGGCGGATACTAACCGTTTGCTGAGCTAGCTTTTTATCCCTACTTCCGATAGAGTCGTTTCATACGAAGATATTTTTTACGTGTGTGATGATGCGAGACATGATTTTTAAGTCGGTCCAAAAAGGGATCGATGCGATGACAACTCTAAGTTCGGAAGAGGGACTCAACTTTATTGAGTCTATCGCTCTAGCGATAGTTGATTGCTATCGAAATGGGGGGAAGCTCCTGATTGCTGGAAATGGCGGAAGCCTCTGCGATGCGATGCATTTTGCAGAGGAATTGACAGGCTATTTCCGAAAAGATCGTAAAGCTCTCCCTGCCATTGCTCTTGCCGATCCCGGCCACATAACATGCGTTGGAAATGACGCAGGATTTGAACAGATCTTCTCTCGCGGCGTTGAAGCGCTCGGGGAAAAAGGGGATCTCTTCATTGCTCTCACCACTAGTGGTAATTCACAAAATTTAATCCGAGCTGTCGATGCTGCCAAAGAGAAGGAGCTGAAGACAGTAGCCTTTCTTGGGAAGAGTGGCGGCCCTCTTAAAGGACGCTGCGACCATGAATGGATCGTCTCAGGATTTGAATTCTCCGACCGCATTCAAGAGGCTCATATGGCAGCCATCCATATCATTATAGAGATGGTCGAGCATGAGCTCTTCTCTCCTATTCGAGAGACCGAGACAACGGGAGCTCTCTAATGAACATGACAGCCTACATCACAGATGTGATCGAAGGGAGAAGAAGTGGCACCTTTATAAAGGGTGCACTCTTCACATTGAGTACGCTCTTTGAAACGGGCGTTAAATTGCGCAACTTCGCTTTCGACCAGCGCTGGCTTAAGAAGAAAAAAGTTTCGATCCCCGTCATCAGCATCGGGAATATCATCGCTGGTGGCACTGGAAAGACTGCTTTTATTCAAAAAGTGGCAGCAGATCTCCGATCGAGTGGCAAGATTTCAGTTCTTATAAGAGGCTACCGCTCTGAAATTGAAAAGATTGGCGGGAGTCTCCACCTCACTGAGCACTCTCGAATCACCCCACAGCTCTGCGGTGATGAGGCCTATCTTCTCTATAAAGCTCTGCCCGAGGCTCTCCTCTTTGTTGGGAAAGACCGCCTGCTCAATGCCGAGCGTGCGATCTACCATGAAGCGGATATGATATTGCTCGATGATGGCATGCAATACCGCAGTTTGCATAGGGATGTAGAGATTGTGATGCTCCACGCTGATGATCTCTATGGAAAGGGGTTTTTTCTGCCGCGCGGCACGTTGAGAGACTCTCCCAAAAGACTTGCCGAGGCCGATGCTATTCTGATCAACCACATCCGAGATTTAGACCACTTCCACTCCTTGGAAAAAGAGGTGGCTAAATGGACAGATGCTCCCGTGATAGGAACGCGCATGATCCCAGAGCAGATCGAGTTAACAAGTGGGGAGAAGTGGAGAGATCTAAAAGGTAAGCGGGTAGGTGTCTTCTGTGGACTTGGGAAGCCCGACTCTTTTTTTGCAACAGTAGAGGAGATGGGAGGAGAGATCGCTGAGAGATGGATCCTTCCCGACCACGTGGGGCCTAAAGAGAAGGAGCTGGAGAGATTTGCGCAGCGCTGCGTTGAGAGGGGCTGCGATCTGATCCTATGCTCCGAAAAGGACTACGTCAAGCTGCCACGGGAGTGTGAGCTTTCACTACCTGTTGGCTTCTGTAAGGCTAAGCTTCACGTAGTTGCCGGAGAGGAGCGCTATAGCGCTCTCCTTCAGCATATTCGATCATACCTACCAAGGAAACTTGCCGAATGAAACCCTGGATAAAAATTCTTATCGGCCTAACCCTTGGAGTGGTTGCTGGACTTGTTCTTGGGCATAAAATTGACTTTCTCGAACGTGTTGGACACGCCTTTATCGACCTTCTCAAAATGCTTGTGGGGCTAATTGTCTTCTCTTCACTCGTGGTCGGAATGTGCCATATCAACGATCCAAAAAAGCTAGGACGGATTGGGCTTCGCACAGTTCTATTCTATGCAGTGACAACAGTTTTAGCCGTCACCTTCGGCCTTATACTCGTATTTCTGCTCAAGCCAGGTGTAGGGCTCGGATTGACCCTTCCTCCCAACTACTTAGCCTCAAGTCAAAAAATGGGGCTTGTAGACTTCCTCTTCGGAATTGTCCCCTCCAACCCTTTCGCCTCCTTCTCTGAAGGCAACATCTTGCAGATCATCGTCTTCTCGATCCTCTTCGCCTTCGCCATCACATTTGCAGGTGAGAAAGGAAAAGTCGTGCTGCGCCTATTAGAGTCGGTGAGCGAGGTGATGTACTCCCTAACCCATTTTATCATGAAGCTTGCCCCCTATGGTGTCTTCGCGCTGATCGCCACGGCGGTCGGCTCAGTCGGACTCAAAGTGATCTATCCGCTCTTTAAATTTCTGCTCTGCAACTACATCGCCTGCTTCCTCCAAATCTTCATTGTCTTCTGCTTAGCACTAAAATTTCTGGCAAAGCTGGAAATAGCCCCCTTCTTTAAAGGGATGAAGGATGCGATCGTCTTGGCCTTCACCACCTCAAGCAGCTCAGCAACCCTTCCCGTCTCACTTGAGTGCGCACGCGACCATCTAGGGATCTCCCCAGATATTTCAGGATTTGTGATGTCCCTTGGCTCGACAATTAATATGAATGGAGCCGCCATCGGTCAGGCGATCTCTGCGATCTTCATCGCTCAAGCCTACGGTATAGAAGTGACGGCAGTGAAGGTGATAATCCTCGTTTTTGTATCGCTCGTCTCGTCGATTGGAGCAGCAGGAATTCCCGGAACAGGAATCGTCATGCTCTCAGTCGTCCTCAACGCCATGGGCCTACCCCTAGAGGGGATCGCACTTGTGGCTGGCGTCGACCGATTGCGTGAGATGGTCTCAGCGATGGTCAACGTCCTAGGCGACGCCGTAGCCGCTGTCTTTGTGGCAAAGAAAGAGAATCAAATCGACGAAAAAATATATCACGCTGCAACATGGATAGATTAGAAGCATGAGCGAAGAGACCGAGATAAAGTTGCCCAAGTTAGGGGAGAGCATCATGAGTGCCACCGTCGTCCAGTGGTTCAAAAAAGTTGGAGATCCCGTCAAGTTGGATGAGCCCCTCTTAGAAGTCTCGACCGATAAAGTGAATAGCGAAATTCCCTCTCCCGTCTCAGGAACCGTGACAAAAATCTTAGCCACCATCGATGAAGAACTCGACGTCGGCGCCCCTCTGGCACTTATCGCTTCCTCTGATACCACTGCCATCAAAGAGCCCCCTCCATCAACAAAAGGGTTCTTCACCCCCGTTGTCCTAAAAATGGCACAAGAGAGGGGCATCGATCTCGCCCAGCTGCAGCAGATTCCCGCAACAGGCGCTGGCGGGCGGCTCTCAAAGCGCGACCTCGAGAACTACCTAGAGAAGAGCACCCAGCCAATCGAACGAGAGGGCGAAGAGCGCATTAAAATGACACCCATGCGCAAGATGATCGCCGATAATATGGTACGCTCATTCTTTGAGGCGCCCCATGCAACCCTTATCAATGAGGTCGATCTCACCCAACTGATGGAACTCATCTCCCAAAAGAGAGAAGAGTTCAAAGACGAACACGGCTACAAATTAACCATCACCACCTTCATCGCCAGTGCGATTGCAAAGGCAGCAAAAGAGTTCCCCCTTGTCAACTCCACCCTCGATGGAGAGACGATAATTGTCAAAAAAGCAGTCAACCTCGGTATCGCAGTAAGCGTCGAAGAGGGCATCCTCGTTCCCGTTATCAAAAACTGCGATAGCCTATCGATCAAAGAGATCGCAAGCGAAGTAGCGCAGCTCTCAGATCGAGCCCGTTCCGGAAGACTAGATCCCGACCAAGTGCAAGAGGGAACCCTCACCATGACCAACTTCGGCATGGCAGGCACCCTAATCGGAACCCCCATCCTTCGCTACGGCGAAGTAGCCATCATAGGCATCGGGGCAATCACAAAAAAAGTAGTCGTACTAGAGGATGATACCACAGCAATCCGCTCCATGGTCTACCTCACCCTCACCTTCGACCACCGCGTCCTCGACGGCATCTACGGCTGCCGTTATTTAGCCTCCATCAAGCACCATCTTTCACAAAACCTATCCCATCTCTTACCCGACTCATCCAAGAAGCTCTTAATAACCTGAATTTCGTTCTCTCTCACTTGCTCTCAGGAAATTCTCTCTCTCTTCCTGCCAACAATAGAGAGGGTCTCTTCCAGAGCCAATCAACTCTTGCGTTACAAAGTTTTCAGCAAAAAATGACAAATATGTCACTTTTTTATGGTAAAAAGTGACAATCCTGTACACTAAATTAGTTTACTTAACCTTTTGGAGAAGAGTATCCCGGCTCTCCGTCAAAGTCGTAGAGGTGCTCGGTTTTGATGATGTCGAACTTCTCCTTGGTGAGGGTGGAGAGAAGGTCGACAATGGTCTCTTGAGTGCACTCCTCTTGATTCGGGCGGAAGCGAACGCGCCACTGATCGACGCAAAAGGTCTCTGGCATGCCGCCTGGATAGATGCGGGCGCCCCGGTTGCTGATCATCTCCAGTTGAAAATCTCCGAACTTTTTATCAAGAATGCTCTTTTGGAACGCCTCAGCAGATGCGGATGAGTAGAAGTAGACGTCTACACCAACGAGTTGACGCTTCGTCTTAATGGTTTTGCGCTGGAAGACAGTGGTTGTGCCACTGCTTTTTTTCTGGTAGGAGACCGCTTTGAGCTGCTCGGGTTTCTGTCCGAGGCGTGAGACGACGGCATCGGCAAACTCCTGAGTCCCCACCTTTTTCTTGCTCACTCCCTCCTTAAAAATGTCATACGTATGGACGCCATCTTCGATCGTCTTCAGCCAACCGTTGTGAATGGTGGTGGCGCACTCATTTTGGCCGACATAGATAAGCATCATCACTGAGGCGAGGATGAGAGCCGAAGGATTGGCAAG
>SDBT01005253.1_pt1 | contig 21808 bp, 26 predicted proteins | sample 2277101 | NCBI WGS metagenome assembly SDBT01 (sample SAMN10404973, study PRJNA504765) | marine sediment metagenome | isolation source: marine sediment core GS10_PC15, 103 cmbsf | place: Arctic Ocean: Southern Knipovich Ridge | collected 2010
GAGCGATACCATGACCGAAGCCCTCGCCAAGCAGTCCGACGAAGATCTCTACGAGCGGCCCACGCGCCCCGATGGCTACGAGCGCCCGTTCGATGTGACGATCCGCGACGCTCAGTTCAACGATCTCGCGGCCTACATCCTTAGTGGCATCCGGGACGCGAAATCGATCTGCGCGATGATGAACATTACCCGCAGGCGCATGGATCTACTCGTGGAAGATCCTGCATTCGATATCGTCTACAACGACATGCGGGAGCAGTACTCGGACGACTGGAAACGGACCCTTGCCGAAGTCTCGATCGATCCGGTGGCCCGGTCGCAGATGATTCACGTCAAGGGCCAGCAATTACTCGCCACAACCATCGAACGGCTGGCGAAACGGATTGATGACGACAGTTCGGCCGATGGAGACGCTCTTGGCACAACGGCACCCGAGTTGCGTGCAGCAATCGCAGCCGCAAAAGTCGCGATGGAGGGAGCGCACGCAACCCGAGGCATCGGCAACGACAAAACCGCGGTCGGTGTTCAGGTCAATGTGCCCATATTCGTCCCCAGCGCGGAGCAAGCGAAGGTACTCGCGACCACGACACGTGAAATGGACGAGCCGCTGGCGATCGAACCCGGTGAAGTTCGCGTAATCCCGGCTCAAGTGGACGAGGATTGATCCGTGCGGCCTACCGACGAGGAAGTTGAGGCCGTATTGGACAAAATTCGCGTTCGTCTCGTGGAACATTACGACGCGGTTGTAATGAGCAAGACGTACATGCCCGTCGCATCTTGTGTCAACGCGTTCGCGGTCGATGTGAAGGAATCTGACCTTCCCAACCCCCCGTCATTGTGGCCCGATGACGAACTCGACTGAACGCGTCGCCGATCCACGCGTTGTCGAACAAGACGAATGGGTCCGGCGAGCCGATTTCCGTGCGCGGTGCCGCAAGTCGCTGTGGTTCATAACGAAAACGCTCATCTGCGCCAATGAATCTCCCAATCTGTTGACCGAGGAAACATTCCGCGAGTCGAGCGAGTGGTTGCAGCGCGTATTGACCCATCACAAGCGCGCGTTGTTCGAGGATCCGCGCAATCACACGAAATCCACGCGCTCCACGGTCGCGATTCCCGTGTGGGTCGGCATTCAACGCCCGCACAACGAATACGACCATCCTGACGAGATCGAACGTGCAACGGCGTTCCTCATAAAGCACCGACACATCAAGGGACCGGACACGCGGATACTGATTGGCTCCGAAACGTCGAAGAAAGCTGGGAAGTGGGTCGATTCCTCGCGTCGCATCTGGCAGCACAACACGATGTTGCAATGGGCGTTCCCGGAACTCGTTTGGCCGAACTACAACAAGCCCGAATACGGCAAGTGGGAGCAGAGCGAGTATTTCTTACCCGGCCGTCTGAACATCCGCGCTCCCGACGGGTTTCTGCGTAGCGTAGGCACCACGTCGAAGGATACCGGGGGCCGTGCCGACATTTTCATCGTGGACGATCTACTCAGCGAGGAATCCGCGGACTCTCCCACGGAAGTCGCGTTCCGTTGTAAGTGGTTGCGCTCCATCCTGCAACAGCTAGAGTCCATCCACTGCGTTGCACTGCTCGTGACGAACCGTTGGGCGTTGGACGACCCGAACTCAATGATCCATGACGAAATGCCGTCGTGGTCTATCTGGTCTCGCGCTGCGTGGATCTGCGGCACTCACGGCCGGGGCAACTGCGGCCGTCGTCCATCGGATCAAGAACACGACGACTGCTCGCCGACCGAAAAGCCCCTCTGGCCCGAACGTCACGACGACTTGGACGCGATCCGTGAATTGTTCGGCGATGAGATTTTTTTCACGCAATGGGGCAACCGTCCGCAGTTGAAGGCCGAACTTGACGTGAACAAGCTGATCGAGTTCACCTTGGAAGTCCGCTTGATCCCCGGCGAGGAAACCGGCAACCCCGTTCGCAAGCTCTGCGTCTGCATTCCAGAACAACGCGACCACGCCACGCGCGAGGTAGTCGCGGCCCACGAGATCATTCCGTTAGACAAGCTACGTGGGCATTACATCTCGATCGATCCCGCGGGCGCAGACGACGACTCCGTGGGGCGCATGCGGGGCAAGACAGCTCGCTGGGCTGCGTCGTGGTTCGCGATGGACGCTCCGACCGGTCGGGTGATCTGGCTCGAATGCCGCGCAGACCATTGGGGTCCGACGGAGGCAATCGAGAACATCTATCAACTATGGAAGGAAGCGAGCAGCGTCGTTCAAAGGCACGTCCCGTTCTTGTGCGAGCGTGTGGCGTCACAGACTCTTGTGAAAGCCGCGTTGAAATTCCGTGCGCAGAATGACAAGATCAACTTGCACCCCGATCTCGTCGAGAACTTGCCTGTACCGCGCGGCATTCAAAAGAACGATCGCATCCGCAAGCGTTACGGCTGGCGTCTCGGTCAACGTAAAGTCCTGCTACGGCGTGGTATAGTTCTCCCACGCATCGAAACGCGTCACTTTCCGACAGGATCGAAGGACACGTTGGATACCGAAGCGCAGTACGAGGAAAAGGCGTTGGAACTGCAAGGTCTCACGCGCGACATACGCAGCACCCGCAGCCGACGTGCCCGACGCCAACGACAGATCGACGCAGCCGATCGTGCAGGAGTGTGGTAATGCCGGTACTATTCAGAGACGATACGCTCAAGGGTGTGAACCTCTCCGACCGTGTGAAGAAAGGTTTGGAGTCCGTCAACAAGCGTCCGTTGACCGACGAGCAAAAGGAAAAGCGCAAGGCGAAACAGGAAGCGAAAAGCGAGCGCAAGGGCGAACGACAGACCGCGCGCAAAGCGAAAAAAGTCGCGGTCACACGCGAGCGCATAGTTCGTGACATGCGTTTAGACCGCAAGCGTAGGTGATCCACGATGCCCGATGAAGTGACCAAACCCAAGATTCCCGCAGGCACGAAGGCGCTGATCCGCAAGTCCGATCGCATCCTTAACATCCCCCAAGAACAGATGGATCGGCTGCAAGCGTTCCTCGGCTCCGAGATCCCACGGCTCCGCGCGGGTCGTGACGAGAAGATGGAGCGCATCCGGCGCTGGCGTACGACGCTGAAAGGCGAGAACCCCTCGCCGCCCGTGGCCTCCGGAATCTCGAACGTGAGCGTGCCTTTAACGATGAAGGTCCGTTCGTCGGTTCACAAGAAATTGGTTCGTGGTGTGTTCGGCCAGCGCCCGTTCATCGCGTTTGAACAACTCAGCGGCGGGAGCGCCGAGGTTTTCGGCGACACACCCGTCAAGCAAGTATTGAAGTCCCTGTCGAAGCTCATGGAACATTTGATCCTCGATCCACGTGCATTCAACGGCAAGGCCATGATACGTCGTGTAGCAGCCGACATGACCGACACGGGTCTCGGCGCGTGGGTCGCACGCGAGACACCCGACATTCTAATACAGATCCCACCCGCTGAAGCTGGCGAAGGTGGCGACAAAGCCACGGATGTCGAGACCGACGTTCAATTCGGCTCGATCAAATGGGACCCGATCGCGTTCGAACATCTGTTGGCCTACGACAACTTCGGGACCGACAGTCGCGCGATGCCTTTCATCGGCCACCGCATCCGTAAGACGTTGAACGAAATCATGTTGTGGGCCAGTCCAGCTTTGAACCACTACGATCCCAAGGCAGTCGAGTCGGTCAAGGCGTACTACGAAGATCCCAAACAAGCCAACCTGCCCGCAGAGAAACGCAACCATTGGGTTGATGAGATCTACACCGACTTTGACATTACTGGTCGTGGACTGCTCGCACCGATCATTGTCGATTGGCACGAAGGCGTGGAAGTGATCTTACGTGTGGCGTGGAACCGGCTTGGAGGTCACAGGCCCATTCTGTTGACGCAGTTCGACACACCGGCTGACCCGCATGCGTTGCAAGGACAGGGGGTGTGCGAGAAACTGGAGTCCCCGCAGATCGAGGCAAACACGCTCCACAACATCGCAGTCGAGTCTGTGAAACGCTCGATCAACCTCACGGTCGTACGCTCCGACTCCGCGATCGCCGAGGAACTCGACGGACAGCCCGTGATTCCTTCGCAAGTCTACGCAACCGAGAACATCGAGGAAGATATAAAGACGTTCGTGCTCGCTCAGCCCCGTATAGGTGAGGTGTTGTTGGGCTTCGAACAGGTCAACCACCAATACGCCTTGGAGCTTATGGGCATTGGTGCCGCTCAACTCGGCGACGTGAAAACAGCGCAACGTGTCTCCACACAACTCGGCGCTCCGATCATGCGCGAAGGCCAGATCTTCATTGAAGATCCTCTCGAATCGATCGCCAACGCGATGATCGAATCCATTTACCTCTCGCTCGACATTATGCGTCGCAAACCTCCGCTCGAAGCGATGAAGAACATCTTGACCGAGGACGAGTTCACCGCATTGAGTACTACTGTATTCGGCGGTGAACCCGCAACCCGCCGCGAATCTCTCCGTTCGTCCATTGGAATCACGGTCAAAGCCCGCGATGTGGCCGCAATGCAGTCCGCTCGCAAGAACGAGTTGTTGATGTTGAGCCAGGTCTTGACAACCTACAACGACAAGCTTACGCAAACAATTCAGATCTCAGCCATGCCCGACGAGCAGGTTCCCCCCGCTGCCAAACAAGCTCTGTTCCACCTCGCAGAAAAGATGGGCGCGTCGATCGAAGCATTCGTCCGTACGATGGACTCGATCGACGATCCCGCTGAAGTTCTCGCCGACATCGGTGAGCTTCGCAAGATGTTGGGAGTGTCCGAAGCCAGCACGACCAACAACAACACAAGACTATCCGCAGTGCCCGAAGCAGACGACGACGAGATTGACTCACGCGGCGCGGGTGTCGTGTAGGAAGGATCAAGGATGGCTGGACCCGACCCGTGGAAACATCGCTCTGTCGGGATGCGTTGTTCAACTTGCATGTGGTACGTTCCGAAGGGTGACAGCAACATCGGGCGTTGTAGACGACACGCCCCAACGATGAATGGCTATCCCGTCGTATACGACAACGATTGGTGCGGCGACCACAAGCTAGACGAGACTCTCGTACGAAAGGATCCCGAATGACCGAGACCGCGAACGTAATCGACTTCCCACCATTGTCTCCGGAGTTGATGAAGCTCCAATTGTCAGACTACCGGCTCGCATGCATGAACCCGCTTACGCGTACGTTCCGCCCGTTGTCGGGACGCATCCTCGCGACCGCTCCGCACAAGCGGGCCTCCGGGGTGAAGCTCCAAGGCAATCTCTATCAGCCCGCTCAAAAGGAACAACACCAACAGGAGTACGGTCTGATCTGCACCGTTTTGAAGGTCGGCAGCAACGTGGATCCAGACATTCAACCCGGCACGATCGTTGTGGTTCCGTGGTTTGCAGGAACGATCATGTTGGATGAGACCTACGCCAAATACGCGGACTTATGGATCTTCGGCGACGGCGAAATAATGCTCGTCCACGCCGAACGCGTATGAGTCGGCCAGCTAAACGCGACCCCGGCGAATGGGCCGTATTGGTCCGAAAACTCCAAGAATTCGAACAGACCGACGTACACCACGAAATCGTGGCTTATCTGAAATACCTCCGCGACGACGAGACCGGATGGTGCGTGGAACCCTCGCCCGTAAGAATCGCCACGATGTCCGGCGACGATCTCCGTGCGGCCCTGCTCCAAAGGTACGCATATAACCGTGCTATACTCGCGGTGTCCGGTTTGCTGAAGTACGCAAAACATCGCGCCGCCTCTGAGGAAGCCGAATGACAAAAGAAGAACAGGAAGCCGCAGACGCCGAAGCCGCTGCGAAGCTCAAGGCCGAGGAATCCACATCTACGCTGACCGACGATCTCGTCAAGAGCATCGCGGACACACAAGAGCGCACCGCTGCCGCGTTGGAAAAGCTCGCTACTCCTGTCACTCCTGCACCGGACATCACACCCGACCAACAGTACGCCAAAGATCTCGAAGCCTACAACGTCCGTCGCGTCGCTGCGCGTGCCAAGTTCAAGGATCTCGCCGCAGCCGGTGACTACGACAAAGGCATGGAGGCGATGGAGGAAGTGTACGGCTCAGCACCTCAACCTCCGCAGCAAGACCCCACGAAAACGCCGTACTACGCATCGTTGTCCGAAGCCGCGCTCGCTCGCGCCAAGGACTCCGACGACGTAATCGCGCAATGGGGTGATGAAGTCCGTGCCGAAGTCGGCGAACTCGAACCCGAGAAGCGCATCACGGACGCAGGCATCAAGGAAGCCGTCTCCCGCGTCAAGGCACGCCACGTGAATGAAATTCTCGAAGCCTCACGCGAGAAGATCAAAGCGGAGTTGATGAGCAACCCTTCAATGATGCAGAACGCACCTACGGGTGGAGGCGACGACGACGCTACGGAGAACCACGGTCTCGACCACGATCAACGCATGGTCGCTCAGGCTCTCGGCTCTACAAACGAAGAATACTCCGACATGGACAAGCTACCGATGAACCGCGACGGCTCGAATCAGATCCTTCCCGATCTCAAAACCGGCAGAGAAATCAAGCCGGGCGCGTTTTAGGAGCCGTCAATGCGTCAACCTCTCGGACAAGGCGACCCGTATTTCATTCCGACCGCGCATGACAAGCGTATCAAGATCGGTGTGAACTCAGGCGGCGAGAGCATCTACGTCCTCGTCAACGCGATGGCGAACGACGACTGCCCGATCAAAGGCGTCAAGTTCCGTTGGCTCAACACCATGAGCCAGAAAACGTTTGCTCAGTACACCCGCACCTACGGCAAACGTCCCGGTTACTCGATCGTTGGCGCGGGTCTGCAACTCCCCGAACTCCGCAAACTCACCGCGGATTTGGGCCTACCGGATGCGTACGTGGACGTGGCCCGCGGACGTATTGCCTATGCCGAATACGTGCTTGCAATGATCCCCATTGATGAGTGCGTCCTGCGGCTCAAAGAACTCACCGACCACGAACGCGAAAAACGCGGATCAATGCTCGACTCACATTTAGCTCGCCTTGAAGGACCGGGACTGACTCCCGTACACCGCCAAGTCGGGGAACACCTGGATATGAAGAAATTTCACGAACGCGAGGACCGTCCATTCGTTTCGATGGTCCCTGCTCCGACCGGAGGGTAGTTTCCAATGGCGATGACAACCGGCAGTTTTGCCAAGCATCTTGATCCGGGCATGCGCGCGGTAATCAAGTCCACGTTGGAAGGCCGAAGGACGTATTACTCCCGGCTCTACAACATCAAGAAAGAGTCTACGAATTTCGTGGACGAGTTCGCAGCCGCGGGCCTCCCGATCGCACCTCGTAAATTCGAGGCCGACAACATCACTTCTATCGATGCGCTCGAAGGCGACTCGAAGCGGGTGACGTTCGAGGAATGGGCGATCGGAGTCGAAGTCTCGCAGGTGGCGCATGAGGACGACTTGTTCAAGGGCCGTGGCTCCGCGCTGAGCAACTCGGGTGAGGACATCGGCATGTCCTTGGCAGAGCGAGTCGAGGTGGAAGCCCACCGGCCGTTCAACGCCGAAGGCTTTGATGGCACCACGTTCACCGTTCTCCCGGACGACAGTGGCCTATTCGCCACCTCACACGTTCCCGTCGTCGGTGGTGAAGCGGCAGCGCAAGCCAACCGCCCCTCGACCGACGTGGATCTCAGCGTCACATCCTCGCGCGATGCCGAAATCGCCGTGATGAAGTACGTCAACGACCGTGGCATCCGCATTCCGGGATTCACGGAACTCGTTCGGCTCGTGATCCCGCCGGATCTCAAGCACGCCGCGAAGGAAATCCACCGCTCGCACTTCCGTCCCGATGTGGCGAATCAAGTCGATAACGTCACCATGGATGTCGAGATCATCCCGGATCCGTACATCACGGACACCGATCAGTGGATCTACCAAGCCACTCGCCACATGATGAACTTCTATTGGCGCTCACGACCGCGCTTCGATTCCTTCGATGACCGTCGCAAACGCGTCGCCGTCATGGTGGGCTGGCAGCGATTCAAAGTTCAGCCGATGCACTGGCTCGGCGTGTTCGGCTCCACCGGAGCGTAAGGGGAAACTCAGATGGCAACCACAGCGAATACAGTTCTTCCCATTGCAGCGCTCGGAGGCCAAGGTGGCACCGAAGCCGCGCAGTCGGGAACCTACATCGCGACAGATGGGGCGATCGTCAAGGGCGACATCCTCATCATCGCTTCGGGCAAGGTGGACGAACTCAACGTCGATCCCACGACCCTGTTGATTGTCGGTGTCGCGAACGAACCGTCCACAGCCACCGACGACGAACTCAACGTCTTGGAGGCTCTACCGGGTCGCCGATTCGAAGCCAATCTCGTCGCGACCAGCACAACCGATCTCGCATCCGGCGTGTTCGCCACTCATTGTGGTGTTCAGTTCGGATTCACCGAAGCCGACGGCGATTCGCTTGCAGCGATCGACGTTGCGGAAACGGGCGCGGTCCGCTGTCGCACTCGCAATTGGGCACGGCAAAAGAACTCGTCGGGCGCGTTGCCCGCTCAGGTTCACACGCCGTTCGCCGCGACGCTCGCGATCGTCAACCCCCGCGTGGAGTTCGTGTTCATCGCGATCGAAACGATCTTCGGAACGTAGGAGCTACTCATGGGTTCCTCAAACAAACCTACGCACCTGATTGGACGTGGTGAATTCAACGGCCCCGTGGGGGGGATTTACCACGTCTACACGGCGCACATCGATAACGTGCTCGCGGCGGCAGCCGATCAACGTATCTGGGCCATCAAGCTACCGTGGGATTTCTACATCCTGCAATTCACCGCCCGCGCTGCATCGGACGATGTGACCACGGCCACGGTTGATCTGAGGCACACGCAGAACAACTTCGCTGTTGGCGATACGCCACTCTTGAGTGCGCCGTTGAACTTGCTCTCGGCGTTCGTTCGAGGTGAGACGGCTGGAAACAATGCCGGTGACGAGGCAACGTTAATCAACAGCCCCTTGATCCAAGCCGGTCGTATCCTGTTCGCCGAATTCCTTACTACAGGTGGAACCAACGGCGTCGAGGATGTGTCGCTCACGGTCTCAGGCTACATCCTCGGTCACATCAATGACGATCTACGGGACGACGTAGCTAGGCTCACGTAATGGCTGTCACGCGCCCACTCGGCGGCAGAACGATCCGCATGACCGCCAACGGCGATTCGGTGACGGATGCGTTGGTCGTTCAAGGAATAGCACTTCGCGCAGATGACACAGTTGCGGGGAGTATCAACGTTCAAGATATGCCAAGCGGTGTGATTATCTTTGCTGCGCAACTGTCGATCGACGGCAGCATGTATATCCCATTTCCTTACGGATTGACATTCCCAGATGGTGTGCAAATTGCTACGACGCAAACGCTACACGAAGTAACGTTCTTCCTCCGGTAACGTCATGGCGGTGACACGACCACTTGGCGGCAAGACGATCAGGATGACAGTGACGCTCGACAGCATCTCTGACGACATTACGTGTCAAGCAATACAGTTCCGCAGTGGTGCTTCGTCCCCAGGCTTTATGGAGCTTTACGACCTGCCTGTTGGGGGAGTGTTGATATTCGGAATGCAGATCCTTGCAAATGCTGAGCAGACATTTGACTTTCCATCCGGCCTCAGATTCGAAAACGGTTTGCGGTTCGAAACCAATCGAACGGGCCACAACATAACATTCTTTCTACGCTAAGCGAGGTGCAACATGGCCTTGCTCGCAGGACCGCGACTCGGACTAGGAACCGACCCTTCCACCTCGTTCAAGGTCTGGGCGCAGTATGACTCTGCGGTAGCTGTTGCGGTCGAGTACCGCGTCTCAGGCGCAACCACGTGGATCACAGGCCCGTCCGGCAACGCCGACGCTACCAAGTCCGACACGATCGTACTCGAAGTCACCGGCCTCGCGATCAACACCCGTTACGACTACCGGCTCGTGGAAGCGGGCGTTCCCGACACGGAATACTGGACCCGAACATTTCCTTCTGCGGGTGGCGGTCGGTTCGTTCTCTACACCACATCGGACCCCCACGGTCCAGCCGTAGATAATTACGACGGGATCAAAACAGACTACGACGCGTTCGACGCTTTGGGAATCCCGGGTCTCGTGTACCAACAGGGCGACTTTTATTTCTCGGGGGCAGGGGCCACTGCCGCAACGCGGTTTGCCGACTACAAGACAACCTTGGCTCGAACGTCAACGTTCAAGTACATGCCTGTCGTATTTATGTGGGACGACTTTGATTTTGCAGGTAACAACTCGTCGCTCGATAACTTCCCCGGTGCGCTCGATGCGTCTGTGCCCCCGGAAGTTTGGGATCTTACGTGGCGCGATCACCCCAAACCCTCGACAAACGGTTTTAATTACGCAGTCGAAATCGCGTCCGTTCCTTTGATCGCGTTGGACAACCGTTCGCAACGTGCGTCACAGACCGGACTCACGCCGGATCTCTTGGGCAACGAATCTGTATCGGACGCCGCAACCTGTCTAGGCGCTGAACAGCGCGCGTGGGCCAAGGCACGTATTGCTGAGTACAGCGACCGCGCGCTCGTAATCATGGGCACCGGCTCGCAGTTCATGGACAACATCAGACCTGCACTTAAATCGCTAGAAGCGTCGGAACGTGATTCGTTCGGCATCTATTACAAGGCAGAACGCAACGAGTTGATGGAGGAAGCCGTACGATTTGGCTACGGTACAAGTGGGTCCATGTTCATTCTCACGTCGGACGATCACCGCAGTTCGTTGTGGGACAACATTGATTTCCCGAAAGACCTACGTATAGGTAACTTCACAGGACAAGAGGTTGTTGCGTTTGCTGGCTTGGGGATGCGCGCGCGTGTTCTCAGTTCAGGTTCGGGTACGGGTCCAGCGATCGCCAAGGGGACGCAGTACTTTGGTGCTGGTAACACATACAGTTCTACGAACGTGGGTTTGTCTCAAGCAATCCGTTGGGATATCACGAGTCGGCATTCGGGGCGGAATGTTAAGGCCCGTATTTCGTGGTTGAATATGGACACGGGAGTTATCGGCGAGGCTGACCCCGACGGCCAAATTGGTGATTTCTTCTTCGACAACGGACGGTTCGAAACGTTCGACGTGCTCACGTCGGGTATTCAGAACTATCCGCCTGAGAACTCCCCACGAACCGGAGTCCGCTTTCAACGTTCATTTATAGACGACGTATCGGGTGCTCTACACTACGAGGATAACGTGCAACGCGATCTCAAAGGTAGATTGCGTGTAGTGGGTGATGTAGACTTGCCTGATCGGGATGACATAGCTCATGAGCCGCGTACCGAACACGAACCCGAGGAACCGTAATGGTCAATGACGATCTACTTGCAAATACGAAAGGACTGTTGTCCAACCGCGCGTCCACGGTGTTTGATGACACGTGGTACTTCGATCGGTTGAACACCGCCTACGGCTGGCTCGCCACGTTCGATGACAAGACAGGAGGCCGCAAGCGATCGATTCGATTCGCTGAATTCTACGACCAGATCACGCGTGTCTTGCCCGCCTTGCCGTCCACAAATTTCGTAGCGAACTCTCCAAACGTGTTCTCGATTCTATCCCTGTGGGATACGACCAACGCACGCAGGATTCGACGCAAGTCTGCAACATTCATCGCAAACCGCAATCCCGCCGAGGAAGGAAGTATTTTGAATTGGGCACCCTCGGGGTCCGATGAATCTGGTACACGCACCGCAGGGTATCGGGTTTGGAAGAAACCTGACGTTACTACGACCGTTATTGAAAACGTGTATCTCATTCCCGAGACGCTCGCTGCGTCTGCATCCATCGGTCCCGTGATCCCCGCTGCGTGGCACGATGCGATCTACCTCAAAGCCGCGGCGTACGCTGCGCTGTTGATGGGTTTGAAATCCGAAGCGGCCGACTTTCATTCCGCAGCCGTTACAGTCACCCGTGATCTGCGCTTGTCAGCCGACGATTCATTCGCCTACGGCCCGCGTCGGTTCAGTGTGATGGAGAGAATCTAATGAGCGTTACAACAAATTGGAACGAGACTCTACCCGCTGACGTGCGCAACCCCGCGTTGGGCGATGACGACATTCGCGATCTCAAGAAACAAATCCGCGAACGCGAGCGCAAAGGCGGTCACTTCCACGAGGACGGTTCCAGCGGCCCCGTAACAGACGTGGACGCAGGCAAGCATGTCTGCGGTGAGGAATCACTAGGCGACGGTGGCGGCAATGACGGGCTGTTCGTCATCTTCGAGTCAGACGTGCATGCGACCGACCGAGACACCCCAGCCGTGACGATCGGTGATGGGTCCGCAGCCGGTGCCGATACGGACGCAATGACGCTGGGCGACGGTCTGGACGGCTCACGGCCGTATACGTTGATCGCCGATGTTCTTGAAGGCAAGCGGATCCACGACGTAGCGATTCCGTTACCCGCAGGTGCAACCGGCCGAATCAACGGTCTCTATTTCTACAACCAAACCGCACACACTCTCGTCATTGAGTCCATCGACGCCTACGCGAATACGGCTCCCGTTGCAACAGCATTGGACATTGACGTGCATCTCCACACGACGGGCTGGACGGATCTCTCGTCCGGTGGAACATCGATCGTTGCGTCCCCGCCTACAATTTCTATTGCTGCTGCGGCCCAACGCGCTGCTGCACCTGTTACCGCGTTCTCTAACGCTACAGTCGCAACGGGTGAAGTTCTTGCGTTCGAGATCGACGCGTTGAACGATGCAGACGACATCATCCTGTTCATTCGATTCCGCCGGACGAAGTAATGCCGCGGATCACTCACACGCCAACCGACCAAACCGCAAGTTCAAGCGCGTCTTGTGGTTCTTCGAGTTGCAGTCAAGATAACATTGACGTTGCACTTGGCACGGGTATTCCTGCGCGTCCTGGCAGCGCGCTCAGATTGTTTATCACATCAGAGACATCCTCAGACTGCGAGGATACTGTCGGTAGTTTGTGTTCTGGGCAGGGCACCATTTGGTATTCAGTTAATGGAGGTAGTACTTGGATTGAAATTGTCGCCCAACGTTCCAATTGTGTATGTGTCGCTTTTGGATCTTGTTCCAATTCCGCTATAAGCGTAGAGACCGAGATCGTGCTAGGCGACGCAGCCGATATGTCACAGATACAGGTGCGCACACGCGCGAAAGCTGTTACGAACGACAACAACAATAACGGCGGTAGCTCGGCAAACATTACGGCTTGGCGGCTTACTGCGCAAACGGTTGTAGGGATAATCGGGGGCGAGTAAATGTCAGACATTCGCAAAGAAACTGCCTTATCGCCCGCGCCCACCGAGACCAATCACGACCGGCTCCGCACCCTTGCCTCTCAAGCCGTTCTGTTCGATGAATTCCGCACGGTCCACGTAGACACCGCCTCGAACTACACCATTACCGAAAACGACGTGATGTTGATTGTGGACACCTCTGGGGGTAATGTCGCGATCGCCTTCCCCCCTGCTGCCGAGATCGCGAATCGCTGGTTCACCTTCAAAAAGACCAGCACTTTGAACGTTCTGACCCTCAATCCCGATGGGGCTGAATTGATCGATAACGCTGCGACGTTCGCTCCTGCGACGGGCGCTCTGGACGCGATTCAGGTCTACTGCGACGGCACAGAATTCTGGGTCACGATCAGCGCCGGGTCCAGTGGCGGTGCAGGCGCACACCAATTTAACCCGTTCCAGACCGTATTCGGAACGCGAGAAGTGAGTTATACTTAATAGGCTACTTTTTCGGAGGAAACTGAAATGTCGATCAGACCGTCAGGAATTGTGTCGGACTTGACTGCCACTGGTGCCGGGGCGTTCATGCGTATCGAGTTGAACCCGGTCGCGAACATCGTGATTAACGAACTCGGTATCAGCATGAATGCTGCGCCGAACAGCACCGACGTACCGCAGGAGTTCCTTGTTCGGCGGAACAGCGCTGTGAGCACGGGTGCGGCCGGTACTGTCGTGAACCTTGAGGACGGCGGTGTTGTGCTCGGGACCACGGCGCTCGTAGATTGTACGGCAGATGGGGCCGTACAGGACGAGTTGCATCGATTCTTCGTGCCCGTCGTGACAGGTATGATCTGGGTCGCCGCACCGGGACGCGAGTTCAACTGCGCCGCCGCGGACTTCGTGGGGTTCCGAAACGAATTGATCCTCGCTACGGGCGTAGCTGCCACGTCGTATCTCGTTTTCGAGGAATAAACTAACGGAGGTGCAGCATGATTGCGTGCTTGCGATCGACTCGGTTTCAGTCAGCGAACCGACAGGCTCAAGTGTTCTTAGAGCTACGGCGTTTGATGGACTTGAATGCCGTAGCGAGTGGTCGCCACACGAAGCAGTTCGTAGTGACCAAGCGTTTAGGACACAAGGTCGCAGGCGTGCCGATCATCATGAAGAAGAATTTCGACACGCTTCCCGAGGCTCGTACGTACTGGCGTGAGCAAGCGATGATCCTGACGGACCAAGGAATGAATCGGCTGGACTTTCACATCAACGGATTTCATGAGGAAGATTAACGCTAATGCCCCCGGGTCAAAACGAAGGGCAGATCAAGAAGCGATTTGGCGCCGCTCTCGATATGCGCGGGTACACTGGGGACCGCTCCGATCAGGATGCGGTATATCAATTCTGGTTTGGCGCTGAATCCATCGAAGCCAAGGGTGGCCAATGGGGTTCCGGCGTTACGATGGATCATTGGGTCAAGCACCGTGAATCTGTAGCCACCGTCACTATCGACTGGCGCGAGCATATTTCCGATGAACAAGAGGGCATTGCGGACATACAAATTCACGGCGACGGGTCAGTAACTGACACCGACACGGGCGATCCCGTCATAGTAATAACCCCGACGTAATGGCAGCCGCGCTTGAGTTCCAATCTGCGACGAAGAACACCCAGCAGGTGTTCACATCGACCTCTTTCGCCGATTATTTTACCGCAACGATCAACCGCACCGGCGAGATCGACGCTAAAGACTTCATCGTTATTGGGCATGTTGCTATTGGGGGGACAGCATTTGCCGATCAAGCTGAAGTCCGTTTACGGCACGACACGGGTTCCGCGACGTTGTTTGAGTACCTAGACACCGTTAACATAGGATCGAACACTGGTGGTGGTCATACGTTCAGTTTCCTTGCTGAAATCAATTTGTCTAACGCCAGTCACGAGTTCTCCATCGAAGTTGCACGAAGAACTGGGAGCACGGGCGATATAGAGGCTGAGAACGGCAGCCTTATTATCCTAGAAAAAACCTCTGAAATGCGGGTTGCGGAGCGCACAACACAATTCACGACAGGAACCAATGAGGGATATGTCGATGCGCTGAAATTAGCCTTCACGTCCGTCTCTCGCACTGTTGATTACCTGGTGTTGTTTGCGTGTAACCAAGAACTAGAAGATGAGTCCAATAGTGGCGTCGAGGGTTCCCGGTTCCTCCGTAATGATGCGGATGACGGTGGAGAGGACGCGGTATACCAAAGTGAGAATCACGGCGAGTTGCAGACTTCAACGAACGACAATCGTCCGTACTGCGCATCTGGCGTTGTTGTGTCGAATATCACGTCGAGTTCATCCGTCAACTTTGCTCACCGTATACAAGGTAACGGCATAAACGACGAGGCTAAGGTTAATCGTTCAACGATCATAGCCATTCCGTCTGATCTGTTTGAGAACTTTTATTCGCAATTAAGCACAACCAAAACCTTCTTTACCGGACAGACGTTTCTTGACGATCTGTCAATAACGCAAACTTTAAACAATGCCGAACACATTGTTTTGTTTGGTACGAACATTTCTAACGAAAATCATGGTCAGATTGGGATTGCTGCAATCCACGACGGCGACGGGGTGGTATGCAATACCCATATGGGTGATGATCGCGACGAGGACAACAACGAGTTTTATTGCAAATCACTCTATTGGGCGGATACATTTGCGTCCGGATCTCGCACGATTAAATCTCAATGTAAATCGGAAAGCACGGATGCCGCTCAAGAAGCAGCCCTAGATTACCGTTGGCTGGTTGTTGCGGAGATCCCCGAAGGCGCCGCCGCAGCAGCGAACCCCGTCCTCGAATTCGTGGTGCCCTAAATGGGCGTGCGTCGCGCACCGCGAACTTACGATGTAGTACATCCCACATTCACGGGTGGTTACATGCCCATGCCGGGGCGTGACCCGTCTGTATTCCCCGCTGCAATCGTCCTGCCGTTTATCATCGGTCAACTGTTCGGCACCACGCCGCCGCCTATTGAATCGCCCCCGAAGTACGGTTCTGTCATTCAAGAGATTGTCGCGGTTCAACCCGCAAATCCAGTCATCCCGCCGTTAGTTGTGCGGTTGCTAGGTGACGCGCCCACACCGATTGACTCACCTCCTAAGTACTTCGATTCACCTGGTATAGACCAAAAGCTGTTTCCTGCAAGTCCAGTTCTGCCGTACGTTATTGGTCAGTTGCTCGGCGACATCGTGCCGCAAGCCGACCAAGCAATCGCACCGCAGTATTTCGAGTTCTTCCACGTCAAGGCCAATGCCGTTATTCCGCCGTATGTAGGTCAGTGGATTGGTGACAAACCTCAGCCGATCGACAGCGCACCACAGTATTTCAATCACCGTGGGATCGACCAGAATTTGTTCCCGGCGTCGCCTGTTCTATCTCCGTACCGCGGCCAATGGATCGGCGACGTTGCTCCACCGATCGAATCCGCACCGCAGTATTTCGTACAACCGATCTTCACGTCGGTTATTGACCCCGCGTCGCCCGTATTGCCCTACATCGTGGGTCAATGGATCGGTGATGCTACGGCACCGATCGACGCACCACCGCAATACATTCAGACCATCTGGGATTACGCCACGCTGTTCCCGGCGTCGCCTGTTCTACCTTTCATCAAGGGGCAATTGCTCAGCGACGAAGTGCTCCCTATTACGGCAGCCGAACCTCGGTACTTCGTCAACCCAGGTATCGATCCCGCGTTGTTCCCGGCATCACCCGTGCTGCCGTACATACACGGCCAGTTGCTAGGTGACGAACCACCGCCCACTACAGGCGCACCGCCCAAATACTTCAGCGAATTTGCCATTGACCCGACGCTGTTCCCGGCGAGTCCTGTCATTCCACCGTACAAGGGACAGTGGATCAGCGACGCGCCCGCACCGATCGATAGCGCACCTTTCTACTACGCACAACCAATAGCGGTTCAAGATGCAACAGCCAATCCGGTCCTACCGTTTGTGGTCGGCCAGTGGATTGGTGATCGCACCGAACCGATCGACGCTGCTCCGCACTACAACGAAATGCCTCGTCAGTTGCTTCCTGTTGAAGGCGCGGTTCTGCCATTCATCGTAGGACAATGGCTCGGCGATGCGGCCCCTGAAATCGATTCAAAACCGTACTACTACGTCCGTCCCGAACAGAACCTCGTCACGATCGTTTGGGAGGACTACGAATGCCTCCGCGAGATCAATCAGACCGACGTTCCCGGTACTCCCACGTACACATTCCTAGCGGTGCTGCGTCGCGTAGGAGTCAGCGCCGCTCAAGCACGTCTATTCAATATCACCGATGCAGTAGTAGTTCCCGGCAGTACAATCTCGACTTCCTCAACGTCCTTCGTTATAGTTGAATCTGGAACGATTACGTTGACCGGAGACAAGGAATACAAAGCTCAAGCGGGTCACGTGTCAGGTAGCGAAATTCGTGTCCTCGGCGCTTGGGCGGAAGGTGTTTCGTAATGCCTGAAGAAACCGGATTCAATATCGCGCTCAAACGTCTCGGCGAAGGCGAAGTCGTCCTCGATCTCCCGCCCGTAGATTTCTACCCGCCCGAGTCCAGTGTCGAATCCCCTCATGCGTTGGAGACCCGCAACCTACGCTTGTTGGATAACCTTGCAACCGCTCGACCGGGGTACTCGCGTCTCGGTACGTCCCCCAACACCGATCTAGTCAACGGTCTTTACTTCGCGCTGTTCGACAACGGCGATTCGTTTCTCGTGCGTGGTACAAAGGTCTCGCTGCATTCGCTTGCTTCAGGTACATGGACCGATCGTTCAGGCGGTGCGACGTTCACAAGCCTCACCGATACGAACTATTGGTCGTTCGCAATGGTGCGTCGTCTCGGAGCCGTGTCCCCGCAGAACGAAATGTTTGCCTGTGACGGACTGAATCTCGTGAAAGCGTGGACCGGCTCGGGTAACTTCGCTGACATAGCAGGCTCGCCGTTGGGGGGTCGTGTCGTTGTGCCCTTCCTCGGGCGTGCGTTCATAATGAACCACATCACAACCGGGAACCGGCATCACTCTCGGGTCACTCGCTCGGTCGTAGGCGACCCCCGCACGTTCGTAGGCATCGGCTCAGGGACCAACGACCTAGACGAAGATCCGTTCCCGGTCGCAGCCGCTAACGTCATGCACGGTGGTCTCGTGGTTCTCAAGGGCGATGAGAACGGTGGCGCAATCTACCGCGGAACTCCTACCGGAGTCGCCGACGAACCTGTTCGCTACGATGCGGTCAACCCCGGCGAGGGAATCGGCATCCTGCTCCGTCGCACGTTCTTCCTGTTGACCGAAGGCACGGCGTTCTTCGTTGCGCATGACGGGTTTACGTTATGGGATGGCATCCGGGGGTTCAAGAAGATCGCTCAGACATCCATGCGTACGATTCTGAACTCGATCAACCCCGACGCGCTCGACGCCGCACACGCATGGTACAAGCCACGTACGCAAGAGATTCACATTGCGATTGCTACGGGTAGTTCGACAGTCCCGACACAAACCTGGGTCTACAACCGACGTGACGATCGTCTGTACGGTCCGTACGTCTACGGCGACGACATCACAACCTCCTCTCCGTTCATCGCTTCATCGTCAATCGAGTGGGGTGGAGTAGGTGACGGCGACGGCTCGATGGATTTCGCAGGCGGTTGGAGTACGTTGCCGTACGCATCTTGGGGTGCGATTGGTGGCGCTACTGGAGCCTTGGTCGCTGCGCTCGGTACGTCCGGAGGCCACGTTCAACAGGACCGTGAGGAAGCCACTGACGACGACGACGGCTCGCCGGTCAACGCGTTCTACGACACGGGCGACATTCGTTTGGAAGGCCGGTTAGCAACGGGGCCGGGTGGAGAGGGAATCAAGTTCGGTCCCTTCGACAAGATCAATCTCCGCGAAGTGACGATCGAGTACACCGACAACCGTTCATGGATGCCTGTCGTACAAGTTTCCACGGACGATGGTGCTACGTACGTAACTGTCTCCGACGGTGTGACTCTCTCCGCAGGCACCGGGGGGTTGATCGTGAAAACCTATGTCACCAACATCGAAGGCAACAAGTTCCGCGTTCGTGTTCAAGGTGTTACAGGCGGTCTCCATGGACTGTGGTTCCGTTGTCTACCCGCAGGTGACTCGCGCAATGGATAACAGCACGCCTAAAGTTGTTGTCGTGGCCCCCGACGATGAAGCTCGGCACGTGAACATCGCCGCGCACATTGGAGAGATTCAAAACCTTTGGGACGATCGCGCGCTCATCATGCCTGTGGCCTACTACGCGGCCACGTACCTTAATCCAAGGTCGATCGTGTTCGACATCTGCGACGGCGGCGGAATCTTCGCAGTGACGAACGTTCAATGGGGCTGGCGCGCGCAGTGCATTGGTGCTCTGTGGTCCCGTGAAGCCGTCCGCGCTACACACGACGGGAGCCTTTGGAGAGCCTGTGGTCTCGCTGCAATGGAAGCGAATGAACTCGTAGTCTTGGATGCAATCACCGCAATTGATAATCACCTTGCGCGTAGGTTGAACGAGCGAATGGGCATGACGCTACGCGGATTCATCCCTCGTTCCCTATGCTACAATGGAGTCTGGAAAACGGCGGCATGGTACGAGATTGACCGCCTCGCTCTTGACGTAGGAGTTACCAATGGGCGATCGACAAGAGAGCGCAACCCCACAAGCGATCCCGGGGTTCGAGTTTCTAACTAAGGCGCTCCAATCATTCGGGCCGGAAGTTCAATCCGCACTCCAAGGCGTGTTCTCGTCTCCGGGGTTCTCGCAACTTGGCGACTTCGGATCGATACTCCAAGGTGCCGCGGGCGGGTTCGGCGCGCAACCGGCATTCCAAGAAGGACTCTCGACCGGGTTCATGCCCGACATTCTTGGTCAAGTCGAAGCACAGCTACTCCCGGCACTCGAACGTTCGCAAAAACGTGGCAGCGCTAACATCCGCGAGGAAGCTATCAACCGAGGCACGCTCGACTCCACCGGCACCACTCAATCGATCGGGGATCTCCGTGGCGGTCTCGAATCCGGCCTATTGTCCAACCTCGCAGGCATCACCGGCAATCTCGCTCAAGGCGCGCAGGGGATCCGTGGTCAACTGGCCGGTCAAGGTGTCGGCTCGATTCTTCCCGGGGTCCAGACCGCGTTGGGCGGGACGCAGTTCGCACAGCAACTCCCGTTGCAAGCGTTGGGAGCGCTGTCGGGGGGCGCGCAGGCCACACCGCTGTTCCAGCCCACGTTCGGCCCGTCGAAGGGTGAACAGGTACTCGGAGCCGCGACAGAGGTTGGTGGAGCCGCAGCCGGTGCGAAGTGCTGGGTTGCCGCTGCGCTGTTCCACGGCTGGCACGACTACCGCACGCACGCTGCACGCCGCTACCTCATGCGTCACCCGTTGGTATGGGCACTGTACGGTCGTTACGGTGAACGCCTCGCCGCGTTGGTTGAACGCTACGACTTACTGCGACGCATGCTGTTCCCGGTGTTCACTCGGTTCGCACGTGCCGGAGTGATGTAGATGGCGCAGGTATTCAACCCGGCCGCGACAGACCCCAGTCTGTCTACAATCCCCAAAGCAACGCTCGGCGATATCATTGCCCAGGGCGCTCCGTTCATTGCACAAGCACTCGTAGATCGTGCCAAGCGTAAAGAAGATGAACCGTTTCGTGCTGCGAAATTGCGTACGGTGGAAGCTGAAGCCACCTCAGCCGAGGAAGCTGCGAAGGTTGCGACCGGCACAACCGTATCGACAATCAAAGCCGCAGGCGCACAGGCAGAGACAGCGGAAACCGCATCCCAACGATTCGCGCTTGACTTCAACCTCACCAAAGAGTCCGTCTCGAACACGTTCTTTGATGAGAACACGCAGTCGTTCATCACCGAATCCGGACGGGTGAATCTACTCAGCGAACGATTGAACAAAGGTCAGCCGCTCCCGTCGTCGGTATCGATCCGCGGTGCTCTGTTGGAGCAAGCACGCGCAGCCGGGTTCCAAGATGACATCGCAGGATTTCTCGAAGGCCAACGCTCGTTGCAGGTATCCGCAGTCGCAACCGCTAAATTAGATGTTCGTGCAGGCGAGGCTGGTGCCGCCACCGCAGAGCTTGCGAATTTCATGTCGTCTCAGAACCTACGCATCATCGATGACGACGGTTCGTCCCGTGACATGACCCCCGAGGAAGCCCGGTCGTTCGCGCAGGATCCATTCAACCCGGATCTCGCTGTCGCGCTCCCGTCCGAACTCGAACAGCAAGTCCAGAACGTAATGGATCTACTCGGCGTGGATGCGAACGAAGCCCGTGGGTTCCTGTCGATGTCGCAACTCCTGCTCCCATTAGAAAAGATGCAACTCGATAACCTACAGATCCAAGCGTACATCTCGTACCTCGGTGCGCTGTCGAGTCAAGCTACAGCCGCAGCGCTCAGAGCATCCATCGGTAAAGGAATGACGAACAACGAGATTCGTCTATTCTCCGAACAGATCACCGACAGACTCAACGACGCGTACTCGCTGTTCCAAGG
>SDBT01005254.1_pt1 | contig 21806 bp, 17 predicted proteins | sample 2277101 | NCBI WGS metagenome assembly SDBT01 (sample SAMN10404973, study PRJNA504765) | marine sediment metagenome | isolation source: marine sediment core GS10_PC15, 103 cmbsf | place: Arctic Ocean: Southern Knipovich Ridge | collected 2010
CTCCGACAGTGACGGTGCGTCGAGCTCGATGTCGCAGCTCCTCTCGCCGAGGTGAAACGAGGTTGTCTGCCAGCCAAAACGATCCGCTGCGATGGCGGTCAAGACGTGCTGGGCGGTGTGTTGTTGCATATGGTCGTAGCGTCGCTCCCAGTCGAGGGAGAGTCGGGCGGGGCCGGCGGGCAGAGGTGACTCGAGGAAATGCCGCACGAGTTGCTCCACTCGTTGAACGTCCACAATCCGTACCTCGTTGAGCCAGCCATGATCGGCGGGCTGCCCGCCGCCTTCCGGATAGAGGATGGTGTCGTCGAGGATGGCGAAGGGCCGGCCATCTTCCTCCCCGATTCGAATGATGTCGACCTGCAGATCGCGCAGGTAGGGGTCTCGGTCGTAGGAGTAGATCTGTTCGTCCGTCTCGCTCATGAGTGCCGATTGTGCCACGGATCAGGCCTGCACATCGCACCGCAATTCTGCCACGGGCACGGGAAGGCTCGCCCGCAGATCGCACCATGCTTCTGCCGTGGACGTGCACATATATATCTGGTTGTATAAGATATAGGCATGTCCAAGGGCCGATATCTCGCGGAGTTCGAGCTGTACGTGATGTTGGCCCTCGCTCGCCTGGAAGATTCCGCCTACGGGGTGACCATTCGACAAGAGATCGAGCAGCGCGCCGGCAGGCCCGTTTCTATTGGCGCTGTCTACGCTACGCTCGGTCGCCTCGGAGACAAAGGACTTGTCAGCTTCCGCACCTCGGACCCCTTGCCGGTAAAGGGGGGCAGGTCGCGGAAGTACTTCCGTCTCACCGCCGACGGCCAAAACGCACTGCAAGAGTCGATGGCGATGTTGGAGCGGATGAGGGACGGTCTGGAGATCGACGCAGATTCCGGACTCACGAAATGATGATCGGCATCGTCGCCGGGCTGGGTTTGGCGCTCGCCCTGACGCGTTTCCTGCAGGGACTCCTTTTCGAGGTTCAGCCGACGGCCCCGCTCACCTACACGATCGTCGTGGCCGTGCTCGGCTCGGTGGGCCTGGCAGCCTGCTACCTGCCCTCCCGACGGGCCACTGGCGTCGATCCGATGGAGGCTCTGCGGCACGAGTGATCTGGGCTGGCCCTGCTTACTCCGCCCGGAGCGCGATCACCGGGTCGACTCTCACGGCCCGTCGCGCCGGGAGCACGCAGGCGGCCAGGGCCACCATGAGCAGTAACGCGATGACCACAACGTAGGTTGCGGGATCGGTTGCGGCAGTCTCGAAGAGCAAGCTGGCGAGGACCGAAGAGAGCGCGACACTGCCACCGATTCCGCACAGCGCGCCGACGCTCGCCAAGATCATGCCGCGACGCACGACCGCGGACATCACATCATTGGATGAGGCACCCAACGCCATTCGGATCCCGACCTCCCGGGATCGCTGGCTCACGAAGAAGGCGAGCACTCCATACAAGCCCATTGACGCAAGCAGCAGCGCCATCCCGGCAAAGAGAGCCAGGAGCGAGGTGAGAAAGCGCGCCTGAGCCGTGGAGTTGGATGCGATTGACTCCATCGTCCTGACATTGCTGATCGGCACGTCGCTATTGATATCCCAGATGCGCTCTCGAACGGACGGAAGCAGGGCAGTGGGATCCCCATCTGAGCGCAGGGCCATTCGCAACGAGAGCGTGGGGAACTGCAGGTGGGAAGCGTAGTAGACGGGTATCGTATCGGTGCCGAGGCCATTGTCGGCCACATCACCGACGATGCCCACGACCTGGAATGGCGGCCCGTCCGTGAAGGTCAGCACGATGCCCTTGCCCAAGGCGTCCCCATCGGGGAAAGCCCGGCGGGCAAGCTCTTCGCTGATTACCGCCACCCGAGTCGATTCGCGAGTGTCCGTCGGCTCGAATGTGCGGCCAGCGACGAGAGGGATCCCCATGGTGCGGAAGTACCCGACCGTGGCGCGACGACGGGTCGCCGGGATCCGGTCGGATGGATCAACTGGAGGCCGATCTGCGGACCATACGTAGTTATACGGACCCATGAGAAGCGGCAGTTGTTCCACGCCGGAGAAACCGGTAACACCCGGCAAAGCCAGCACCTCCTCCTGCACCTGAGCAAAGTACTGGGCCACACTCTCCCTCGTCTCGTACTGATGCTGGGGTGGCTGCAGATCGAAGGTCAGGAGGTTCTCGACCCGGAACCCCGGGTCAACGTGAGACAGGGTCGAGAAGCTGCGGATCAGCAGCCCTGCTCCGATCAGCAATATGAGCGACAGCGCCACTTGGGCAACCACAAGGGCGCCGCGCATGCGCAAGCTCTGACTCGTCTCGGTGCTCTGGCCTCCCGCCTTTAGAGACTGAACTAGCCCCACCTTCGTGCCTCGGACGGCCGGCAGAATTCCGAACAGCAAACCCGTTGCTACGGTCACGAGCGCAGTGAAGACAAGCACACCCCCGTCGATGGCGATGGTGTCCAGTCGCGGCAGATTGGTGGGCCCGAAGGCCTGTATGGCACGGATGCCGTAGCGAGCCATCAGCAGGCCAGCCGCCGCGCCCGCGATCGTGATCAGTGAGCTCTCAACGAGCAGTTGCCGGACGATGGCTGAGCGGGGAGCCCCCAGGGACAACCGCACCGCAATCTCGCCGTGCCTCGAGGTTACACGAGCAAGAAACAGGGACGAGAGGTTGGCGCAGGCGATGAGCAGGAACAGCCCGACTGCCCCCATCAGCACCAGCATTGCGGGCCGCAGATCGCCGTACATGACCTCATGGAGCGGCCTGACCTGAATGCCCCAGCCGCGCTTGGAGTCCGGGTACGCTTCGGCAATCTGAGCGGCAAGAACATCCATTTGCGACTGGGCCTCTTCCAGAGACACGTCGTCTGCCAGCCGGCCGAACATCCGGAAGTTGTTGTTGCCGCGACCGCTTGTCCACCCATCGCCCCGACGCATCGGCAACCAGAGCTCGACCATCTCCAGGTAGCGGAAACTCGCCGGCAGGACGCCGACGATCTCGAAGGGTTGGCCGTCGATCGTCAGCGGCGTGCCGAGCACATCGGGGTCACCGCCGAGGCGGCGTTGCCAGTAGCCGTGACTGAGGATCACGACCATTGGGCCCTCCTGCAGGACTTCCTCCGCGGTGAAGGTCCTGCCCATCAACGGGGCAACCCGGAACATCGCGAAGAAGTTGTCCGAAACCATCGAGCTGCGCACGCGCTCGGGCTCGTCTCCCCCGCTGATCACCCTGCCGGGTGAGAAGGTCAAGCGGGCTGCGAGAGGCGCGAACATGTCGCTCTGATCACGGTAGTCGTAGTAATCAAGGGCGGAGGTGGTGTTCACCCTTCCCTGGTCCGTGACCGAGGAGACCGACACCAGCCGGTTCGGCTCGTCGTAGGGGAGGGGTCTCAGCACGATCCCGTCGAGGGTGCTGTACATCACGGTGACAGCGCCAATTCCAATGGCCAGCACGAGAACGCTGATGGCGACGAAGCCAGGGCGCTTTCTCAGAGTGCGGACGGCGTAGATGCAATCGCGCAGCAGGTCGTCCAAGAAGGTGTTCATCGGTCTCTTTCCCCGGGGGAGCGGGGGATGATTGGGTGGGTGAGCTGCAGAGCTTGTGGGCGCGGTTCCGGCGGCACGGCGCGCCGGAGTCGAGGAAGCAGGCGATCTCCGTTGCACTCGACGCCAGCCGTAGCGAGATGCCAACCGCACGCCCTCGAACCAGTACCAGCAGGCAGCCAGAAAGTCTGAGCGAGTACGGGCGACCTCGCGATACTCTTCCTCGAGATCGCCGAGCACGGCGAAAGCGAACTCGCCCTGGGGGAGCAGCGAGCTCAGGAGGTGCTCAACCAGGCGCGGAGGGCTCCGCAGCCGGCTGCGCCCGGCGCCCCCGTCACGGGATGAACCGTCTTCGCTCATCGTGACTTTTCCGTCAAAGAGTCGAGTCCATGCCACAGGCTGGCCATCGCTGCGCGGGAGTTCTCCAGGGCCTCGAGGCCGAGCGCCGCAACCGCGTAGGTGCGACGCGAGCGACCGCCGCGCTCCGGCGTCGGATCTCCCATGCTCGATTCCACGAAGCCCTTGCACTCGAGGCGCTCCAGCGTCGTGTAGAGGGCCCCGCGGGATACCCTGCGTTCCGCCCTTTCTTCAATCTCGCGACGGATCGGGACGGCGTAGGCGTTGCCTCCAGCGCGCAGGATGGACAGCAGGACCATCTGTTCGAACTCTCCGAGAAAGGTTTTTTCAGTCACTGCGGTTCTCGCTCGTCTGTTTTGCCAGCAAAACTCAATGTTCACATTGTAGGCCTTATGCGCAAAGCCCACAAGTTTGCTGTGAGCCGCGCGGCCCTCGGCGTTCCTCGCCGAGCGCCAGAAGAAACTCCCATGGCCACCAGCAAAGACCTCCGTGGTCGCCAGGAGAACCTCGAGGGCTCGCCCTACTCCCGCCTGAGCGCTGTCACGGGATCGACGCGCAGGGCACGGCGCGCCGGCAGATAGCAGGAAGCAGCAGTTGCAGCGACGAACAGGAGGGAGACGGCCAGGTACGTAATCGGGTCAGAAGTCTCGACGCCGTACAACAAGCTCTCCATGAAGCGGGCCAGCCAGAAGGCACCGAGCAGGCCGAGTACGATGCCGACCAAGGCCGGTCGCATGCCCTGGGCGATCACCATGCGCAGCACCCGATGGGGGCTGGCGCCGAGCGCCACGCGAATACCGATCTCCGACGTGCGTCTCGATACGGCATAGGCCAGCACGCCGTAGATTCCCGCCAATGCCAGAAGCAATGCCACGCCAGCGAAAACCGACATCAGGAGAGTGTTGAAGCGCCTGGCGGACACCCTGTCGGTAATTAGCTCCTCGAGGGTTTGAATCCTGCTGAGGGGCAGGTTCTGGTCGACCTGTGCCAGAATCGCCCGCAGTTCCGGCACCAAGGAGTGGGGCTCCGTGAGGGTGTGAACGACGATGTGGACCGGGGTCCACGTTGAGAGGTTGTAGGGCAGATACACCGCGAGCGTCGGGTCGTTCTCCAGTCCCCGCTCCCGCATATTTCCTACGACGCCGATAATCTCGCCGACCAGGTCTGGGTCGCTCCAGAGGATGGCCCGCCTGCCGAGCGGATCCTCTCCTGGCCAAAGACGCTCGGCCAGCGCCTGGCTGACGATGACCCCCGTTCCTGGCATGAGCTCGTCCTGGTCGGTGAAAATTCTGCCACGCAGCAGCGGGATCCCCATGGTCTCGAAATAGCCTGGTGTGATTTCTCTCCAATCTGCCAGGAGAATCGCCTCCTCGTCACCGAACTGCTCCTCCGTCACCATGCCCATGTTGGTCGTCCCGCCGCGGATCGGGCGCATGCTGACCGCCGAGGCCGAGGCCACCTGAGGCAACGCCTCGACACTCGTCAGGTACTCCTGCAAGAACTGCCAGACGCCGTTGTCCTCGTCATAGGAGGGCGGAAGGTTGATCTCGTAGGTGAGGCGATTCTCTTCTTGGAACCCCCGGTCAACCTGCTGAAGCTCTGTGAAGCTGCGTACCAGCAGGCCAGCGCCGATCAGCAGCACGAGCGAGAGCGCCACCTCTGCTGTGACCAGGAATCCGCGAAGACGCCTCTGGCCACGCCCCCCCGTGCCGCCTCGCTCTCCCTCGCTCAGCGCGCTGGTCAACGCGGTGTACGAGGTCTGTAGCGCCGGCAGCAGGCCCGCCGCCAAGCCGGTGAGAACGGAAATGATCAGAGTGAAACCGAGGATCCAGCCGTTGATGCCGACCTGTTCGATGCGTGGCAGATTGCCCGGCTCGAAGGCCTTCAGCGCCGCAATCCCCCAGAAGGCCAGGATCAGGCCGGCGGCCGCTCCGAGGAGTCCCAGAAGTGCGGATTCAGTGAGCGCGCGCCGCACGATGCGACCGCGGCTTGCCCCCAAGGCAGCGTTGACGGCGATCTCCCGCCGCCGCCCCGTGGCCTTGGCCAGCAACAGGTTCGCCAAGTTGACGCAGGCGATTAGCAACAAGAACCCGACGGATCCCATCAGGATCCAGAGCTGCCGCCTCAGACTCTCGCCCGCCCGCCACTCCTCGGACGGGCCGAAACGAACGCCCATCCCTCCGTTGACGTCCGGGTACTGCTCGGCCAGCTGGGCCGAGACTATCTCCAAGTCGGCCAGGGCCGCTGCCGTCGTCACGCCGGCCTCGAGACGGCCGATCATCACCAGTATGTGGTTGCCCCTGTTGGCCTCGGGATCCCTCACGAGCAGAATGAAGATGTCTCGAGAGCTGAGAAATGGCTCACCGTCGGGGACAATGCCGACCACCTCGTGAGGTTCACCGTTGATAGTGAGCTCGCTGCCGACAGCGCCAGGGTCGGACCCCAATCGTGTGCGCCAGAAGTCGTGGGAGAGCAGTACGAGGCGATTCTCGCTTGCCGGGTCGTCTTCGCCCTGCAGAAACATGCGCCCGGCGAGTGGGTCGACCCCGAGGACCCGAAAGAACCCCGCGGTCACGAAGCCGGCATTCAGGCGCTGGGGGTAGTCATCGCCCGTGAGGTTGACGCTCCTGCCGCCGAGCACCGCCATCTCTTCGAAGGTGCTGTTCATATCTCGCAGGTCCCAGAAGTTGGGCTCCGAGAGCGAGATCGTGTCCCAACCGCGGTCGAGCTTCGTTTCCCAAATGCGCACGAGACGCTCGGGCTCCGGGAAGGGCAGCGGTTGGATGATGACCGAGTGGATGACGCTGAAGATGGCAGTGTTGGCGCCGATACCCAGCGCCAGTGTGAGGATGGCCATGGCAGCGTAGCCGGGGTTCTTCAGTAGAGATCTGAAACCCAAACGCAGGTCTTGGATGAACCCTGCCATGAGAGCCTCCCGGGGAGCGCGTTGGGGTGGGGGTGAGTCCTTTTGACGCCGTCGTCGCAGTCCCCAGGAGCCGGCCAGCAGCACTTCCCTGGCCACGCGCAATCGTGCACGAAGGGGACCACAACGCGTCGCGATCATTGCCGACACCTCCTCGAGGTCGCCGACAATCTCCGGCAATCGGCTCGGCGGCAGACAGAGACGTAGATAAAGGTGTGCGAGAGGGGAGAGGGTTCGAGAGGACATCGCTTTTCCTGCCCGCGCCTGACTCATAACTAGGTGGTCTTGTCGGAGGGGAGCGACTCGCGGCCGCGCCACAGGTGTTCGCGGATGCGCCGCAGCTCAGCCAGAGTGGAACCGCCTTCTTCCGTCAACTCGTAGTAGCGCTTGCGCCGGCCACCCTGGACGCTGGTCGGCTCGCCGAGCCATGAGGTAATGAACTTCTTGCGCTCGAGACGGTCGAGGGCGGCGTAGATTGCCCCAAGAGAAACGGCCCGCTTGCCCTCAGTTTGCAGGACCTCCCAGATGGCGACGGCGTTCGCTTTCTCCTCACCCCAGCTCAGGCTGAGGAGAACCATCTCCTCGAACTCTCCCAGACGTTCACCCTTCATCGAGACCTCCTTGGCACTACCTTTTCCTTACATTTACGAATTACGATAAACCTCTCGGCCAGGTTTCGCAAGAAAACCCGGGGATGCGGTACAGTCACAACGGTTCGGCTACCCGACAGTTGCTGCCGTGTGGCTCGTTTCGAGGTACCCGTTGCGCGGATGCCAAGCTCGGAGCGCTCGATCGACTCGAGCGCCCGATCAAGTGGAGGATTCGATGAAGAGAGTCGTGCTGCTGTCTCTGCTGCTCATTGTTTCGATCTCATGCCAGGGGGCAGATGTTGGTGACTCGCCCGACTCCTCCCACGAGCAACAAATCGCAGCTCACATCGAGCGCATCGAAAGCTCCCTCATACCCTTGCTAATCATCGAGGGCGAGCCTGACCAGAGCGCCACCTTGGCTGAGCGCATGGCCTACCACCAGGTCCCCGCGGTCAGCGTTGCCGTCATCAATGACGGCCAGATCGAGTGGGCCCGCGCCTGGGGCATGGCCGACGTGGAAGAAGGCCGGCAGGCAAACACAGAAACCCTCTTCCAGGCGGCATCGATCAGCAAGCCGGTGGCGGCTTTGGCGGCCCTGAAGCTCGTCGATGACGGCGAGCTCGACCTCGACGGCGACGTCAACGAGAAGCTCGAGAGCTGGAAGGTGCCGGTCAACGAGCACAATGAGAGCAGCCCGGTGACCTTGCGGCGCCTCGTCACCCATACCGCCGGGTTGACCGGGCACGGTTTCCCCGGCTACGCCAAGGGCGACGACGTGCCGAGCACCGTGGGCGTGCTCGATGGGGAGGGCAATACCGATCCGATTCGCGTCGATACCGAGCCCGGCACGATCTGGCGCTACGCGGGCGGCGGCTACACGGTGATGCAGCTCCTGGTGATGGACGTGTCCGGAAAGCCCTTCGCCGACTACCTGCGTGAGACCGTGCTCTTGCCGCTCGGCATGGTGCACTCCACCTACGAGCAGCCGCTTCCCGAAATCCTCTGGGCCGACGCGGCCTCCGGCTACAGGGCCGACGGCACCAAGGTCGAAGGCGACTGGCACATCTATCCGGAGATGGCGGCCGCCGGGCTGTGGACCACACCGTCGGATCTGGTCCAGTACGCCCTAGCGATCCAGAGGGCTCAATCGGAGGTTCCGGAAGCCGAGGCAGGTTCCGCTGGCTCAACCGGTGCACCGCACCCGGTGATCTCCGCCGGGCTGGTCGAAGCGCTACTGACCCCTGACAAGAACAACCACGGCCTGGGCCCGTCGCTTACGGCCAACGGCCGACGTTTTGGGCACGGCGGCTCCAACGAGGGCTTCCAGTGCCTCATGCTTGCGTTCCTCGACAGTGGCCAGGGTCTGGTCGTGATGACCAACTCGGACAGTGGCGGCGCACTCTATAACGAGATCCTCCTCACGGTGGCCGATGAGTACGGCTGGAACGACGAGGAGATCAAGCCGAGGATCATAAGGGTCGCCGAGGTGAGCGTCGACGTGCTCGAGCGCTACGTGGGTCGTTACAACGCGACCGATGTACCGGAGGCCGGCGAGGCGATTGTCTCGTTCGAGGAGGACCGTCTCTGGATCGATATGCCGTGGGGGGCGCATGGCGAGCTTCTGCCTGAATCGGAGACGACCTTCTTCCTCCGTGATGGCGCCACGCCGGTGGAGTTCCTGATCGAGGATGGCCAGGTGGTCGGCCTGCTCTACGCCCGCTCGATTCGAGCGGACAAAATCGAGTAGCAGCGGAGAAATGCGGGCTAGGGCTGATCGGGGCGCGCCGAGAAACGCCGGCTAGCGCGACCAGACCGACCGGATCCAGGGCACCGCATCGCGCAGGTAGGTGACGTACCTGGCAGTGTCGTAGTGGGTCAGCTCTTCGACCACGACGAGCTCGACGGGCATACCCCTGGCTTCAGCGGCGGCGACCGCCTCCTCCGCCGCGGCGAACGGAACGACCTCGTCGTTGCGCGCGTGAATCACGTACAAAGGCATGTCGCCCATCTTCTCCAGCCAATCGGGCTGTGCCCATCCCGCCATGGGGATGGCCGCAGAGAAAATCTCCGGGTGCTCAGCGGCCATGAACCAAGAGCCGTGTCCGCCCAGGCTGAAGCCGGTGACGAGGATCCTGTCGGGATCGATTCGGTACTCAGATCGCACATGATCGAGCAGTTCCATGACGGCACGGTCGCTGCCCGGTTCCGACCACCGGCGTGCGGGGGCCGGGCAGTCCGGCGCCACGATGATGGCGCCAAGCTCGCGCATTGCCGGCTCGACCAATAGCCGCATATGACCCTCGCCGTAGTTCGGTGGTGGTGGCCCATCGCCACCCCAGCCGTAATGCAGCGCCAGCACCAGCGGCACGGCCTCACTGCCGTCGTAGCCGTCCGGAACGGAAACCGCATAGCGAATCTGCGAGCCATCGCTGAGCTGCATTACATCTCCCTGTGCATTCGAGTCGGCTGGCAGGACCAGAAGCGCTAGCCCGGCCAGGAGCGTGATCATGATCTTCCGCACGATTCTCTCCTCGAGTCTCGGTCCGCCGGCAAGTCTCGGATCATGGATGTGGCGTGGGAGGACGTGCCTATTCCGGCGCCGATTCCTTGAGCCTGGCCGCATACGTGCTGCGGAACTTGGCAAGCTTCGGCTCGATGACGACCTGGCAATAGGGCTGATCCGGGTTCTGCGTGTAGTACTCCTGGTGACAATCCTCGGCGGGGTAGAAGCTATTGAGCGCTGTCACCTCGGTGACGATCGGAGCGCTCCAGATCGCCTCTGCCCCGAGCGCTGCAATCAACTCCTCGGCCGTCTCCCGCTGCTCGGAAGAATGCGTGAAGATCACCGAACGGTATTGGGCTCCGATATCCGCGCCCTGGCGATTCAAGGTCGTCGGATCATGCATGGAGAAGAAGACCACCAGAATCTCTCTGAAGCTGATCACACCGGGATCGAAACAGACCTGCACGACCTCGGCGTGGCCCGTTACCCCCGCGCACACATCTTGATAGGTGGGATTCGGCTCGGCACCACCGGCGTAGCCGGAGACAACCCGGGCGACTCCCTGAAGCTCTTGGAAAACCGCCTCGAGGCACCAGAAGCAGCCGCCCCCGAGCGTGACAACCTCCTCGGACGCAGCGTGATGAGAAATGCGGGCTGCAGGACTTTCAACCTTTGGAGATGAGTGATTCATGCCCACGGACTCTACACCACAAGACATGCGGGCTAGTCGGAGAGTTGTTCCAGTAAAGCCGTGGTGACACCGATGACCCCGGAAATCTCCCCGTCGAGGTCTCGCAGGGGGGAGTACTGGATCTCGAACACGAAGTTGCGGATCTGCAGCTTCCCGGTGAAGGACTTCCCGCCGAGGACCTCCTCTACATCGATGCGTGTCAGCTCGGGAGCGCCGCTGAGATCATAGATTGATCGACCGATCCATTCGCCCGGCTGGAGCTGCAGCACAGCCAGCACCTTACCCGCCAACACGGTGATGCTGGCCTCGCCGTCGAGCGAAAAGACCATGACGGGCGCGTTGGCCAGGAGCGAGCGCAGCAGCGCCTCGTTCTCGATTCGCTCGCGCTCTTGCAGAAAGGAGAAAGCCATTATCGCCACCGTCGAGCAAAAATCGAGCTCCCCGTCGCTGAATGAGCGGTTCGGATTTCGGTCCATCAGGAAGAAGGCGCCGGCGACCTCACTTTTCTTGCCGATGGGCACGACCAAGACGCTGCCGAAAGCGCCGGACACCGGAACCAGTGCCTCCAACTGCTTCTTCACTACCCTGGACTTTTCAGGATGCAGCTCGGTGAGCTTGCCCTCTTCCAAGAGCTCCTGCAGATCCTCGGGGTTCTGCGGTGAGAGGATCACCTCGGAGCTTCCGTCTTTGCTCTTGGCCGTGACTTTGCTCTCGCCATCTTCGGTAGAAAAGAGAACCACCGAGCCGCGGCTCAGGGCCAGCGCATCTCTCATGCGCTTCCCCATCTCGAGCATCACACGCGCAGGCGCCTTCCCGACGCTGGTCAGACCGATTTGTCCAATCTGAGAAAGCGCTCTCAGTCGATAGTGTTCTCGCTCCATCTTGTGGGCACGTTGAGCCGTTTGCCGTGCCTCGATCTGTATGCGTGTCGTGCGGGCCTTCTGGGTTTGCAGGTGCCGGGCCACGGAGCTGAAGTAGACGCCGATCACGAAGACAAACGGCAAGCGCAGCAGTAAATTGTGATCACGCCACAGCCTGTCGCCAAATGCGTCATATAGAAAGAGGGCGTACGAAGCCATGATCAGCAGCATCAGACCCGACACGAGGCCAACTCGGGCGAGCGCCGAGGCCATGATGAGGGCGGCGAAGCAGGCCAGGTACATCTCAACCGAGGGATCCACGAAGCCGATCACCATTGTCACCGCCAGCACGTCGGCCACGGTGACGACCTCCAGCAGCTGCGGCCACCGCTCGGGTCGCTTGCCCAGCCATGCCACCACCACGTTGGACCCCAACAAAGCTCCGAGGAATACGTAGTGGGGCCAGATCTCGAGGCGACCCCTGGTACCGAACACCACGAGGTAGCCAATGGCGATGAGCAGCAGCCATCGAGTCCGGACGAGCGCGAGAGGGACGGCGCGATCGTCTGCGGGGTCCGGGGTTGGGGTTCCCCTCTGCTTGGCGCTGGTCACGTCAATGTCCTCGGGCACAGAACAAGCACATATTGAATGCTGTCTAACCGTACTCATAGTTTCTCTTGATTATCCACCGGTTGCCGCATCACCCGTGCGCAGCAGTGCTTGCCTGGCGGACGACAGCCCATCTGCTTCAAGCGCAAGGAAGCATGCGGGGGCCTATCCGCGGCCGCAGCAGGAGCGGGATGAGGAATGTGGGCTGAGCGCTCTCATTCGCTTTACGAATGCCTCGACAAGGCACAAGATAAGCAAATGAAGGTGTCCTGATCCACGCGTTCCGTTCCGTCGCGACGGGACGAGGCGCCCAGCGATCCGGCGTCTCCGCTGAGCGGAGGATCCCCGTTCGCCGGACTCTCAATAAGGAGGCATCTGTCCATGCGTTCCCCGCGTGCGCTCCTTCTGTTCTCGTTTGCGCTCACACTGGTGGTCAGCCCGGTCGGCTCGATCGCCCAAACGGCTGCTGTTGCCGACGACAAAGCACCCGAAGCGGTAGCCCTCCGCAAGCTCGAATATCGCTCTATCGGGCCCGCCAACATGGGAGGCCGCGTCAGCGACATCGTCGGCATTCCCGGTGACTACAAGACCTTCTGGGTCGGCACCCCCGACGGCGGCGTCTGGAAGACGACCAACGCCGGCACTACCTTCGAAGGTCAGTGGCAGGATGAGGAGGCCTACTCCGTTGGAGCCCTGGCGGTAGCGCCCTCCGATCAGAATGTCATCTGGCTGGGCTCGGGCGAGGGTGATCCCCGCAACAGTGTCTCTTACGGCCTTGGCGTGTGGCGTTCTACCGATTCGGGGAAGAGCTGGACGTATCTCGGACTGCGAGACACCGAGCGCATCCACAGGATCGTTGTCGACCCGCGTGACGCCGACACCGCCCTGGTTTGCGCGATGGGTCACGAGTGGGGTCCGAACGAAGACCGCGGTGTGTTCAAAACCACCGACGGTGGCCAGACCTGGGAGCATGTCCTGAAGATCGACGAGGACACGGGTTGCTCCGACATGGCCATCGATGAGTCCAATCCGCGCAACGTCTACGCGGGGATGTGGACTTTCCGCCGCAAGCCATGGCACTTCACCGACGGTGGTAAGGAAACCGCGCTCTACATCTCGCGCGACGGTGGCGACACCTGGAAGAAGATGTCGGGAAACGGCCTGCCCGAGGGCCCGATGGCACGCATTGGCCTGAACGTGGCGCAATCGAGCCCGAATATCGTCTACTTGCTCACCGAAACCCCGGAGGAGGGCTCGCTATTCCGGTCTGATGACCACGGCGAGTCCTGGAGGATGATCAACGACGACCGAAACATCAACTTCCGGCCGTTCTACTACAGCACCATTCGCGTTGACCCGAGCGACCCCGACACTCTCTACGCGCTGTCCGGGCGGCTCTCCAAGTCCACTGACGGCGGCCGCACTTTCCAGCGCATCGCCAACGGCGTACACGGTGACCACCAGTCGATGTGGATCGACCCAGCGGACTCCGACCACGTCTTGAGCGGTAGCGACGGCGGCTATCAGGTGTCGTACGACGGCGGCGAGACCTGGGACATCATCAACAATGTGGTGCTGTCACAGTTCTACCAGATCTTCTTCGACGACCGCGATCCGTACTACGTCTGCGGCGGCTTGCAGGACAACGGCAGTTGGTGCGGACCGAGCCAGACCAACAACTCCGCCGGCATCCTCAAGGACGACTGGTACACGGTGGCCGGAGGCGACGGCTTCTACAGTATTCCCGTTCCCGGCAAGCACCACCTGATCTACTCGAACGCGCAGGGTGGCTACTTCACTCTCACCGACATTCGCTCGGGGCAGGCGCGTAGCATCGTGCCGTACCCGCGCATGATGGGGTCGCAGGGTCAGGGAATGTACCGGGCCAAATACCGGTTCAACTGGGACGCGCCAATTTACATCTCGCCACACGATCCCGACACCGTCTACTGGGGTGGCAACGTGCTCTTCAAGAGCACCGACCAGGGCTACTCGTGGGACATCATCAGCCCCGACCTGACCACCAACGACCCGGCCAAGCTGGGGGACTCGGGCGGCGAGATCTACTTCGACAACACGGCCGCCGAGTTTCATTGCACGATCCTGACCGTCGGCGAGTCGTCGTTGCAGGAAGGCGTGCTCTGGGTCGGCACCGATGACGGCAACGTACAGGTCAGCCGCGACGGCGGCACCAACTGGACGAACATCAAGGACAACATCCCCGGGCTGCCCGCCGAGACCTGGATTGCCAAGATCGATGTCTCGACCCACGATGTGGGAACTGCCTACATTGCCGTCGACAACCATCGCCTCGACGATTTCACCCCTCACGTCTACCGCTGCACCGATTTCGGCGCGAGCTGCGAGGACATATCGGCGGGGTTGACCGAGGACGACTACGTCAAGGTGATTCGCGAGGATCCGAAGAACCCGAATCTGCTGTACGTCGGTATGGATCGCGGCCTGTTCGCCTCTTGGGACGCCGGCACCTCCTGGGTCGATATCCGCAACAACCTGCCTCGTGTGTCGGTGCGCGACATCAAGATCCACCCGCGCGACAACGACCTGATCGTCGGCACCCACGGCCGCGGCGCCTTTATCCTCGACGACTTGTCGCCGTTCCAGGAGCTAACGGCGGCGATGAGCGAGGACGTCTATCTGTTCGACGTCCGGCGTACGACGCGCTGGGAACGCTGGGGGCAGGACGCGTCCCAGGGCCAGCGTAATTGGAGTGGACAGAACCCGCCCAGCGGCGCCTACATCGATTACTACTTGCAGGACGCTCCGGCCGAGCCGGTGAAGATCCGCATCACCGACGCCAGCGGCACGCTGGTGCGCGAGGTGGTCGACGGCGAGGCCGAGGCCGGCGTCAACCGTGCCATCTGGGACATGGCTTGGGAAGGGGCTACGCCTCTGCGCAGCCGTCAGGACACCGGCGGCTTCCGTCGCTTCGGCCCTTCGGGCCCACCGGCGTTGCCGGGGACCTACACCGCCACGTTGGAGGTCGGTGACACCGAGCTGAGTACGTCGTTCGAACTGCGTGGCGACCCCAACGTGGAAACCACGCTGGCCGACTACCAGGCTCAGTTCGATGCCGCGCTGAAGGTGCGTGACTTGACCTCGTCGGTAAATGAGCTCATCGACACTGTCGTCGACCTCAATGAGCAGCTCGAAGGACTGCATGGCCGGCTGCAAGATTCCCAGGTCGAAAATCTCGAGCAGATTGTCGAGCAGACCGGCACGGCGATGCAGGAGCTCGAAGAGCTCGACAACAGGCTGCAGCGGCCCTTCCCACGCATGGGCTATCGTCAGTACCCGCGCTTGTCCGAGGAGCTGCGCTCCTTGAACGGCAACATCCTGAGCGCGCAGGCACGGCCCACCGAGGGCCAGCTCGAAGTACTGGGCGAGCTCGATCAGGACGCAACAGAGCGGATCGCCGAGCTCAACGAGATCATCTCTACCGCGATCGCCGAGCTCAACGATCTGCTCGTGACCTTCCCGAAGATCATGGTCGGGTGGGGCGGAGGCTCGCAGTAGCCCGAAGCGGTGCAAATCAACCGACACGAAACACAGTCGACGAGGAACGAAATCGACATGGAGCATCAATGTTAGGAGACGTGGCATGAGTGAGAAGAGCGTCGAGATTCTGAACAAGGTGGTCGCTGACGAGATGTCGGCCGTTCACCAGTACATGTACTTTCACTTTCACTGTGACGACCAGGGATACGATCCTCTCTCGGCGTTGTTCGAGAAGACGGCCATCGAAGAGATGATTCACGTCGAAAGGGCGGCCAAGCGGATCCTCTTTCTCGGCGGCGAGGTCGAGATGGTGGCTGCAGCGGAGGTCGAAAAGATCCACGACGTGCGCAAGATGCTCGAGCGCGCCGCGGCAATGGAGAAGGAGAGCGCGCACGACTACAACGTCTGGGCCAATGAGGCATCGGCAAACGCCGATTCGGCCACGAAGCGCCTGCTCGAGGACCTGGTGATCGACGAAGAGCGTCACTTCGATCAGTACAACGACGAGATCGACAACATCGAACGTTTTGGGGAGCAATATTTCGCGCTCCAGTCGATCGAGCGGAGCAAAGCTGTCGGCGGCCCGGGAGGCGAGTAGCGGGATCCCATTTTGCACGCCATGGACGACAGCAAGCCAACCCCTGAACCTGTGCCTGAACCACTCGGTTCTCGCTTCCGTCAGGCGCTCGATTGCGCAGCCAGGTTTCACGAGAGTCAGGCGCGCAAGGGCGGCTCCATTCCCTACGTTGCCCACTTGCTCGCGGTGACCGCCCTCGTGCTCGAAAACGGTGGTGACGAGGACCTGGCGATCGCCGCCCTGCTGCACGACGCGGTCGAAGATCAGGGTGGCGCCAAGATCCTGGCCGAGATCCGGGCAGACTTCGGCGACAGAGTTGCTGACATCGTCGAGGCCTGCTCGGATACGGACGCGACTCCCAAGCCTCCGTGGCGGGAGCGCAAGGAGGCCTACCTTGCCCACCTGCGAAATGCCGCGCAGGACGTCCTGCTCGTTTCGTTGTCAGACAAGCTCCACAACGCTCGCAGCATCCTCATGGATTATCGGACCGTCGGGCCAGATCTCTGGAAGCGCTTCAAAGCCGGCAGGGATGGCCAGCTCTGGTACTATCGCGAGCTCGTGAGCATCTTCAGCCGGCAAAGTGAGCACCAAGAGCTCGTGGCTGAGCTCGAGCGAGTCATCGCCACTCTCGAGCAAGAAGTCCGAGACCGGGAGGGGCCCGCGCGGGCCTAGCCTGCATCTCTCGCCAAGCTCAAATCGGCGCGCGCCTTGTCCTCACACGCCCTCGCGCCCGCTCGCGATGCCACCCGTTGAGAAGTCCGGGCTAAGCGAGAACACCGGCTTCAGCCGGCTCTGGATAGGCTCGCGCCGCCTTTGCTCGGTCCCAATCAGCAGATTGGAAGCACGAAAGGCGGCGCGAGTACATAATAGACGCCAGGAGGATGGCGTCTATGATTCCGCTGTTCGAGCATTTCCCAGCGCTGCACAAGCAGCTTCCCTATGCGCAGCTCGCCGAGCTGCCTACCCCCGTGGAGATACTCTCCAACCTGGGGGGAAAGATCGGCGTGGAGCAGCTCTGGGTGAAACGGGACGATCTTGCCGGGAGGGTCTACGGCGGCAACAAGATCCGGAAGCTGGAGCTTTTGCTGGGCGACGCCCTCCGCAGCCAGGCGCGCGAGGTCATGACCTGTGGCTTCGCCGGATCGAACCACGCGTCGGCCACGTCCGTCTACGCCAAGGAGCTCGGACTGCGTAGCATTTCGATGCTGATGCCGCAGCCCAACGCGGAATACGTGCGGCGCAACCTGCTTTTGAGCTTCGCCAGTTGCGCCGAGCTGCATCACTACGACGACGCTGCGGCGCTCGAGGTTGGCATTGAGGATCAACTCCTGCGCCACTGTCGCAAAATAGGACGGGAGCCTGTCGTCATCCCGGCCGGCGGTTCCACGCCCCTCGGTGCCGCGGGCTTCGTCAGCGCCGCGATGGAGCTGAAGGCTCAGATCGACAAGGGCCTATTGCCCGAGCCGGACTATATCTACTCCGCGCTGGGCACGATGGGCACTGTCGTGGGCTTGCTGGTTGGCTTGCGCGCGGCGGGCCTGAAGACGCGCATCAAGGCGGTGCGGGTTGTCGGCACCGACTTCGTCAAGGAGGAGAGGCTAGCCGAGCTCTTCGAGGAAACCGTCGATTATCTGAGCTCTCTCGACCCGAGATTCCCGCGCCTCGAGCTCGCCCCAGACGACGTGGAGGTGACGAGCAGCTTCCTCGGGGAGGGCTATGCGATCTTCACTCCGGCTGCGATCGCGGCCGCCAAGGTGATGGCTCAAACGGAGGGCATCCGACTCGACGGCACCTATACGGGCAAGACGCTGGCCGCCCTCTTGGCAGATGCCAAGAGCGGGAGGCTGGAGGGCCGCGTCGTTCTCTTCTGGAACACGCTGAGCTCCCGCGACTTCTCTGAAATCATCTCGGACATCGAGTACCGGCAACTGCCGCCGGCCTTCCATCGCTACTTCGAAGAGGACGTACAGTCGCTGGAGGCGTGACGCGCGCCTTGTCCTCACACGCCCTCGCACTCGCTTGCTACGCCACCCGTTGAGAAATCCGGGCTAGCACCCGCTCGCTTCACGACCCGTTGAGAAATCCAGGCTAGTCGGCCGTGGTCTCGATCCCGGGTGTGGTCGTGGTGTCCGGCGTGGTCCCGACGGTGCCTTCTTCCTCCAATCGCTCATCGATCAGAGCCGAAAGCCGCTCGAAGGAAACACCCAGCCGGTTGGCGGTGCCGAGAGCCAGCGACGTGGCGGCGACACCGGGAACGAACTGGTAGGTCGATTGCTCCTGGCCGTCGATTTCCACCTGCAGGAACTCCATACGCTCAATCGGCGGGTCGTCCTCGAGGTGGCGCGCGAGGTCGAGGAAGTGGGTGGTGACAAAAGCTACCGGAGAGAGCTTCCTGGCGAGTCGTAGCACGATCGCGACAATTTCCGCCGCCTCCGACGGGTTGGTCCCCGAGCACAGCTCATCGAGCAGAATCATCGAGCGTGAGCCCACTCCTTGAAAGAGCGTGCGAATGCGGATCAACTCCGTGCCCAGACGCCCCTCCGAGAGGTCGGCCGCATCCTGGTGAACCAAGGAGGCAAACGTGCCGCGGGCGATCCTGAGTCGGGCCTCCCGTGCCGGCGTGTAAATACCCGATTGCCCCAGGACTTGTGCCAGACCAAGAGCCTGCAGGAGGCGAGTCTTTCCACCGGAGTTCGGGCCGGTAACGACCACCACGGCATCGTCACAGTCCGGCGCGATGTCGCATGGCACCGGTGCTTCCTCCTGGCCCAGAAGCAGTGGGTTGAACAGCTGCCGCAGAACGAGACGTCCCTCTTCCGTAACCTCCGCCAGGCAGACCTCGAGGCCATTGGCTCTAACCGCCCGCGCAAAGGCACGGGACATCAGATAGACCTCGAGGTGTCCGAGGACCTGCAACAACGTGCTCAAAGAGGGTGCTATCTGCAGGTAAATCTTATGGATAAGGCGGTTGACCATCTCACGCGAGTTGGAGGTGAGGCCATTCCAACGTAATCGCACCAGGTCCAGCCAACGCCGCAGAGGGGTTCGGTAGAACCGGTTGTCATCGTTGGCTTCGAACTTCTTGATCTCCAGGTTGCGGATGCGGCCGTCGGCGCCAATGCGCACCTGCAGATCGATGCGCGCCCGGTAGTCTTCGTGCTCCAGCAGGGCGGTGAGCGTCGAGTACTCGCTGGTCTTCTGGATTCGGCAGGCCGCCTCATGAAGTCGTCGCAGCCCCGACTGCGAACCCTCGAAGGCTTTGTCCATCTGGTGGATGACCTTGAGCACCTGGCGCAGCGTGTCCAGCCTGTGCGTGGCGGTATCGATCAAGGTTTGAGTGTGAGCGGTCTTGAACAGGTCGAGCAGGTAGACGAGCTGGCAGTAGAGATCCTCCATGCTCTCGAGGATCGCGGGGTCGGAGTCGAGCTCACGCAGAATCGCCTGGCGAAGGTGAACTGTTTCGAGGTCGTTGGGCGGCTGCGACAGCACGCGCTTCAGGAAGGGCGTGTGCATCGGGTAGGGATTCTCGTCGACCGTGATGATCCTGAGGCGCTGAATAAAATCGTCGAGGAACAAGTCGTCGGCGAAGAACTCGGGAGTCCAGGTCGAGTTCAGTGGCGGCGTGTGCGCCACCGCCAGATCGATCTCCCTGCTCTCGTTGCGGCCGAGGAAGGCCATCTCCAACAGTTCGAGAAGGTGTCGGTCGTCGGGCTTGTCACGGGGCTCCGCGTGGAGGAGATCGGGTACCGGGATCATTTGGATCGGATGATATCAGGCTGGCTTACGCCGCACCCGGCGGCCGGTCGAGGCATCTACTGCGACTTCTGATACTCCTGTTCGAGGCGAGCCTTGCTGTTCTCTAGGTACGACTGTAGTCCTTCGCGCGAGCGTCGTCGCAGTATGCCGCCGATGAGGCCGCCCTTGATACCGGTCAATCCGTCCGAGCGGCTGCGATCGAGAGTGATCAAGTAGAAGCCCGTAGCGTCGGGACGTGAGGAGTCTCTGATCAGAAAGCGCAGCTCGAGCGCCGCGTGAAAGTAGTGGCTGGCGTAGAGTTGCTTGCCGGCGATAACGGCATCGACGTTGCCGCCTTGTTCCCAGGGGTACACGACCGCCTGTGTGAGCACCGTGAACGGCTTGAGCCCGATGTCGTTGGTCGACCAGTAGAGAAACTCGGTGGCGCCCGGCAGCTTGGCCTCCGGGAAGCCGGTTAGATAGTTGTTCAACTCGGGAACGTACTCGGGAAGGTAGGGGGAGTCCTCGAGCAGGCCGCTGAACGCTTTGGCAACCGATGTCGGGTCTTTGCTATCGACGTACACCGGAAGCGCCGCGTTGCCCTCCTTCAGGTACTGCTGGACGAACTCGAGCATGATCTGGCGAAAGAGCGCGTTTGCCTTGGCGTGCGCGTCGGCCGCTGACCAGTCGACTTCCTTCTGCAGCCGCTCGAGCGCCTGCTCGTCAATCTTCACGGAGCAATGTTCCGGATGACAGTTGGGAATGTCCTTGAGATCATCGGCGGAGAAGGACAACTGATCGAAGTCGGACAACTGCGGTGGGCTGCTGAGCTTCTTGATCGCCTGTACGGCATCACCGCGCTCAAAGCTCTCGATGTCCTCGTAGTGCTCTAGATAGAAGTCAATCGGCACCTCGATCCAAGCGATGCCGAACAGCGCCATCTCGTCCTTGACGGAGGTATCGAGGTTCTGGGTGATGACCGTGCCCTGCGCCGCCGCCGCGATCTCGTCATTCGACAGGGCGATGTTCTTGGTCAGGAAGGCACGTGGCTGAGGGAACTCCTGTGTGCCCGACTGTCCCGCGGCCGATTGTCCCGCGGCCGACTGCGCCGCGCCGATCGGCACCGGGGGCAAGACAACAAGAAGGACGGCTGCTGTTGATAACGCGCGGGTGATCACCCTGCAGAGCGCCTCGATATGCATGGTCCTATCCCCTGTTCTGCCTTGTGGCCACGCTACGAGGTAACGAGGCCGGGCGCTTCGGACGACTCACGTCTGGCGAGAACGAGTGTAAATGATGTGCTGGAAGCCTGCGTACTCGGTTTGTTGCCCCGGCACCATGCCGAGCCTCTCGGCGAGTCGCCGGGACGGCTTGTTCTCGGGGCGGATGGGGCTCACCACCCGCCGCATGCCTCGCGTCTCGAACGCATGCTCGAGAACGGCCGTACAAGCCTCGTAGGCCAAGCCTCGACGCCAGAAGGGACGGTGCATCAGGTAGCCGCCCCACTTGCATGACAGCGTCCAGGTCCTGCATCAGCAAGCCGGCCTGTCCGACGGGTTGACTGGTTTCATTGGCGACAGCCAGCCAAAAGCCGAAGCCATCGACCGCGTATCGCACGCGCTGCCGCCTGATCCATGCTTCGGATTCCTCCCGGGTGCAGCAACGTGGGTAGTAGCGCATGACCTCGGGGTCGGCGAGCATGGTGGCCACGAAGTCGAGATCATCGAGGGTCATCTCGCGCAGCAACAGGCGGGGCGTCTCGAGGATGATCTTCATGAGGTCATGTGCGGGAAGATGGAGCAGCGATTGGCAGAATAGCCGTACGGCAAGTCAAAATGGAACCTCATGGGAGACGAGAGTTGAGCTTCGCAACGATCCTATTGGTGTTGGCCCTGGCCGACGAGCCCG
>SDBT01005255.1_pt1 | contig 21805 bp, 48 predicted proteins | sample 2277101 | NCBI WGS metagenome assembly SDBT01 (sample SAMN10404973, study PRJNA504765) | marine sediment metagenome | isolation source: marine sediment core GS10_PC15, 103 cmbsf | place: Arctic Ocean: Southern Knipovich Ridge | collected 2010
ATGGAGCCCAATAACCGCTGGCTCCGGACGCAAGACCCCCTCTAGCGCAAGGAGTCAAGATGCCCACAAAACGCCGCTCACGCAGCCGGTTCCGGAGTCGCTCTCGCCATCGCTCACGACCCGCAAGACGCCGCTCTACAAGCCGCTCCCGAGCGATAAAGTGTGTGCCAGCCAAGCGCAGCAAGAAGATTCCCCGGCTCAAAACCCGGCGCCGCAGCCTCCCAGCAGGGGCGTTCGCTTTGCCGGAGACGCGCCGCTATCCGATCCCGGATGCCTACCATGCAACCCTGGCCCTGACCTTCCTGCTGCGCACGATCGGGCGCCATGGCCCGCGTCCCGACGAAGCCAAGAAGGTGCTCTCGGCGATTCGCCACTTCTGGCCCGATGTCTACGACTGCGAGTACGATCTGGTCTCCGAGATCAAGGCCAAGAGCCACATCCGCACCATCCCCAGGTACAAGGGTGTCAGCAAGGCGAAGTTTCGCCGGGCCTCTGTCGGCCTGAAACGCAAGGTCAAAAAAGGCCGCGTCCGCAAGATCTACAAGAAGCGCAGGTCTCGCAGTCGTTCCCGCACCCGTTCTCGCAGCCGTTCCCGTAGCCGTTCCCGCAGACGCTAGGCGCTCATCGGGTTATCCTGATGACGATGGCCCGAAGCAAATCGCGTGAATTTCTGGACGACGCGGACAAGCTCGACCGCTCGTTTGGAGAAGCGATGAAAGTCGCACCCGAACCGCCCGGCATGAACATCCCGCAAAAATTGAAAAAGTCGCGGCATCATCCGGTCGAAGTCGAAGTGCGCTATCGCCTCATCAAGGGCCGGGTCAAAAAGCGTCTGGGATTGCGCTTCATCGAGGAGCCCGCGGGCCGCATCGCGTACATCCGGGGGAGCATTTATACCATCCTGGGGCGCTACAAGATCAATGGCGATCTGCTGGACTGGGACCACGAACTTCGCAGCATCGAGGCCAAACTGGATGCGAAGCTGCGCCTCAAGCTCCTGCTCCACGTGGCCAAGCGTCTGAAGGTGCGAACGTGAACGAACTGGACAAACAATTCCAGAGGGCTCTGGCGGCCACGGGTGTCGGGAGCAAGAAGCGTCTCGTGCTCAAGTGGAAACGCCAGGACGCCGGCTGGTATCGATCGACTGATGGTTACTGGGAAATCGAAAGCGTCGAGCGCATGGGTGGAGGTGGTGAGCCTGGCGAATGGCAGCTACACTTCCTTCACGAACCAAATACAGCAGACCGCATGTGGATTGACACCGTCGCTTCCTACCGAGACGCCAAGGAAACCGCCCAGGAAGAATCCGACAAATACCACGCCAATCCAAAGCTCTTGCGAGAATCCATCGAAGTCGCTCAAGAACACATGGGGGCAATAGGACATGACTACTAAACGACACGCCTGCGATGTAGACAGATGCTTCAAGGTCATCCGCGGCAAGCTCGTCAACGTCTGCCGCTACTGTCCTGAAACTGCTATGGAAGCTGTCCTCGGCTACACGCCGAGAGCCACCTACCGGCTACGCAGTGGCGAAGCCATGCACCGCAAGTACCCCACCACATTCGAGATCCCTGACAAGGAAATTCGCACCGGCTTGAAGAAGGGCGACTTCGCCAAGATGGTCTTCACCAAAGGCAAAGGAGGCAAAACAGCCGCCGAACGCATGTGGGTGAAGATCTCCTCGAAAACTGGCACCGGGCGCCAGACGAAATACACTGGGAAGCTCAAGAACAAACCCGTCATGCTCGACATCAAGTACGGTGAAACAATCGCCTTCGGTCCCCAGCACGTCATCAACGTCACAGGCGCACTCGGCAGCGAGTATTCCGAGATGACGCTCAAGCAAAAGGAATGCGCGTCTGATTTTATCGCCGAAGAGATGCACGAACTTGAAACCGGGCGCAAGGGTCGCAAGAGTGTAGTATCTTCTCGCAAGCAGGCGATTGCCATCGGTCTATCGCGTGCGCGGAGCGAGTGCTAACCGTGTCCACCATCCTGATAACTGATGATGATGAAGTCCTGATCGTGGACACCACGGTCGAGGGCAACGTCTCGATCACCGGCCGCAACGGTCGCGACGAAGGAACACCCGAGTTAGCCCTGGTCTACGCCGAGCGTATCCGCAACAAACACGGTGACACCGCCGAAGAGTTTACCATCGCCATTGAAGAAGCCGCGCGCTACGCCATCGCTCGCCGCGAAAGAAAAGCCCGAGCAACGCCCGCTCGCGTAAACTAGCCACACCCGCTCGCGTAAACTAAAACAAAATGCGACTTGAAGCCGGGACCGAAATCGAGGTAGGTGATGGACGACAATGGAGTCCTCCCAACTCATCTACATCATGGGCGCCTTCAAGCGTTCAGGAACCAACTTCCTGCGCGACTTGATCTGTTTGCATCCTGAGTGCCAGTTCTCCAAGGTACCCGAAGACTTCCTGGTTACAGAGGCCGCAAAGCTAAAAGCATTCACGGACGCTGTTCGGGGACGTTGGGGCGCCAACTGGAAGCACATGGGTTTCCATCTCGAAGACTGCATGCGGCGAGGCCTTCTGCAATTCATCCAGGGCATCAGCGATGAACCCCATCGCGTTTGCAAGAGTCCCTCAACCGAGGGGCTGCCGCTTTGTGACTGGATGTTCCCGGAGTGTAAAATCGTCATCATCGTCCGTGACGCTCGCGATACCCTCGAATCAGGACGCCAAACCTTCGATTGGGAGCTGAAGAAAAAGGCAGCGCTCTGGGCTGCCAGCGCAAGTCGCATCCTCAAGTTTCAGCAGGAAAATCCGGGACGTGCTCACATCGTCAAGTACGAAGATCTGGTTTTGAATCTGCGGCCGACGATGCAGACGCTTCTCTCGAATCTAGATCTCCGCTCTCACTCCTATGATTTTGAGATCGCTGCCAAACTCCCACTCCGGGGGAGCTGCGATATGATCCATCTCAACGGAGAAATGGACTGGGATCCTCGCCCCAAGCACGAGGGTTTTTCTCCCATTGGCCGTTGGCAAAAAGGTAAAAGAGCTTGGAGCAAGACCGATATGTTCGACTTCGAGCAGCTTGCCGGCGATCGAAATCGGATGTTTGGTTACAAATAAACTAGACGCGAATCAGACGAAGTATTGCCCCACCGCCTCAACCATGGCAGCGCTCTCGGTCCCATCCATCCCATCACCGAAGGGATTCTTGTAAACGTCGGCAAAGGATCCGAAACAGGTTGCCTCGTTCCGAAGCCAATCCTCTCGATGCTCCAGAATGAGCTTGGCCGCAAGAACCTCTTCCTCGGGAGGAACCGACCAGTCGTGAAAATGAACCACACCCTGATCGTCCAAATCGAAACACATGCGTCCAATCTTCTGACCGGTGTCCGAATGCCGGTGAGCGAGAAGATAGCGATGACCCGAGTAGCCGCCCTCGACAACAATCGCACGCTTCTCGGCCCAGTCGGCATGCTGCTCGTCGTTGAGAAACGACAGGAGCACCTCGGTCGCAGGCTTGATGGCTCCGGGTAAACAGTTCGGGCACGAGGGCGTCGGTCGCTTCACGCTCGCGGCCTTGGCCTCCTTACCGTTTTCCTTGTCTTCCTTCTTGCGGGCCTCCTCGACCGTCTTTCCGATCTTGTCGAGCGCTTCCTTCTTGGTGCTGGTGATGGTCTCCACGGCACCGTTGGCGAACTTGACCGCGGTCAAGGTCCGATCTTTCGGCCGCGACAAACGAATGAGAAGCTTCGAGGCATCCTCGACCTTGACGTTCAAGATCTTGGTCGGGGCGCTTCCCCGATAGGGAGCACCAGGCGCAGGAATGTCCTTGTCGCTGCACCACTTTTTCTTGTGAGCATCGACCAGGAACTTGCCAATGATGACACGCTCATGATCGGTGGGCTCTTCGAGAACCAGTCTCGTCGAGTTGTCCCCATCGGCTTCAAGCCGAAAGTCTCCATTCCAGGACGGTAGATAAACGATCATGGTAGCGCCTCCCCTTCTTCTTTGATTGATTCTTTGGGTACTTCTTTCTTGAGCCCTGGCGCTTCTTTCTCGACACCGAGTTTCTTTTCAAGCGAAGCCGCGACATCGTCAAGCCCCTCTGCTCGGGCAAGGGACAGGGCCTTGACCAACTTCTCGGGAGTGTCCTGATTGCTGTGAAGGCCGCTGATGAGCTCACGGATGGCGACCATACCAAAGTTTTCAGACGGTCCTGACTGCATGAGAGGACCCTCGTCTCCTTCGCCCAACAGCATTCCGCCGTCATCCATGTCAACCAGAGAGTTACCCATTATGGGATTGCCTCCTATTATGCCACCCCCGTATCCTCTTCTTTTTTTGAGAACCGACTTGAGACCGTCAAGTGGGATCTGCTCTGCCAGCAAGAGCTCGCGCCCGGCACGAATCATCCTCTCGACACGGGCTGCAACATTCGCAGTGAAAGCTCCTTCCTTGTTTGGATCGCCCGTTTCGATAACGCGAATGACTTCCTCGCGGATCGATTCACCTATCTTGGACTTGTAGTGAGTGAGAGCTTTCTTGGCTTCATCCACATTTCCATTGCTGGCTTCAGCTTTGCCGTTGCCACTGGCTTCGGCTTTGCCGTCACCGCTGGTTTCAGCTTTGTCGCTGCCGCTGGCTTCGGCTTTGCCGTCACCACTTTCTTCTTCACTCTTCTGGGTCTCTACGTTCATTGAGTCACCTCCGGTTTTTTGATCAAAGTGGCCAGCCACCCTTCTTGACACAGGCAGCTTTTAGTTCAGCAAGCATGAGATGCAGACAACGAATATCCTCATCGTCCATCAGCTTTGAATCATAACCCTCTGTTGAATTTCGAGGGATCGAAGCTTTTCCTTCGAGATTGGTTGTCCATGCGTGTTGGAGTGCATCAAGGGATTTTTGAATCATCCTCTTCTTGGGGACGACGGGATAGGGCAGCGGTGTTCCCAACTTCAGGAGTTTCCTGAAATACAAATGTATGTAACGAATCGAGACACCCAGGTTCTCGGTGGGTTGATACGACGAGATCTTGTCGTCCCAGGACTTGTCCAGATCTGCCAGGACATTATCGTGACGCTGAGCAACGTCTTGGTCCACTTTCAATATCATGATAGGCGGTGCTAGGGATTAGAAATAGATTAGAGATACGGCCGCAACGTTTGCAACCACTGCCGCGCTGCTGTCTTGGCGGAAAACGCTTTGTGAACTCCCGCGGTCCACTCGGCCGCTTGTTTGATGGCTTCCTCTCGCGACTTCTTGGTTGCAGTCAGTGTCACTGCTGATTGCGCCATCGCACGCACATGTGCCGAGGAATACGGAGGCTTGAAGAGACGCCCCCTCATCAGGTACTCCGGCATCGCATCCACTGCGGATACCAAACACGTAACACCTGCTGCCTGCGCCTGGATGAGGCGCTTGACATCATGTCGGTTGGCACTCGGCCCACAGAAAACGTAAAAAGCTCCTGCGGGAACAAAGGATGACTGATTTCCACAAGGTCCATCGTGCCAAAACTCGACGCCCTTGACGCTTGTGAAAGCTTCCTTGAGGTAAACGTAGTCAGCTTCTGCACCCACGAAGACAATGAGATTCTCTTTCAAGGAAGGGGCATCTTCGGACATTGCTGCAAGCGGTGATTCGTGAATGACATGGACGTTCTTGCTTCCCAAAAACGGTAGCCGCGCTTCAAACAGTCGCTGAAGATGCATGCTCGAACACACCACCACTTTCGTGTAGCAGCAAAGGTTACCGAGTTTCTCGGGTGTTAGATCGTTGAGCTGCTCTTCGTCTCGCAGCCAGAAAACCCATGTGCTTTCCGTAAGCTCCGTCGAGACACACATGCTGCTCTGATCATGGAACTTGCATCCCAGAGACTCCAGCTCGCGCTTGAGTGCGTCTTCGGGAAACCCTCCCTTGAACGCTCGGGGCGCAGCCTCGGCTTCCAGGTTCGCGACGAGCACGGTTTCGCCGGAAGCCTTGGCAAACCTCAGAGCCTTGTCAAAGATCCCAAGCTTCTTGTAGCTCCGAGCCAACATCGCGTAGGTCTCCTTGAAGCGCGACCATCCGAGTAGATCGTTTGAATGCGGCCCATCATAGTTGTTGAACGCGAACTCACAGAGCTTGATAGCTTCCAGATCTCGATACTGATGACTCAACATCTCGGCCAACCTGATGGCAGGCTCGAAATCCTTCGGGCGCATGAGATGCGCGTAGGCGTAAAGCCCCATGGCCTCCGTCCCGGGCCAACGACCATTCTTGTATTCCTTCGCGTAGTCATCCTGCGCTCGGATGAGGATTTTCTCATACTCCTCGGGGGTCCAATCCTTGATAGTGGTAGCCGGCTCGCTCACAGCGGATATCCCATGCATGGGTCTATGGCCCTTCCCTCTTCAGGCGTTCGATCTCCGCTTGTCTGACTTCGATTTCTGTTTTCTGGGCATTGCTCTTTTCGTTAAGATGCCCAATCTGATTTTTGGCGCGAGAATTAGCAAACTCACCACACCGATCACATCCCTCGGAAACACGCTTTCCCATGGCGAAGCCCAGCTTCCCCATCGCAAAGAAGAAACGCGAAGCCACGACGCATGCCTTCATGGCCCATATCCAGAACTTTGCACGAAGAGAATTTGCGTTCCAAATCATGGACTCGATATCTCGATCCCATGGTAGTCAAACCGTGGTCTCGTCTTTCCATCAGGCCAGACAATCGGCTTTTTCCACATGTGCAACGGTCTCACATTCGCTCGCGGTCCTGCCAGTTCAGGACGAGAAAGCGCAATGTAAACCACCATGAGCTCGCCGGTTTCATGATCCCGAGCGATGGTGATCAGTTGATAGTAGCCGCCTTTGTAGTGACGGTAGACACCAATCGGTAACGCTTCCTTACGAGGTTCACTCACTGCCGACCTCGACATTGATCTGAACGACCATCTCGAATCCCGTGTCCTCCATCATGGTTGCAGTTTCGATGTGCTTGAACGTTTTGAGTAGATGTTGATAGGGATCGATCTGCTCTAGACTGTAGCGTCGGGCTTCAGATCCCTGGAGCTGAACGTCGATGCTGTGCTCGCCAATCCCCTCGGGCACTCGTAGGAAATATTCACCCCGACCCTTTCTTTCGATCTCGCACCCCTCGGCAAGTCCGGTACCATCCGATTCGACAGCGCCGTATCCAACAACTTCATGGCCGATCTCTTTTGTTTCTTGACCCATGCGAGACCGGACTCTAACATCGGGTTTCGATAATAGGAACCATGAAAACCCAGCACATTATCCGGCGTGCTTTCGAGGGCCTCGCCTACGTTACCAGTCACTACCGACGCATCGATCCAAAGACCGAGGACGCCGACGACTATGTGGAAACCATGATGGTTGTGGATTCTTTGCTGGAACGAGGAGGCGTCGATCACCGCGATCTGGTTGCACGATTCCGGCGTGGGCGCCCTCTCAAAATCGGCGACGACATCGTCGTCCAGGGAGGCAACCGCGACGCCAGATCCCAGATCGCAAAACTCCGGCGTTCTGAGGATCCCATGTATCTGGCCAAGGACGGCATCACCGATGGCGCTGCCATGAAGATGCTCGGACCAGCGCTATACTTCACGGACTGGCGCGAGCTCGTCTACGCCGCAAACTTCATTGCCGCCATCACCCACGCCTCACCCGAGAGCCGGCTCGCCGCGGTGCTGGTGGCCCTGCGAACCCACTACGCAGCGAAAAATGCCTTCCGGCAACTACGCTCCGATCTCGGTATCTTGACCCGAGCTTTCAGAGCGGCTGCCGACATGTTGGATCTCCTCAAAGAGGCTGAGCCCTTTCTGGGCTTTCTGGAAGGCAATTCTGACCAGCTCTTCGAGGGCCTCGCCGAGGACATCGGCTTCCTCCACGTCGCCACCAGCACGCCCGTGATGGCTGTCATGGGCTCCTACGGTGTCCCCGTCAGCCCGACAACCACCTCCTTTCCCACCCAGGCCAATGACTTCTTGCACGGCAAGGGCCCCGAGAAGCCCCATTCTATCCCTGGCATAAAAAATGGTGTGACAGAAGACGTTATGCAACGCCATGCAGCATTCTTCGGTATTCGTGTTGCCGCACAGCATAACCGCGCTTTCGTGCCGCGTCATGACGCTGATACCTTCTACTCGATGCTGATCCCGATCGCGATCCTTGATGGTCACGTCTCCGAGGACATTCTCACTCATCCGCTCAAACACGATCTCTTCGAGCGCTGGGACGACATCGCTCTCAAACTCGCAGCGAGGTGGCAATGAACTTGAAGAATCGGCTATCAATGAAACCCAGTAGCATCCTTTATCGAACTGCCAGATGGGCAAACAGCTTTGCAGCCGGGAAAACCAACAAGACAACGTTCCGTCTCTTCTGGTGGTTCGGGAAATGGACCTACGCCTTTGGTTCTCGGCTTCACGACAGAGGTCTATAGATCATGACAAATCGTTTGGTCCTGTTCTGCTCGGGTGGCTGCGAACGCGACATCAAGGTCGCCTTCCCCATCGAGATGAATTCACTCACTGGCTTCCTGATGGAAAACGGTTGGTTCCTCTCAGCTCTCACAGCTCCCGGTCAAGGTTCAAACGTCCCAATCGATATGGGTGCAACCTGCCGCGAGTGCGCCGAACGTCTGATGCCTGAACTTGTGGCACACATGGATCTCAAGAAGTGACACCCTTTTCCGACAGTAGCTACCGAACCACACGTCTTCCGATCTCCTACTGGGCAGACCCACTCCGCTTGATCAACCAGGCCTTTCGAGACGAGGGCTACGACTCTGATCGCTTCGAGACGTATACCTCCCAAACTTTCTTCCCCGTTCTCGCCGGAGCCAGTGAGCTTCGAGATCTGGGCAAAGCCGTGGCCTACTGCCTCGACTTGCCCGAGTCCTTCGTTTCCGATGGCGCCCAGATCGCTTTGCGCTTCCCGGGTGAAAAAAAGGGTCTCGATCCACATGTCGATGGCATTCCGAGTGAAGGCAACGGCGTCGTCCCGGGAGAGCCCTTCAAGTGCGACGCCATCATCGGCCTCTATCTCTCACCCGTGACCGTAGACAGCGGTCCACTTGTTCTCTGGCAGGGCTCCCACAAGGAGATCGCAAAATTCATCAAGGAGCGCGGTCGCAAGCTTCTCGCGCAAGGTGTCCTCCCGGATCTGGATGAGACTTCTTCGACCGTCATCGAGGGAGGAGCCGGCCACGCGTTTGCCTACCATCCCCAAACTGTCCACGGCACCCTCCCCAATCGCTCGCTCGGTATCCGCTACGCTGTCTACTGGCGTTTTTATGATCCCCAACAACAGAGTTCATGAACAAGCTCATCAAAACCGACGTGCAAACCCAGCACGGTGGGCTCTGCCAGTCAGTCCCACCTCCCAATAGCTGCTTCTGTGGCTACACCGAAGACGACGCCGCACGCGATGCGCTGCAAATCAATCGCAACATCCATGGAGACGACGAATCCCAGTACGACTACACGTTCTGGGATGCCTGGGCTGATCACGATACGTCCTGTGAGATCTTGAAAGAAGAAGAAGAAAAGTACGCCTTGGAGTTCGTCGGAATCACCAAGCTCCAAAAAGAAGGAAAGCTATAAAGGAAAACTATGACCCAAACCGTTCACGTATCCATTTCTGTTCTATCGACTCCGAACGACGACTTCGACGAGGACAGCAAGGCCGAGGTCTACTCGAAACACATCATCATCGAGCGAGCTCTGGCAGCTCTGCAAATCCACCTCGAAGAGAATCTGCGTCTTGAAACTCGCAACAGTCTTGTCATCGGCTACAAACTCGAACCCTCAGACGCATGAGCCCCCCTGATACAGATGCCTTGGCCCGGCAAGCTCAGATCAATTATCTGGAAACCGTCAAGACCGGCTCGCTGATTCGACATGCAGTTGCACTGTTGATCGAAGCCTGCAAGGGCGATGTAGAGGAAGCTGTACGCTCCGCACATATGCTGGTTGACGCCTGGGGTGAAGACATCCAGGACGGCATACAAGAGCACTTGAAAACGATGCGAGAGAAAAGCAAAAAGACTCCAGTGTCATGAAAATCCGAATCTCACTGCTCACCTGTCCCGGTCGCGAAACCTTCCTCCGGCAAACGCTCGAATCCTTTGATCGAGCAAGAGACAACATTGCCGGTGTCGAAAGGATAATCTATCGAGACGAGGCCTACGCAAAAGACATCAGTTACCTGAACAACATTCGCGCCGGTTGGAATGTGTCATGTCTCTTCCCTGAGCCCCAGGGCAACCTCCGCGCCTTCTATCAGATCTTACGACTCGCAATGAATGACAACATCGATCTCCTTGTCTATCTCGAAGACGATATCGTGTTCTGCCAAAATGCCATTGCCCGCATGATCAACGTGGCTACTCGCAGTCCTGGGAACGGTCTCGCGTTCTACAATTTTTTCGACATGAAGGAATTCTTCCCGGGCGCTCCGGAGGGTATGTACCGTGTCCCGCTCGAAGGACTCGATGGCCGAGGCCTTTGGGGTATGCAGGCTCTGGCCATTCCCAAGAAGACCATCATGAACTTCTTTGCATCGCCCCTGGTGGACAAGAAATTCGAGGAAGAATCAGGACAGAAACTCAAGGCCCATTCCGATATCGTTTTTGCCGAAGCTCTCAAGGAGCGTGGTCTCACCCACTACGGTGCTCACGTGCCGTGTCTTGTCGAGCACGTCGGTCACGAGGATTCCGCCATCTGGCAGTTCCAGGGCCACGAGGTATCCCGTCGCGCCACCAACTTCCGGGGAGAAAATTTCGATGCCCGTCAATGCAAGTTCTAAAGAAATCTCGAAAATCCACGAGACCATCACCGATGGTGAAATCATCAGGAGACTCCCTGGACACTCCTTCAAATGGGAGTGGCGCAATGGCACTTACTACTACCTTCTTTCAAAACCAGGAAACCCGGACACAGTTACAGTCGGAAAAATCATGCCAAGAGGTGGCAGCAGGTATGAAGCCGTTGGCAAACATGGACTCAACCACTCGGATTATTTCTCAGAACTCTTAGCAGCCATGAAATGGGTTGAATCAACAGTGTGACCATGTCCACCCCACAAAAAGTCATCATCCTCTGCCAGGGTGAGCAGGGTCGCCTCTGGAAAGAACTGATGCAGCCCAAACAGCTCATCCCCTTCCTCGGGACAACCATCCTGCGACGAACCATCGGTCAGATCCGAGCTCAAGGTATTGAGGACATCACCCTGATCGCTGAAAGCAAAGAGCCCTGGGAGTCCTTCGCAAAGGAGGCTGACGTACAGCACGTTCCAGAAATACGAAAAGTCGATCAGGTTTTCCTCGATGTCCTCGTCAACCTGCGCCACCTCTGGGCCGATGACGGTCCCACGATATTCGTCTACGGCGATGTCATCTTTTCCAACCGCATGATCAAGGACTTGCTTGCTGAGCGCGAAAGCCGCATCCACTTCTCAACCCGCTTTTCGCCCACCTATGCCATCGGCACCTGGCGTGCAGAGATCTTCGGCTTCCGAATGCTTCCGCAATTTTACGAGGAGCTCGACAAGTTTCTCGACCACCGGGAGTGTTCGCCCTACCACAAGGCGACTGAAGTCTGGCACCTCTTTCACTGGCTCATGGACAAGCGCGAAAAGGACAAGCCCGAAGAGCCGAGTTTTCTCGATGCCGGCGAGGAGGACTACACCTTCGACATTGACTATCCTCAAGATCTCGAACACCTCCAGGTTCTGCAAATGGTGGCCTCGGATGATGACAAAGCAACTTACGACATCTGAAACACAGGTCAGCGACGGCGCCATCGTCGAAAAGGCAAGCTTGATGGACCGTTTATTTGAAAAACGGCTCAGCGATGGCGCCATCATCGAAAAGGCAAGCTTGATGGACCGTTTCAGATTCTATGGAGGACACAGCCACGGAGGTGCTCAGTGTAAAAGCTGCGGGGAATTCGCTGAAGTCACGGGAAGAATGCGAGCAGGACCGGAAGGTGAAGAAACCTTACGCAAAGCTCGATTGGCCATCGAGCATCTTGACGGATGTCTAGAGAACAGCAGCCAATGACAACAGCCCTCACAAAACCTGAAAGAGAGTTCGCGAGCGGTGAGCTCATCACGGATCGTCCTCACTGGCTCTACAGAGGGGAAGGAACATATTATCCTTACTGGCATCTACAAGTTGACGACAGCAGTGTCATGGCTCATGTCACACCCGACAAGAGAGGAGCGTCAACGTTCCACGTCTCTTTCCGAGACGCCCACGACTATTTCAGAGACGGTCCTGACTTTCAAACCCTCACCGATGCCAAACGCTTCGCTGAAGAATACAGCGAGAAGTTACGACTGGAATTCGAGCGATGACAAAAGAGCTGACCAAACCCAAGGAAACCTCCTCCTCTGGAGACATCATTCGCCTGCCTACGTCAATCGTTGTCAGACAGAATGGTCCGGGTTCCAAATATTGGATCGCACATGTACTGGATCAAGACGGCAACATCCTTGTAGACAATTTCGTTGTTGACTACTTCATTGGCATCGCCTTCCGTGGAGCCAAGGAGAAAGCCGCAAAGGAATACCCGCATTTGGAAGTCACTCTCGACACAGAGCACCCCTGGTGATGATGAGAGAACTCATAACCCCTGACACTCGGGTCACCGAGGGAGGACTCGTCACCCGATTCCAGTGGGAAGAAAACACCCGGAAGATCGGCGTCACCATCATCGGAGGAATCGATAAAATCATCGATAGAAGGCAATGGGAGCTTTTCAACCCAGACCAAACTGTTGCTGCTCGAATCTCCAAATTGGAATTCGATGAACCGAGTGTGTTCTGGACAAACATCGTCGATCCCAATGGCAAAACCTCCCATGCCGATGCCTTCCATACTCTTGATGCCGCCCAGTTCTGGATCGCAACAAAACTCTTGCCCCGAATGATTGAACCTCGAAGCCGATGACCAAACAGCTCATACAGCCTGACACCCAGGTGTCTCACGGCGAACTCGTTGATCGCTGGGAATGGCGTAGGAGCTTCGAGTACAACCGACCCCGCGCTATCGGCCCCCAGATCTGGAATCTCTTCAGGGGCTCCAGGATCCTTGCACGCATCAGCCAGTTTCACGAGACCGACCGTTCGAGTTTATACTTGACGACCGTCTATGATGATAGCCGGCCATCTGAAATGCCTCCCGCTATCCTTCACTCCAAAGAGACGTTTCAAGAACTCGAAAAGGCCAAGGCATGGGCCGAGAAATTCGCAGCCCAAGGAGTTCAATGAAAGCGCTCACAACAACTGAAGTCCGGACAGCCGAGGGCGCCGTCATCGATATAAGCCCGCTCGAATGGTCCCAGAACTTTGACCTCAACACCTGGTATGCAATGCTCCCGAACTATGTCGTTGGAAAAAACGTCATTGGAAATGTCGCCTATCGCGGCAGCACCTTCAGAGCCGAGGTATCAAGAGCTGGCGTCAAAGTATTCAACACACTTGAACAGGCAAAAAACTGGGTCGAAAAGATCTGGAGAGACGCCCCGAAGTGTCCCGAATGCGGAGATCTCCTTGTCAGTAACGCCAGTCGCGTGTGGAAATACTTCCACAGCAATGTCGTCCCAGGCCCATGCGACCTTGTCATCATGACCTTCGAGAGCGATGGCACCATCGTGGACTGGGACTCAGAAGAGAACCTCGCTTTGCTCGAACGTGAAATAGCCGATGGCCCTCGTTAAACCTGAAACCAAAATCGCCTCCGGACAGCTCGTTGAAAAAGAGCGCTGGCGCAAAACCCTCAACCACAACTATCCCCCACAGCCGGGATGGTATCTCACGAGAGGGGATATAGTCGTCGCACGCATCCGTCAGCTTCGTGACTCAGTAGGAGGAGGTGACTCCTTCTACACATACTGGACAACTCTCTACGAAGCAGATAACGCGCCTATGTACAGCAGTAGTGTTCCCCAGGCATTTCCAACCCTCGAAAAAGCCAAAGAATGGGCAGAGCAAGGGTTCGCAAAGTCAACATGAACGCCATCACCCGACCCGAAATCTCCATCAGCGATGGTGAGCTCGTCACCAAGCCCGAGTGGTTCGAGACTTCAAACGACAAGGGCGTCATGTTCTATGGTGTCCGCAACCGGACTTGCGCCCACGTCAGGTTGTACCAGGGCATCCCCAACTGCTTCAAGGCTGCCGTGTTTAAGAAATCGGGTCTCAAGATCCGATGCTTCGACACCTTTGAAGAAGTCCGAGTGTGGGTCGAACAAAATTGGGAGCTCCGGCAGTGACCGAGCTTATCAAACCAGATCGTGAGATTGCCAAGGGCGACATCGTTCGCAAGAGTCCGATTTGGTTCCGTGGAGCACGTCAGGAAGAGTCGCATTTCGGCGATCCGAAGACCAAGCGCATCGTAGGATATGTGGTGAAAGAAGATGACTTCAAAGCTGGCGTCCTGTACAAATTTTCCGACCTGAAGGGACCACACCCCATCTCGACGCACGCAAGCGCTAGTTTCCCCACCCTCGAAGCAGCAAAAGCCTGGGTCGAGAAAAAATCGGAGTTTCGACAGTGACCGATCTCATCAAGCCTGAAAAGCAGGTCGCCGAGGGCGAGCTCGTTCGCAAAAGCCCGGTTTGGTTTCGTGGCACATATCGGGGAACTGAAAACAACTGGTACTTCGGCGATCAGGAAGGCAAAAAGGTCGTGGGGTTCGTTGTCAGAGTCCCCGGGATTGCATACTCAAATGGCGAGCCGCACTTCAAGGGTACTTTCCTGAACCACGCGTGTTACTTCGTTCAGGAAAGTACCGAAGTAACACGCGTGACCGCTGGGTTCTCCAGCCTGGAAGCCGCCAAAGCCTGGGTGCAATCAAGCTGGGAAAACGCTCAAATACCTCTCCCGACGCGTGAAGAGATCGAACGAGACAGACGCGAACGCGATGAGCAAAATCGTCGCGAAGGCAAGATGGAGTCGATGTGACGGCTCTCGCTAGATCTGAAAAGCAGGTTTCTTCTGGGGAGATCGTCGAGGTTCCTCGATGGGTGCTCGTTGTTGTTTCAGATCCGCGCTGGCATCTCTATCTTGGAACCCGGGTTCTGGCTCGAATCACCAAACACACCGATCCACTGGACCCATCACATTACAATTATTTCGCTACGACAAGGTTCACTCGTTCAATGACTAGAACCCACCACTATGACTTCTGTGGCCTCAGCCTCAAGTCAGCCAAAGAGTGGGCGGAAGCGCAGATCTTGAAGAAGCAATGACAGCGCTCACGAAATTCAATCGCCAGATCTCCGAAGGCTCTCTCGTCACGAAATCAAACGCCTCGACTGAACCAATAATACCTGGACGCACCACCGGATCGGAATGGTACTTCATCAATTCAATCCGGCATCCTGTATGGTTTTTCATGACCAAGAAAAGCGGAATCAGCGGACGTGTAGAAATCAATGATGATGGAACCTTCGCAGCCGGCCTACTCTCTCATCCACCAACGAGCCCTGTTCCTGTCCCTGTCGAAAAAAACTTTCACGATCTGGAAAACGCAATGGCCTGGGTCGAGGAGACCTGGCTGAAGGAACAAGGCCCATGACCGAGCCAACCCTGATCGAACAAGCCTCGCAGCACGTGAGGCGCAACTTCCCTTCGGACGCCAACGGCAAAGCCGCGGCACAGGCCGTGTTCATCGCGCTGCAACAACCCGGTTCCGTCGTCCGGATTACGATCGAAAAGTCCAACCAGTTTGACACTGTGCGACGAGTCATGAACGCGCTCGATGATGTGTCCGCAATCGATCACACCAGGAGCGACTTCATCAAGGATGCGCACAACCGCATCATCGAGCTCACCAACGGCAGCGCCATCGAGTTCCACGTTCCCAGTGAATCCCAGTGAATCCCCATGAATCCCCATGAATCCCATTGAACCCTGCGGCATCATCCGTCACCACCCCCTCGAAGGGACCCTTTTCGGTGGGTGCCAGGTGCAGAAGCTCGGCCTCGCGGCCTTCGAGGTGGAACTCCCCGACGCCAGGATGCTGATCATCGCCAAGACACCCTGGAAGACCCACACCCTGATGGTGGTGGACGCGGGTGGGACCCGTCGCCACATCGTCACCTATGGTCCTCCCGGCAAGCCCCACGTCTCTCCGGCGTGTCCCTTCGAGGCCAAGATCTACGGCGAGCCGCCTTCCGGCCCTACCGATTGATCTTGCCGATTGATCCTCCGGTTTTCGCTTTACATCTGCGCGGAAATCCAAAATGATCCTCCTTGACACTGGCGAAAATACGACGACGCGACTCTTGTTGCGTGACAAAATTCTTGCCACACTGTGAAGAGTATTCTGAAGGAATATCCGAGATCGTCTAAGTGTCCAGTATCCCTCAACAAGTACTGTCTAAAGAATTCCCTGACACCGGTCAGCCTGCCAGTCTCGATGAGCTATTGACGCTCAAAGAGGTTTGCCAGCGTCTTGGGTTATCGAAGACTCCTATCCTGAATCGGATTCGCTCCGGCTACATTCACCCCATCAAGGGCAGAAGACCGGGCATGAAAGGAGGAGTCAAGAGACTCCTTTTCAATCCTCGGGAGATAGATTCTGAACTCGAAAGGATTGAAGAACTTCGGCGCTTGAAACGTGGCGAAATGTCCACACTCAACAATAGTGGGCGCCCCACACTCAAGCCAGCCGCCACAAGAACTGGACAACCCGAACACCAGAAACCATCTCCCCCGAAAAAGACCAAAGACGCTTCCGATGGTGAGAAATGTGCTCAGGCTGTTCAGCTCTTCCGTGAAGGAAAAACTCAGCTCGACGTACTCGTCGCGATGAAGGTCGATTTCGATACCGCCCGTTACTTCTGGGAATGTTACTGTCACGACCAACCCGGATGGTTCCTTCCCTCAAAGAGTCTCACCAAGGTCCGCCAGCTCATGAAATGGACGGAAAATCCCCCCACGGTCGAGGGATTCGAGAAGGCTTACTACCGTTCCATCGATCGCGAAATCGAAACCCACACGGAGAGCAACCTGCAATTGTCCTCCGAGGAGCTCGCTCAACACCAGCGTGAGATAGCCGAGAACACCGATGACACCGAGAACACCGATGACGCTGACGCTAAGTGAACACGATAGTGTCGGCGCAAGCCAACACGATGGTGTCGGCACAAGCCAACACGATGGTGTCGGCACAAGCCAAGTCGAAGAAACTCTCGACGAGACCGAACGGGGGGACGCCTACGCCGAGGGTTGGGACGCGGCCGAGGCCGGCGCCAGCCGTCTCGGCAATCCTTACCCCGTGGATTCCAACAAGCACACCCAGTGGCATCGCGGCTGGAAGGACTGGCTGAACTCGCCAGAGTCGGCATTGGCCAACTCGCCAGAGTCGGCATTGGCCAACCAGGGATACTGATGTCGTCGAAAACCAAGCTCAGCAAGCCTGAAACCCAGATCGCCGAGGGCGCCATCGTCGAACAGGATCCGGAGACCATCAAACAAACCAAAGAGACAATCGAGTTCAAGACTCTCCTCGCATCATTAATGTATACGGCCGGCAGAAATTTCGCTGCTACCGCCGCCAGCCTGGAGCAGACCCAAACCCAAACGCCACCCGATGCCGGACCCGATGCTGAACCAACTGACCAGGGCTGAAGCCGAAAACCAGGTCGAGGGCGCGCTCGCCGAAAAGCGCCCAGCACCTATCGATGTTCTTGTTCAGATGTCCGAGCAAGGACTTCTCAGTTTCGATAGGTCAACCGTTCGCTTCCTCATCAAACACATCTGCTACGACAAGGAATAGACATGGGCGTCCCGGTCAAAAGAATCAAGAGCTTCATGGAGGCGGCGCTCTCGCGCCATGACGAGCTCGAACTTGTTCTGTACCACGTGAATGTCTCGGGACGACAGTCCAGGGTGTGGGGCCCCGAGAGCAAGTGGACGATGGACGATGTGACTCCCATCATTGCTGAATCTGCGCGAGCCTATGCCAACGGATTATCGGGTGCCACGAACTTCAGGCTCGTGGCCTATCAGGTCGGTGAAGAAGGTCAAAACCCCATCAACGTGATGTCGTTCACCCTCATGGCCGAAGGTGGAGGAGGGGACGACGATGGGCTGTCAGAGCCGGCAACAGATCAGGGATTGCTGGCACAGCTCATGCGTCACAACAATGAACTTCACCGGCAATCCTCTGGAACCGTGGGAATGATGTTCGGGTACATGACCGGCATCATCGAGCGGCAATCGCACCAGATCGAGAAGATGACCAACGACAGAATGCGTCATGCTGAGGTCATGGAGGACATCGTCTCCAAGAAGCACGAGCGCGACATAGATATGGACAACCGTAAGATCAAACAAAAGCGCACCGACGAGATGCTGAGCAAGGTCCTGTCTCTCCTCCCCGTGGCCATCAACAAGCTCGCCGGCAAGGAGCTCGTGCGCCAGAACGATACCCTGTTCGAGATCACCTCGGCCGAGTACATCCAGTCGATCAAACCCGAACAGCTCGATGGAATGCTTCAGTCCGGCCTCATCGACAAGAATCAGCTCACGCTGCTGTCCACGATGCTCGAACAGGTCAACAAACGCATGCTCACAGCCGAGGACAAAAACGAGGGCTCCGAAAAGGCCAAGAAGGCCGCGACCGGAAACCTCGGCACCCTCTCCATGCTCTCGGGCCTCATCTCCATGGGTGGCAAATAGTTCACGGCTCCCAGCCGACAAGCCGCTAGAGTTACCACCCGACAAGCCGCACGTTTTCGTGAAAGTCGCAGTCGGCTGCGGGACACTCGGCTGATGGTGTGACCTGGCCATCGGCGTGTATCTCATGATCGAGAAGCGCGCCAAAGTGTCCACGGGGACAAACCAGGGTTGCACTTTTGCGTGAACCATCCATGAGAGAAATCCAAAACGGGTAGCTCTCGTTCTCGTGTCTGCCCTTCGATATGTCCATGTCCTACCCTCTCATTGACGCAACCGCTATGGAACGATTGTTCCATTGAAAGCCCGAAATCGGGTAGTTGCATGATTGCTGCAAGCGCTCTGTATTTTGCGCAAGAGACTCCGTTTCATCGCAAAAGACAGGACATCGCGATCTAGTTTTGCGGGCCAATATCAAAACCCGACAGGCCTTCCGTGACCGATCGCAACTCTGTACCTTTAATAGTGAACAAAGGTTCTCGGGTTTGGACCCCATGTCGATGAGCGGCAGAAGGTTCGACTAGCTCGGGCGACCCACCAAGAACATCACCTCGCGATGGGTCGCGGGGAGGAGAACAAAACAACATGGCACTTGCAGTTTCGCAAAGAGACATCATCAACTTCAAGCAGCGCGTCGATCGGATGACGACCAAAGCCAAGAACATCATCGAACGGTCCAGGGAGACGGTCAACACCGTCGTCACGACCACCGAGGTGTCCGCGGCTGCGTTCCTGTTCGGTCTCGCGCAGGGCAAGTTCGGCGGAATTCAGATCGTGGGCGTGCCCATCGATCTGCTGGCCGGCATCGGTCTTCACATCATGGCGTTCTCGGGCGTCGGTGGGAAGAAGAACGAAATGCATCTGCATGCGTTCGCCGATGGTGCTCTGGCATCCTTCTTCAACCACCTCGGCAGAGATGTCGGGTACGCCGTGCAGACGCCAGCGGATCGTGAGCGGATCCAGAAGTTTGCGGCGAAACAGAAGGTGAAGTACGCCACGCTGCCGGATGGGCAGTACAGCTTCGGCATGGGCGAGAGCGGGGGCGCAGCCCTCGCCGACGAAGAGCTCGCTCGCATGGTCTCCGCGGGTCGCCGGTAACGGCGGTAGCGGAGGACCGAGGGTACCCGGATCATCTGAAAGCCGGGTACCCAGGGGAGTGGATGGGGCGGTGAGGGCAGCCAGAACGGAAACCCAAACGAAAAGAGAAAACCATGCGTGCAGACATTGTTGGAGGTGCAGGTGGCTACGGCCACGAGTTGGCAGGATACGACTTCGTCGGAGACGAGTACGAGCTTGACGGCGACTACTTGGTCGGCGATGACCTGCTGGGAGGAGACGAAGACCTGATGGGGGCGATTTACCCCGAGAAGGCCATTCGCAGGAATGCGCTGGTGGCCGCCGCGGTCGCCAATCGTCGTGTCGCCGAGGGTGCCATCGTCAAAGACGTGGCGCCGACCAAGGCCAGGGAGTACATCCTGGGCTTTGACTCGATGGCCGTTCCTGGCAGCACGAGCGCGAATATCACCAAGCGGCCCCAGGTGATTTTCCGCCCGGAGCGCGTCATCATCCCGTCCGCCGTGGGCGTGGATTTCCAGGTCGTGGACATCAAAGTCGGCAAGAACTCGCAGTTCTCGGCCTCGGGTGAAGTGCCCGCGGTCGTGTTCGCCGAGACCGCGTTCGGCGTCCGTCTCAAGATGGACACCTGCCAGGTCTCGATGGACGTGACGATCAGCGTCCGCAACACCAACGCCGCGCAGCGGAACTTTACCGCTGCAATCATCGGCCCCGCGGTCGAGTAGCACGGCGAAAAAGATAGAGGGGGTCTTGCGTCCGGTTGGGGAGCGAAAGTCGAAAGACTGGCTGCTCCCCACCGGCCAAGACTTTTTCTCCTGAACTTTTTTCATTTCTGACGACCCACCAGCCAAGGACGACAAGATGGCGGAAGCCAGTTACGAACGAGAACACATTGCCCTTCATGCAGCCGGGTACATCAACGGCGCGGGCACCACGATTGTCAGCATCGGCGCACAACTGACCCGCATCTCGGCGGGCCACTACGCCATGCTTCTCGACGCCTCCCAGGGTGTCGTCGATGACGAGACCTTCACGATGGTCCAGGCCAAGGCCACAGCGGCCCGGGGCCCCGTCGTTCAAGATCTCAGCAACACCGAAAAGCGCATACGCGTCTTCGATGCCGGTGGCGCCATCCAGGACACCGACATCGAGATCGAACTTTACAAGAGCGTGACGAGGTAGACCATGTCAAACGCATCATACGAAAGACAGCATCTCGCCACCCACGCGGCCGGCTCCATCAATGCCGCTGGCACGACTGCCATCAGCTTCGGTTGTCAGATGACCCGTATCGCAGAAGGTCACTACGGATTGATTCTCGATGCCGACAACGGCGTCATCGATGACGAGACCTTTACCCAGGTGCAGATCAAGGGCGTCTTGGCATCCGTCGCATCAGTCGTCGATACTTCAAACCGTGTCAAAACCATCCGAACATTCGATGCGGGAGGCTCTGTGACTGGTCCCGACATCGGAATCGAGGTCATCCTCTACAAGTCGGTGACGAGACCATCCGCCGCAAGCGCATAGCAGGTACAAAAGAAGGAAAGCCATGACGCTCAAAAGCTATCAAAGACAGCATCTGGCCCTGTGGGCTGCGGGGTTCATCAACGCCGCTGGTACGACCCGGGTCGAATTCGGATGCCAGATGACCCGCATCGCTGCCGGCCATTACGGTCTGATCCTGGATGCCGACAACACACTCGCCGACATCGACGAAACCTTCACCAAGGTCGCGCCGAAAGCCTCGCTCGCCCGATACGTGACAGTCAACGACGATTCGGCATCGCTGAAGACCATCAGGACTTTTTCCTCGACGCCCTCGTCGGTTGACACCGGCATCGAGGTCGCCCTTTACCGTTCAGTTCTGCCAAATCTCTAGAATTTCTCCCCTTCTCCCAGCAGGGGCCAGCGCCGGGCAAAAGGCACAAATCGTCTCAATCAAAAGCAAAACCACACAAGGAGCGGACAAACCATGACCTACGCATCGTACGAAAGGCAACACCCGGCGGTCTACGCCGCGGGTTTCATCAGCGCAGCGGGGACCACCCGGGCCGGCTT
>SDBT01005256.1_pt1 | contig 21802 bp, 25 predicted proteins | sample 2277101 | NCBI WGS metagenome assembly SDBT01 (sample SAMN10404973, study PRJNA504765) | marine sediment metagenome | isolation source: marine sediment core GS10_PC15, 103 cmbsf | place: Arctic Ocean: Southern Knipovich Ridge | collected 2010
ACTTAAGCCGGTATATTTTATAGAATGAAGAAAGAAGAGAAGACAGCTAAGGAAGAGAAGCAGGAGGCAGGAGAAAAAATAACAATAACCTTGCGGATAGAACCGGTATTGGATTCTCAGTACGGCATTTTTCCAAAAGAACTGAGAAAAGGAGACCAAATTCTCGTTAAGATCGAAGATTCCCGGGATATTGCTCAATATTTGTCCGCTTTGCTGGGAGGGAAGAGAGGCCACCAGAGTTTCCCTTTACCCACCCCCATAGAAGAAATCAGGATGGAAGAGGAACAAAGGTATGTCTTGACCACTCGTTTCGGACCGGGAGTGCTTGGCGAGACAGTTCTCTCCGGAAATTTGAAGGTAAGACTACTTAAGCGAAAGAGAAAGATACTGAATCTAATTACTGATCTTTTGAGAGGCGAAAGGAGATGAGAATGGCGGTTATTTCAATGAAAAAGCTTTTGGAAGCGGGGGTTCACTTTGGTCATCAGACGCGAAAGTGGAATCCCAAAATGAGGGAGTATATCTTTGGAGAAAAGAACGGGATTCACATTATTGACCTTCAGAAATCAGTGAAGAAGGTTGAAGAAGCCTATAAGTTTATCCGGGAAGTAGTCTCCGGCAAGGGTTCGGTCTTGTTTGTGGGAACGAAGAGACAGGCTCAGGATTCGGTCGAAGAGGAAGCTAAGCGCTGCGGAATGTTCTTCGTGACCCAGAGGTGGTTAGGGGGAACGCTCACCAACTTTCGCACTCTGCGAAAAAGTATTGAAAGGCTCAAGGAATTGGAAAAGATGGAGAAAGAGGGGGGATTTGAGGCCCTTCTCAAGAAGGAAGTTATTAAGCTGAAGAAGGAAAAGGTAAAACTTGAGAAATCTCTAAGTGGAATCAAGGATATGGAGGGAATTCCTCAAGCAATGTTTGTTGTGGATATCAAAAGGGAAAAAATAGCTGTAGCCGAGGCGAAAAAACTGAACATTCCTCTCGTCGCCATCGTGGATACGAACTGTGACCCTAACGAGGTCGATTATCCTATTCCCGGCAATGAAGATGCCATCCGGGCTATAAGACTGCTTACCAACAGAATTGCCGAAGCAGCATTAGAAGGAAGGGGAATTCTCGCGGAGAAAGAAATTGCCGCGAAGACGAAGAAGGGGGAAGCAGGGGAGCCGGCAGAAGAACCGCAACTGAAAGAGGGGAAAGGGGAAAAGCCTGAAAGACCGGACGCTGCACCGCCTCTGGTCAAAGAGGAGGAGGAAAGAAAAAGTAAAGAAATAGAAAAGGCCAGTGCGAAGAAAACAGAAGGAGAGGAGAAAGAAAAGGAGAAAAAGAAATGAGGCAAGTAAGCACTGATTTAGTCAAACAACTGAGAGATAAAACCGGCGCCGGAATAATGGATTGCAAGAGAGCCTTGGTGGAGAAGAAAGGCAGTTTAGGAGAAGCGGTTGAACTACTGCAAGAGAAGGGATTCCTCAAAGCGAAAAAGCGATCGGGTAAGGTCACACCCGAAGGATTGATCTCTTCTTACATTCATACGGGGGGAAAGCTGGGAGTCTTAGTAGAAGTGAATTGCGAGACGGATTTTGTCGCTCGCACTGAACAGTTCAAGGAATTTGTTAAGGACGTCGCCATGCAGATAGCCGCTTCCGACCCTCTCTACGTTTCCCGGGAGGAAGTACCCCCGGAAGTTATGAAGAAGAAAAAAAAGGAGGAAGAGTATTTTGCCAAAGTCTGTCTTTTGGAGCAACCTTTCATCAAAGACCCCAACGTTAAGGTAGAAGAGTACCTCACCTCCAAAATCGCGGAATTAGGAGAGAATACCGTCATCCGCAGATTTACCAGGTATAAGGTGGGCGAGGAAATATGAAGAAATCAAAGTATAAACGAATCGTCCTTAAGATCGGGGGAGAAGCCTTAGCGGGAAAACAGGGGTACAATATTGACCCCAAGGTTGTCGACTCCCTGACCCGGGAAATTAAGGAGGTCAAAAACCAGGGGGTGGAGATTGCCGTAGTGATAGGAGGAGGAAACATATTCAGGGGGGCTTCCGCAAGCCTGAAGGGGATGGATAGGGCCAGTGCTGATTATATGGGAATGCTGGCAACAGTGATAAATGCCCTTGCCCTGCAAGATGGGCTGGAAAAGTTGAACGTGCCCACCCGGGTCCAAACGGCAATTGAAATGGAGAGAGTAGCGGAACCTTATATTCGGAGAAGAGCAATCCGTCATCTGGAAAAGGGAAGAGTAGTCATTTTTGCCGGAGGCACCGGTAACCCCTATTTCACCACCGATACTACTGCCGCCTTGAGGGCAGTGGAAATAGAGGCGGAAGTCATTCTCAAGGCGACCAAGGTAGATGGAGTATATGATTCTGACCCTTTGAAAAATCGCAAGGCAAGAAAGTTTAAGAATCTCGATTATATTAAGGTAATCAGCATGAGATTGAAAGCCATGGACGCTACGGCAATAACTCTTTGCATGGAGAACAAAATCCCTATTATCGTTTTTAATCTACGCAAGAAAGGCAATATAAAGAAAGCGGTCCAAGGAAATGTTATTGGGACACTGATAAAATAGATAAGCGAAGTTTTCGGGAGGTGAGGACAATTGATTTCCGATGTGTACAAAGGAACAAAAGGGAAAATGGAAGAAACCCTCAAGGCTTGCGAGCGAGAATTCGCTTCTCTCAGAACCGGGAGAGCCTCTTTGAGCTTATTGGATGGGGTAAAAGTGGAGTGCTATAATGCCGCCATGCCCCTCAACCAGTTAGCCACATTAAATACTCCGGAAGTGCATCTGATAATTATTCAACCCTGGGATAAAACGATAATTGGGGATATCGAAAAAGCAATCCTCAAATCGGATTTAGGCTTGACCCCGGTGAATGATGGAAACGTAATCCGGATCACTATGCCTCATTTGACCGAAGAAAGGAGGAAAGAATTAATCGTAATAGTGAAAAAGAAAGCGGAAGAGTTGAGAATTTCGCTTCGCAACACGCGGCGGGAAGCAATTGAGCATCTGAAGGAGATGGAAAAAAATGAACATATTCCTGAAGATGACAGCAAGAAAGCGCAGAAAAAGGTTCAAGAAATAACAGATGATTTCATAAAAAAGATAGATAGGCTTCTGGAGGATAAGGAAAAAGAGATCACTCAGGTTTGACCTATGAATTGTGGCGGGCAGAAGAAAAGATGAAGAAGGAATTGAAGAGCGCTAGACTACCGAAGCACGTGGCGATCATAATGGACGGAAACGGACGCTGGGCAAAAAAGAGAGGACTTCCCCGTTTAGCCGGACACCGGGAGGGCATAAAAAGAGTAAGAGAAATTGTCAAGCTCTCCCGAGAATTGGGAATCCCTATCCTCACTCTTTACGCTTTCTCTGTGGAAAACTGGAAAAGGCCGGTGAGGGAAGTCAGTACCCTGATGTTCCTCCTGAAAGACTACCTGAAGAAAGAGATTGACGAGTTAAACAAGAATAAGGTTAAACTGAATGCTATCGGGAGAATAGGCGATCTTCCCCGGGCAGTGCAGACTGCCCTCCGGGAAGCGAGAGAAAAAACCGGGAATAATAAGGGGCTCCTCCTAAACTTAGCTTTGAGTTACAGCGGGAGGACGGAAATCATAGATGCGGTAAATAAATTAGCGAGAGATTCGAAATTTTCAAAGACTGAGAGAATTAGCGAGAAAGAATTCGCAAGCTGCCTCTACACCTCGGGAATTCCCGACCCCGACCTTCTCATCCGAACAAGCGGAGAAATGCGAATCAGTAATTTTTTCCTCTGGCAATTGGCCTATACAGAAATCTGGGTGACGCCGGTTTTCTGGCCGGATTTCAGGAGGAAGGATTTTCTCCAGGCTCTTTTGGGCTACCAGGAAAGAGAGAGAAGATTCGGAGGAATAACTTGAAGAAGAAATTAAGCGAGAGAGCAAAGAGAATAATCCTGGCCGTAATTGCACTTCCTCTTCTTTGGTATCTGGTGAAGTACTGGCCAGGATTCTTTTTCCTGGTGGTGATAGGAGGAGTGGTTGTCCTCTCCCTGATAGAATTCTACCAGATGATGGAAAGGAAGGGAATAAAACCATTTAAGATATTTGGAGTTTCCGGTGGGCTTCTACTTTATCTGGTTATGTATTACGGTTACGGAAAAAGCCCTTCTTATTTAGGTTTGAGCCTTACTTTTCTCACCCTTTCTGTTTTGATTATCCCTTTAATAAAGAGAAGTGTTGCCCAGGAATCTTTAAATGCCGCAGTCACTCTCTTGGGGATCTTCTATATCGCCTGGCTTCTCAGCCACCTCGCATTACTAGGAAAGCTTCCTCGAGGACCAGACTACGTAGTCCTCGCCATTGCCGTGGCCTGGCTGGGAGATGCCTTTGCCTATTTTTTTGGAGTTCATTGGGGGAAGCATAAATTGTTGCCCCAAGTGAGCCCAAAGAAGAGTGTCGAGGGAGGAATAGCGGGGCTGGCGGGAAGCATAATCGGCGCGTTCTTGTTTAGTAAATTACTTGGTCTGGATTTTTCCGGCGGGCACACTCTCATTTTGGGATTCTTGCTGGGAATAGGGGGGGAGCTGGGAGATCTAAGCGAATCAGTTTTTAAGCGGGATGCCCGGGTAAAAGATTCAGGGAACTCTCTTCCCGGACACGGGGGATTTCTGGATAAGATCGACAGTTTCCTCTTTACCGCCCCCATTCTTTATTACTATCTTGTCTGGATCATCAAATGAAAAAGAAAATTACCATTCTCGGTTCGACAGGTTCAATAGGAGTGAATACCTTGAAGGTAATCGAGTCTCTCCCGGAAGAATTTGAGGTTTATGGATTGACGGCCAGGAATAATGTGGATGTAATGGAAGAGCAGGTTAAAAAGTTTAACCCTCGAGTAGCAGTCTTGACGGACGAAAAAAAGGCAAAAGAGCTGGAAGAGAGAATAGGCAGAAGGGAGGTTAAAGTATACAGCAATCTGGAGGGATTAATCAAAGCAGTCAAAGCTCCGGAAGTCAATTTAGTGGTTTCCGCGATTGTGGGAACTACCGGACTTACTCCTACCCTGGAAGCGATAAGGGCCGGGAAAGACATTGCTCTGGCTAACAAAGAAATCCTCGTAATGGCCGGGGAAGTCCTTATCGGGGAAGCAAAATCCAGGGGAGTGACTATTTTGCCCGTGGACAGCGAACATAACGCTATATTCCAGTGTCTTCAGGGGAGAAATTCCAGCGAGGTAAATAAGATAATTCTCACCGCTTCCGGGGGACCTTTTTACAACTTACCCAAAGAAGAGTTGAAAAAAGTAACTCCTCCTCAGGCTCTTGAGCATCCCACCTGGGAAATGGGAAAGAAGATCTCCGTGGATTCAGCCAGTCTGATGAACAAGGGATTGGAGGTCATCGAGACACAGCATCTGTTTGGCGTGGATATCTCCCGAATCGAAGTGGTAATTCTTCCTCAGAGTATAATTCATTCTCTGGTTGAATTTGTCGATGGTTCAATTCTTGCTCAATTGGGCATAACTGATATGCGCATCCCCATCCAGAGTGCTCTAACTTATCCGGAAAAACTGAATAATCCTCTGCCCAAACTGGACTTAGCCGCTATAGCCAATCTTACTTTTGAAGAGCCGGACCTGAATTCATTTCCCTGCCTTAGTTATGCCTATGAGGCAGCAAGGTTAGGGGGAACTGCCCCGGCCGTACTGAATGCGGCTAACGAAATAGCCGTAGAAGAGTTCTTGGAAGCGAGAATAGGCTTTCTCCAGATTCCTGAAGCGGTGAGGATGGTTATGAATAAGCAGAATCTGGTTAAAAACCCTGCCCTGGAAGATATCTTGGAAGCAGATGAATGGGCAAGAAAAGAAGCCTTGAAAGTAATCAATGATTTCTGATTGGTTCCCGGGATGAAAGTAGTCGCTTATTATGACATTGATGACCTGAGATGCGAGGAAAGGCCGGTTCCTTCCCTCAAGACGGGCGAGGTCTTGGTCAAGACGGAGGCCTGCGGGCTCTGCGGAACCGACCTGAGCAAAATAGCCAATAGGAGCGTGCCTCCGGAAACCGTTCTGGGGCACGAAGTAGTAGGGAAAGTTGAGCAGGCGGGAAAAGGAGTTGAGAAATTTAAGAGAGGAGATAGAGTCTTCTTTGCTCATCATGTCCCCTGTTTCCTCTGCCATTACTGTCAGAGGGGCAACCATACACTTTGCCGGCAATTCAAAGAGACTAATATAGACCCGGGAGGTTTTGCTGAGTATGTGCGAGTTCCCCGTCTTAACGTAGAAAAGACTATGCTCTTGATCCCCGAGGCTGTTTCTTTTGAAGAAGCTTCCTTGGTCGAGCCGTTAGCTACCGTTCTGAGAAGTCTGAGGAAGTGTAATCCTCAACCGGGGGAGGAGGCAATGGTAATAGGAAGCGGACCAATAGGAATCTTGCATGTCCATCTTCTCAAGAAAGTTTTTGGCTGCGGAAAAGTAATTGCGGTAGACTTGATTGAGGAAAGACTGGCCGGGGCAAAAACATTTGGGGCAGACGAAGTAATCAATCCGGGAAAAGAGAACCTTGAGGAAAAAGTCAAAAAAGTAACCGCAGCAAAGGGAGTGGATTTAGTTATTGTTGCCGTGGGAAGCGTAGAGGCCCTTGAAGAGGCAATAAAAGTTGTAGGGAAGGGGGGAAAAGTGGAATTTTTTGCTCAGTGCCCCCCGGACTCCTCCCTCACCTTAGATCCCAATTTGGTTTATCATTCTGAGGTTACTCTTTTGGGGAGTTACTCCTCAACCCCTTTTGAGCAGAGGATGGCTCTGGAGCTTCTGAGCTCAGGAAAGATTGAGATCAAGAAACTTGTTACCCACCGCTTCCCCCTGGAAAAGGTTCCGGATGCGGTAAGACTTGCCCGCCGGGCAAAGGATTGCTTAAAGATTCTTATCGTCCCTTAATAAAAAAGGGGACGGGGGCATTTCTTGAATAGGAGCAAAAAAGAATGAAAATGAAAGGAGCGCTTCTTTACGGACCAAAAGACGTAAGGTTGGAGGAAGTGAAAATCCCCGAGATTGGTCCGGAGGAGGTTCTCTTAGAAATAAAGGCGGCTTTGACCTGCGGGACGGATGCGAAAGTCTATCTGCAGGGAGGGCATCCCCGAATGATTAAACCCCCGGCCCTTTTCGGTCACGAATTCTCCGGAGTTATTGCTCAAGCAGGAAGCGAGGTTGAGGATTTTGAAAAAGGTATGCGGGCAGTAGCGGCAAATTCTGCTCCCTGCAATCAGTGCTTCTATTGCAAGATTGGCCGCCAGAGCCTCTGCGAGAACCTTCTATTCATTAATGGCGCCTATGCTCAGTACATAAAGATACCGGAAGCAGTGGTTAAACAGAACCTTTTGAAAATTCCCCAAACTACCTCTTTCAAAGAAGCAGCTCTCGTAGAACCCCTGGCCTGTGTCTTGCATGCCGTAGAGAGTGTGGAGGTGAGGCCGGGGGACAGGGTGGCGGTAAACGGAGCCGGCCCCATTGGCCTTCTCTTTATTCAGTTATTAAAATTGCGCGGGGCAAGGGTCATTGTTTCCGACAGAAAAAGAGAGAGGTTGGATGTGGCCAGGAAGCTGGGGGCAGATGAGGTGGTCGACCTTGCGAAAGACCAGCCGCGGGAAGTACGGGAATTTACGGAGCGGGAACGGGGAGTTGACCTGGCTGTAGAAGCGGTAGGCAATCCTTCAGTCTGGGAAGAGACTGTCAAAATGGTGCGCAAAGGAGGAACCGCTCTTCTTTTCGGTGGCTGCCCTCCCGGCACAACTGTGAATTTGGATACGGAACTCCTCCATTACTCGGAAATCACCCTAAAAGGAGTTTTTCATCATACGCCCTATTATATAGAGAAGTCCCTCGATTTAATCGTGGGGAAAGAGATAGAGGCAAACGCTCTCATAACTGAGGAATTGCCTTTGGCGAGACTTTCCCAGGCCTTGGAAATGATCATAAATCATGAAGGAATAAAAACTGCAGTAATACCGTGAGTGGTTGCCTTGGGCGCCCGAGCCAAGAACACGCGGGCGACCCACTCCTGCCTGCCGGACAGGCAGAGAGCGGGCAGGTCTGGCGGGTGCCCCGGAGAGGGCAGGAGGCCTAAATGCCTATGAAGTTGCAAGGAAAGTTGTTCTGTTTGCACTGCCGGAAAGAGACCCTGCATACCCTGGTCTATGCCGGGAAATACTCCAAGGGAGAAAGTTATCTGAAAAGAGTCAAGTGCGAAAAATGCGGCACTTGTCTGGAAATAGACCGTAAGATAATACTTGAGCATTATGCCGGGCACGCTCTGGAGAGAATCTTCAGTAAGCCCCACCGCCTAACCGGGGAGATAAGAAAGGGCTTAACCAGGCTTATCAAATCGCTCCCCATAAGAATAGCGACCAAACCTTACCGGATAGGCAAAGAGATTATAGAAATAGTAAAGAAGGAGCCTTCAAAATGATAATCACAGTTCTCGCTATTGCCTTTGTTTTCGGAATGATTCTCTTTTTTCATGAGTTTGGGCATTTTCTCTGGGCTAGAAAGGAGGGGATTCGGGTAGAGGTATTTTCCTTTGGCTTTGGCCCGAAACTGATCGCTTTCAAACCGGGAGATACCGAGTATCGCCTTTCCGCTATTCCCTTTGGAGGATATATCAAAATGGCCGGAGACGATTTGGCGGAGGATTACAAAGGTGAGCCCTGGGAGTTCAATTCCAAGAGTTCCGGACAAAGAGCGAGGGTGGTCTTCGCCGGACCCTTGGGTAATTTTATTCTGGCCCTTCTGATCTCCTCTTTGGTTTTTATGGTCGGACTTCCCACTTATGGCCCTCCCTTTTCTGTTTTCATAAATATCGTCCAGAAAGGTTCTCCTGCTTGGGAGGCAGGCTTAAAAGCCAAAGATGAAATTTTGACCGTTAACGATGAAGAAATCAGTGATGTAGAAGGATTTGTAGAGATTATGAATGAGAATGTAAATGGGAAAGTGAAGCTATTAATTGCTCGGAAAGAAAAGATTTCGTTAGCTCAAAGAACTAAGAATGTCTTGCAAAGAGTTTTCCAAAGGAAATCCCCTGTTCTTCCAGAGAAAAAAAGATTTGTTAAATATGTAATTCCTAAATTTGATCCTAACCCCGAAATTAAGAAAGGAAGAATAGGAATAGAAATAGGGATGAGAGGAGAGAAGAAAGGAGTGGAGAGATTTGGTTTCTTTAAATCTTTGATGAAAGGAGCTCAGGCCACTTTAGGGTATATTTATCTTGCCTATCTCGTTTTCTGGAAACTCCTTACTTTTGGGGAAGTTATGGGAAAACAGGTCTCGCCCTCTGACCTCTTGGGCCCCGTGGGTATAGCTCAGTTGGTTGGCCAGGTTGCTAAAATGGGTTTCATAAATTTGCTTTCCTTTTTGGCTTTCTTAAGTGCAAATATAGGGGTAGTTAACCTTCTTCCCATCCCCATTTTAGATGGAGGCCACCTCATCTTCCTGGGAATAGAGAAGATTAAGGGAAGCCCCTTAGGCCTTAAGAAGAGAGAGATTATTCAGCACATTAGCTTTGCCTTCCTGATTTTTGTTATTATATTTGTCACCTTTAATGATTTGAACCGCGAGGTGCGACGGAAAAAGTGGCCGGTAGAAAAGAAATCAAGCGAGACACCAGTAGAAAAGAAATCAAGTGGGACATATGAAAAGGCGCCGGACTAAAAAAGTTAAGATTGGAAATCTTACTATCGGGGGAGATGCCCCTATTTCGGTACAGTCCATGACCAAGACTGACCCCCATAATCTGAGGGCTACCTTGAGACAGATAAGGCAATTGGAAGAAGCAGGCTGTGAGGTAGTGCGGGTGGCCGTTCCCGATATGGAATCAGCGAGGACTCTCGGAGAAGTAAGAAAAAAAACCAGTATCCCTTTAGTAGCAGATATTCATTTTCGCTACCGCTTAGCCCTGGAAGCAATTAGGCAGGGAGTGGATGGGCTAAGGTTGAATCCCGGGAACATGAAAAGGAGGAAAGAGATTGAAGAAGTGATTGCCTCGGCCAAAAGAGCGAGAATTCCCATCCGCATTGGAGTCAATGTCGGCTCGTTGAAAACAGGCAAAGGTAGAGCTTCAAGCCCTCTTGACCAATCCCGGGCAATGGTTAAAGCGGCCCGGAATTATCTCAAAATATTTGAGAAGGCAGGTTTTTATAATATTATCCTTTCTCTCAAATCCTCGGATGTTCCCGCTACCATAGGAGCCTATCAACTGATGGCTGAGGAGTGCAATTACCCTTTCCACCTGGGGATTACCGAGGCCGGACCTCCCTTTCCCGGAAGCATAAAATCGGCGGTTGGCCTGGGAAGCCTCTTAGCCCAGGGAATAGGGGATACGATCAGGGTCTCCCTGACCGCTCCTCCCTTGGAAGAGGTGAGAGTGGGATACGAAATCCTAAAGTCCCTGGATTTGCGCCAGAAAGGGACAACCATAATTTCCTGTCCCACCTGCGGGCGCTGTGAAATAGACCTGTTCAGGATCGTCAAAGAAGTGAAAAAGGGATTGGACCGGCTCTCAACTGACAACCGGCAACTGCCCCCGATGAAAGTCGCCCTTATGGGCTGCATAGTTAACGGGCCCGGCGAGGCCCGGGATGCCCGGATTGGTATTGCCGGGGGCAAGGGAATGGGTTTACTTTTTAAACGGGGTAAACCTATCCGCAAAGTGAAGGAAAAAGATTTAGTGAGGACTTTGCTGAGAGAAATTAAGAAAATGTGCGAGGTTTGAATGAAACTGTCAAAGATGTTTCTGCCCACTTTGAGAGAATCACCGGCGGAAGCGGAGATAGCGAGCCACAAGTTAATGTTTCGGGCGGGACTAATCAGGAAATTAGCCTCGGGCTTCTATTCTTTTCTTCCCCTGGGCTATAGAGCAGTTCGTAAGATTGAGGACATAATAAGAGAAGAGATGGGTGCTAAAGGTGCCCAGGAACTTCTCTTGCCTATCCTCCAGCCCGCCGAACTTTGGAAAGAGAGCGGCCGCTGGGAAGAAATAGGAGAGGAATTAATCCGCTTGTCCGACAGAAATGAGAGGGAATTTACCCTAGGCTTCACTCACGAAGAGGTAATTACCGATCTGGTCGGAAAAGAAGTTCGCTCTTACCGGGATTTGCCCTTGATCCTCTACCAGATTCAGGACAAATTTCGGGACGAAATCAGGCCCCGTTTTGGGATCATTCGCACCAGGGAATTTATTATGAAAGACGCTTACAGCTTTGATGAGGATAAGCAAGGGCGTGACCGGAATTATGAAAAGATGCAGGAAGCCTATTCCAATATTTTCACCAGATGCGGATTAAGATTCAAAGTAATAGAGGCGGATCCGGGATTGATGGGTGGAGACCTGGCTCATGAATTCACAGCCCTCGCCAGCTCCGGGGAAGACCTCTTGGCCAGTTGCCGCAAATGCGGCTACGCCGCAAACATTGAGTGGGCTCAGACAAAACCCGAGGAAAGGGAAAAAGCGGGGGAAGAGGAAAGACCCATTTCTGAGGTCAAGACCCCCGGCATAAAGACTATTGAGAAGTTGGAAGGATTCCTGAAAACACCTTCTCGGAAAATGGTAAAAACTCTCCTTTACCAGGGAAACAAGGAAATAATTGCTGTTCTTATTCGGGGAGACTATGAGATAAACGAAAGCAAACTGGCAAATTATTATCGTTCTCCCCATCTCACTCTGGCCGGTGAGGAGGCTATCGAGAAAGTCAGTGGCGCCCCCCTGGGCTTTACCGGACCGCGGGGTCTGGGGGTGAAAATTATTGCTGATTATTCGGTAAAAGGACTCTCTAACTTCATTGCCGGAGCGAACAAAAAAGATTATCACCTTCTCAACGTGAACTTGAAACGGGATTTCAAGGTGAGCGAGTTTACCGACTTGCGGTCGGTCAAGGAAGGAGATCCTTGTCCCCGCTGTCCGGGGAGGCTTAATTTAAGTCGAGGAATTGAAGTGGGACACGTTTTCAAATTGGGAACGAAATATAGCAAGCCTTTGGGAGCCACTTTCCTGGATAAGAAGGGGGAGAAGAAATTCATTGAAATGGGCTGTTACGGTATCGGAGTAAGCAGGGTAGTGGCAGCAATCATTGAGCAAAACCATGACGAAAAGGGGATAATCTGGCCTTTTGGCGTTGCCCCCTATCAGGTACTGATTCTGGCTCTTGGTGCGGGAGGAGAAAGGGCGGCGAAGCTGGCTAACGAACTCTACGAGTCCCTCTGGTCCAAGGGAATAGAGACTCTTCTTGATGACCGGGAAGAACAGCCGGGAGTGAAATTCAACGATGCAGACCTAATCGGAATACCTTTAAGAGTAACCATTGGCCCCCGTACTCTCAAGGAGGGAAAACTCGAGCTCCGGGTGCGGCGGACGGGGGAAGAATTGAAACTGGAGAAAGATAAGATAATAGACAAAATAGAGACCCTGATTCAGGCATGAGACCTTAGGCCCTGGGCTGAATAAAGCGCCATGTAATGAAAACAGCTGCGGTTATATAAGAGCTGATCGGAAATCTTAGAAAGTCTACAGTCCAGCGTCTATAGCCTAACCTCTAGGCAGAGGAGTTGAGCAGTGGGTAAGATTCAAGATTTAGTAAAGGAAATAATTGAGCCGGTTCTTAAGAATAAAGGAATTGAACTTGTAGATATAGAGTATAAGCGGGAAAAGGGGAAAAGCCTTCTGAGAATTTTCATTGACAAACCGCGGGGAGTGAATATCGGAGATTGCCAGGAAGCGAGTGAAGAAATGGAACCCGAACTGGAAAAAATAGACTCGCTGGGGAATTATGTTCTTGAGGTTTCCTCTCCCGGGTTAGACCGGCCTTTAAGAAAAGAGGAGGACTACCTGCGATTCAAAGATAGGGCGGTTAGAATAAGGACTTTTCTTCCTTTTGCTGGTCAGAAGAATTTCACGGGAAAACTAAAAGGGTTGGAAAATGGCATTGTGAAAATAGAGAGCCAAGGAACTCTTCTTGATATTCCTTTAGAAAAGGTTGCTCAAGCGAGACTGGAGATTGAATTATGAATGAGAAACTGGTTGAGGCTTTGAAAGAAATTGAGAGAGAAAAGGAGATACCCCGGGATAAGTTGATTGCCGTTCTGGAAGCAGCCTTAGTCTCCGCTTACAAAAAGGATTTTGGTTCTCTCCCTCAAATAAGGGCTCAGGTAACACAGGAAACCGGAGATATGAAGATTCTTGCTGTTAAGAAAGTTGTCAAAGAAATTGAGGATCCCAAGAAAGAAATTACCAAGAAAGAATTGAAGACACTGGGTGGCAAAGGCAAATTAGGAGAAGAAGTAGAAATAGACATCACTCCCCGGGAATTTGGGAGAATAGCTGCCCAGACAGCTAAGCAGATAGTTCTCCAAAAGATTAAAGAGGAAGAAAGAGAACTCATCTATGAGGAATTCAAAAATAAAGAAGGGGAGGTTCTCACCGGAACTGTTGAACGCCAGGAATACACCAAGAACCTGCTGGTCGATTTGGGAAAGACAGAGGCCCTTCTTCCTCGTCGGGAACAGGTCTTTCGGGAAAATTATACTCAGGGAGATAGGATAAGAGTCTATGTCCTGGAAGCGAGAAAGGTGAGCCGGGGTCCCCAAGTTATCGTTTCCCGGACTCATCCTCGTCTCCTGATAAGATTGCTTGAGTTGGAAGTACCGGAAATTACCAGTGGAGATGTGGAGATAAAATCGGTGGCCCGTGAACCAGGGACGGGTTCCAAGATCGCGGTTTCCTCCCGCCGGGAGAATATAGACTCCGTGGGAGCCTGCGTGGGGGTAAGGGGTACCCGGGTCAATGCCGTAGTCGGGGAATTAGGAGGAGAAAGAATAGATATCGTAAGATGGAACGAGGACACCTCTGCTTTTATTGCCAGCGCTTTGAGTCCGGCCAAGGTGACAAGAATAACCCTCGATAGAGAGGGAAAGTTAGCGAAAGTAATTATTCCCGATGATAAGCTTTCCCTGGCTATTGGTAAGGGGGGCCGGAATGTTCGCCTGGCCGCCAGGCTTACCGGTTGGAAAATTGACCTTCATTCGGAATCCGAGATTGCCGCCCAAGAACTGCACCTTCCCGAATTGAGCGGCGTGGGACCGGTCATTAACCAGCGCCTTGAAGAGAAAGGATTCCGGAAATTGGAAGATTTACTCAAAGCCAAAGCTGCTCAGTTGACGGAAATCCCCGGAATTGGTAAAGCGAAAGCCAAGAAAATTCTCTCCGCTGCCAAGGAGGCCCTGAAAAGTGAAGCCCCTTAAGTCCGGCCTTCTTAAGGCATTATTAATTATCGGGATATTCTTCATTCTCAGCCTCTTTGTTACCTTTTCCATTCTTCACCTTTTTAGCGGGGGGAAAGAGGTTATGATTCCCAATCTTATGGGAAAGGAGGACCGGGAAGCCTACGAGATCCTTAACAGAAGCGGCCTTTATGTGAAGAAGATTTACAGGCACCACCCCCGGGTTCCGGAAGATCATGTTGTCTCACAAGTTCCTCAGGCGGGACTTATGGTGAAAAAGAACAGGAAGATAAAAGTCTACATTAGCAAAGGCCCGAAGATAGAAGTCGTTCCTAACCTGGAACCGGATATACCCGCTAAGCGTTTCTGCTCAATAGTGGAGGCGAAAAATATTCTCCGGCGCGCAAATTTGAGTATCGCCTGGATATCCTATACCCACTCTTCCCGCGTTCCCCAAAGTTACATCATTGCCCAGTCCCCCCCGCCGGGCAGCCGAATAAAGAGAGGAGAGAAAATAAACTTACTTCTCAGTAAAGGAAAGAGAAAAGCCCTTTTTTATATGCCCAATTTCCTGGGAAAAGATATCGAAACGGCGGCCAAATTAGTGGAAAGGATGGGATTGAAGGTAACCAAGATCAGTGAGCAGGTGGAATCCCACCTGAAAAGCGGATTGGTGATCAAGCAGGAACCACCCAGCAACTCTCTGGTTGAAGAGGAAAGCCCGGCTTCTTTTGTGGTCAGCACTTCAGAGAAGAAAAAAGGGAATGGTTCTCACTACGAGATCTTGGATTACACCCTTCCTCAAGGGCTGCTTTCTAAGGTTCTTAAGATAGTCCTCAGAGACGGAAGAGGGAGTCGCCAGATTTATGAGGAAGAAGAATCTCCCCACTCACGGGTAATTCTTCCCCTCTGGCTGTTGGGGGAAGGGGAAGTGGAAATCTATTTGGACGGGAAACTGGTCCAAAGGGAAGTTTTCAAATGATAGTTAAGATAGCTCCCTCAGTATTGTCGGCGGACCTCAGTCGGCTAACTGAAGAAATAAGGAAAGTGGAGGAAGAGGCCGACCTCCTTCATCTCGACATTATGGACGGTCATTTTGTGCCCAATATCAGCGTTGGGCCGGGGGTGGTACGATCTCTAAGAAAAGAATTTTCCCTGCCCTTCGATGTCCACCTGATGATTGAAAAGCCGGAAAGATATATTGACCAGTTTGTCCAGGCCGGGAGCGATTCTATAACGGTTCATCAGGAAGCTTGTCCCCAGCTGAGAAGAACTATTCGGAAGATACGGAAAAAGAAAATAAAAGTTGGGGTATCTCTGAATCCGCCCACCGGTCTCTGCAAAATTGAGAATGTTTTGGAAGAGGTAGATATGGTTCTCCTGATGACCGTTAATCCCGGATTCGGAGGTCAGAAATTTATCTCTGCTGTTCTGCCCAAGATCAAGGACCTGCGAAAACTGGTAAAGATGAAACAATTGAACCTCGACATTGAAGTAGACGGAGGAATGAACACTCAGTCTGCCCCGCAAGTAGTTGAGGCGGGGGCCAATGTCCTGGTAATCGGCTCAGCCCTATTCCAGGCAGAAGACCCCCTTCAGGCACTTCGGGTAATCAAAAGCACCCTCATTTAAAAAGGAGACGGGGGTATTTTCTCACATTATGATATCTACATTTTCACTGCTGGTTGAGATTAGGGCAGGGAATACAAGGAGGGAAGGATTATGGACGTAATGGAAGCAATCAAACTCAGGGAGAGTGTCCGCAGCTATCAAGATAAGCCTGTGGAAGAGGAAAAGATCCAATCTATCCTCGAGGCTGCGAGATTAGCTCCTTCTGCCAGTAACCGGCAGGAATGGAGATATGTAGTGGTGAAAAATAAGGAAACCAGGCAAGAACTTATGAAAGCGGCCGGAAGCCAGGCTTTTGTCGGCGAAGCGCCCGTAGTAATTGCCTGTTGTGCCGATACTGACAATCATCTAATGAGGTGCGGACAGCTATCTTATCCTATTGACCTGGCTATCTCTATCGACCATATGACCTTGAAAGCAGTAGAGGAAGGATTGGGTACCTGTTGGGTGGGCGCTTTTAATGAAGAAGAGGTTAAAAGGATTTTGGCAATTCCTGAGAAAATAAGAGTGGTAGAATTACTTCCCCTTGGTTACCCTGCTGCTTCCGCCCCTAAAGAGAAAACAAGAAAAAGCCCCGGCGAAATAGTGATGGAGGAAAAATGGTCCGGCTAAATCCAACTTGCCTTTGGAATACTTGCCCTGGTCCTCCTGTTTATTCAGAAGCAATGCAGAGGCTGAGCATTGACACCCGCAAGCTTAGAGGTTATAATGACTTGGGGGAGGATTAAGTGAAAAAGATAGTGGTAATTGGACTTCTTATTCTTGCCGGAGGCTTGCTATCCTATGCCTTGAATAGAACTGCTCCCGAAAAAAGTCCTCCCCCATCCCCGGCCCAGGAAGAAATTCCTGAGGAAGAGGCTGCCCTGGAGACCAAAGGCATTCACCACAAAATTATGGAGAAGGGAAAGAAAAACTGGGAATTAAGAAGTGAATCTGCCAGACAGTATAAGGAAGAGAAGAGGGTAGAGTTGGAACCGGTAGAACTCATTGCCTATGACGAAGAAGAAAAGGTAATCTTGAAGCTCAAGGCAAAGAGAGGAAAACTGGACCTCAATACGGAAAATGTGGAAGTCGAAGGGGAAGTTATGATTACTTCTTCGCAAGGAGTAGAAGTTGCCACGGAAAGACTGCGCTGGATAGCGAAAGAGAAAAAATTGATCACCGACGAAGAAATCGAAATAAGCAAGGATAATATCCTGATCACAGGGAAAGGGCTGGAAGCAGCCAAAGATATGGAAAAGATAGAAATAAAGGAGAATGTGAGGATAGAAATAAAGGAAAGCGCGAGTCGATGAGTGTCCCGGGGGCATGGTTACCTCAGACAGCCGGGATAGAGACGGGCGCAATTCCCTAAGCCCAGGAGGAAGGTATGTTCAGAGGTTCACTTGTAGCTTTGGTTACCCCCTTCAAGAAAGGCAAGGTTGACGAAGAGAAGATAGGGGAATTACTCGAATTTCATATCAAGAATGGAACAGAAGGAATTGTTCCTTGCGGCTGTACCGGAGAGGCGGCTACCCTGGACTACGAAGAACAGAAAAGGACAATCAAGATTACTGTGGAAAGGGTGAACAAGCGAATTCCCGTAATTGCCGGGACCGGTTCCAACAATACCGAGGAAGCCCTTGACTTAACCAGGTATGCCAAGGAGGCAGGAGCAGACGGTGCTCTCATGATTACCCCTTATTACAACAAACCTACTCCCCGGGGGCAGTACCTTCACTATAAGAAGGTTGCCTCCGAAGTAGATATACCGATAATCCTTTACAATGTCCCCTCAAGAACGGGGATTAGCATGTTACCGGAAACGGTGGCCGAACTTTCCAAGATAGATAATATCGTCGCCATTAAAGAGGCCAGCGGAAGTCTTGACCAGGTTAGCAAAATAGTCAATCTCTGCGACATAACCGTTCTCTCCGGAGACGATTCTCTCACTCTCCCCATACTTTCCGTCGGGGGAAAGGGAGTTATCTCGGTAGTGGCCAATATTGTCCCCCGGGATACAGCAAGATTAGTTAATAGTTATGAGGAGAAGAATCTGGAGGAGGCAAAGGAAATTCACAACCGCCTCTTCCCCCTTTCTCAAGCGATGTTTATTGAGACCAATCCCCTGCCGGTTAAAACAGCAATGGGAATATTGGGGATGCTCGAGCCCGAGTGGCGCCTTCCTCTGGGGCCCATGGTTGAAGAGAATGTTCCCAGGTTGAGGAAAGCCCTGAAGGATTACGGGTTGATACAATAGGAGATTTTATGATCAAAGTAATAGTCAGTGGTGTCTGCGGAAGGGTAGGCTCAATTATTGCCCGCTTAGTTCACCAGGAGAAAGAACTCGAATTGGTCGGAGCGTTGGAAAAGGAAAACCATCAATCCTTGAACCGAGATGTGGGAGAGTTATTAGGTTTGGGGAAATCAGGGGTAACAGTTCGCTCCGATCTGGAGGGAGTTATCAAGCAGGGGAATGTAGTCATTGAATTCACCAATCCCCAGACTACTCTCCGCCACCTGCAAATAGCTGCCGAGAACGAGAAAGCGATGGTTATCGGAACGACCGGGCTCAGCAAAGAAGAGTTAGAAAAATTGAAAAACCTCTCTCAGAATATTCCTTGCCTTTTATCTCCCAATATGAGCGTGGGGGTAAATCTTCTCTTTAGAATTGCCGAAGAAGCAGCCGGGCTTTTAGGGGAAGATTACGATATAGAGATCGTGGAATCTCACCACCGTTTCAAAAAGGATGCCCCCAGCGGCACAGCCAAGAAACTGGCGCAAGTCCTTGCCCGGGCGAGAAAGCTCAATCCGGACAAAGCCGTTGTTTGCGGAAGGGAAGGAATGAGAGGAGAGAGAAAAAGAGAAGAGATCGGGATTCATGCGCTGAGAGCTGGGGACATAGTGGGGGAACACACGGTTCTCTTCGGAGGATTGGGTGAAAGCCTTAGGCTTGCCCACCGGGCTCATTCCCGGGAGACCTTTGCCCGGGGAGCTTTAAAGGGAGCCCGCTTTATTGTTAAAGCCCCTCCCGGACTCTACAGTATGAAAGATGTCCTCAAGATATGAGAAAAGGACTAACTTATAAAGATGCCGGCGTTGATATTGAGGCAGGAGAAGAATTAGTAAAGAAAATAAAATCTCTGGCAAAGACCGCTTCCCGCCCGGAAGTTCTCACCGGGATCGGGGGATTCGGAGGATTATTTCGTCTCTCGCTCAAGAAGTATAAGAGCCCCGTATTGGTCTCAGGAACGGACGGCGTGGGGACCAAGATAAAGGTAGCCAACTTCGCTGGCCGTTTTGACACCGTAGGGATGGATTTGGTAGCTATGTGTGTCAACGATTTGCTCACTTTGGGAGCGGAACCCCTTTTCTTTCTCGACTACCTGGGTGTGAGCAAACTGGAGCCTGCTTGGGCAGAAGAGGTAATCAAGGGAATAGCCCGGGGCTGCCGGATGGCTAATTGTGCCCTCTTGGGAGGGGAGACGGCCGAATTACCCGGGGTCTATCCCAGGGGGGAGTATGATTTAGTGGGATTTGCCCTGGGAATAGTAGAGAAGAAGAAGATCGTTGATGGGTCTGGAATAAAAGCGGGAGACAAGATTATTGGCCTTGCCTCTTCAGGACTTCACAGTAATGGCTACTCCCTGGTGAGAAAACTATTCTTGCCGAGGGGCAGGGAAGCGAGGTCTTTGAAGAAGAGGATAAGAGTATTGGGAAGGAAACTGGGGGAGGAATTATTGAAACCCACCAGGATCTATGTTAAGCCAATACTGAAGATTATCAGGGGATTTGAAGTCAGAGGGATCGCCCATATTACCGGAGGGGGATTTGGGGGAAATATTCCCCGCATTCTGCCCGGGGGCAAAAGAGCAATAATCGAAAAGGGGTCCTGGAAAGTTCCCCCCATATTCAAGCTGGTTCAGGAAAAAGGGAGGATCGAGGAAAAGGAGATGTTTCGGACCTTCAACATGGGTATCGGAATGGCCTTGATCGTTCCTCCGCACCAGAGCCGGGGAATCTGCGGAAGATTAAGGAAGCTGGGCGAGAAAGCCTGCCTCATTGGAGAAGTGACAAAAGGAAAGAAGGGGGTGGAGATTTCTTGAAAACAGGCAGAGTGATAGGCCTGACCTTTATAGGAATTTTGCTCTTCGTTCTTGGTTTCTTGTACGGAAGGGAAAGAGTTCCCCATTATCCTTCCCGCCAATCCAAGATCAAGATTGAAAGAGGGGGGATGAAGGCACCTTTGAAAAAGGCTGAGGAGAAGAAATCTGAATCAAAACCTCTCTACCGGGAGGCGAGGAAAGAATCTAAATCAGAGAAGGCTCTCTTCACTGTTCAACTGGGTTCCTTCGAAAAAAAGGAACACGCGGAAGAACTGCTTCAAAAACTGCAGAAGAAGGGTTATCCAGTTTTCCTGGAAAAAGCGGACTTAGGGAAGAAAGGAACCTGGTACAGGGTAAAAGCGGGAGAATTTATCTCCAAGCAGGAAGCAGAAAAGCTGAGGAAGAGACTGGAGAACGAAGAAGGTCTTAAAGAAGGGCGTGTTGTTTCGCTTTAGAAATGAAACTGGCTGAGAAAATAAGCGCCTGGCTCAGAGAGAATGTGGAAACCTCAAAGGTCAAAGGTCTCCTTCTGGGCTTGAGTGGAGGGATTGATTCGGCAGTAGTGGCTGCTCTGGCCAAGAGAGCCTGCCCGAACAATGTTCTGGGGGTGGTTATGCCTTGTGAAAGCAGACCGGGAGACGTAAAAGATGCCGCATTGATCGCGGGAAAATTGGATTTGAAAACTGAATCCGTGGACTTATCAGCTATCTACCAGAAGTTCTTAAAAACGTTGCCCGAAGGTGACCGAATGGCCAGGGGAAATCTCAAGGCCCGGTTGAGGATGGTCACCCTTTACTATTTTGCCAACAAGCAGAATTACCTGGTGGCCGGTACGGGAAACAAGAGTGAAATTACGCTCGGTTATTTTACCAAGTACGGAGATGGGGGAGTGGACCTTTTGCCTCTGGGAGACCTGTTAAAAAGTGAGGTCAGGGTCCTGGCGAGAGAATTGGATATTCCCCGCCAGATTTGTGCCAAGGTTCCCTCGGCCGGTCTCTATCAGGGGCAAACCGACGAGGGGGAATTGGGAATCACTTATGAAGAATTGGACGCGATTCTTCTCTCCTCGGAACAGAAGAAGGATTATCAGGGCAATCCTGAAATATTCAAGAAGGTAAATAGAGTGATCGAAAAATCAAAACACAAGAGAATGCCTATACCGATTTTTAAGAAATAATGGAGTGAGTAGCGGCCTGTCGCCTGAGACGGACAGGAGAACGGTGGAGGCCCCAAAACGGGCAGGAGGAAACAATGACCAGGAAAGAAGTTTTGAAGATCACCCGGGAAAAGGATGTGAAATTCATAAAATTATGGTTCACCGATATCCTGGGCTTTCTCAAAAGTTTTGCCATCACCGTTGAGGAGCTGAAGGATGCCTTGGCCGAAGGAATGGGCTTTGACGGTTCTTCCATTGAAGGTTTTGCCCGAATTGACGAGAGCGACATGGTTGCCCTGCCCGATCCTTCCACCTTTACCATACTTCCCTGGAGGTCCCAGGAGAAGGGAACCGCCCGGATGTTCTGCGACATAAAAAACCCCGATGGCAGCGCTTACGAAGGCGATCCCCGCTATGCATTAAAAAAGAACCTGCAAAGAGCGAAAAAGATGGGTTTCACCTTTTATGTGGGCCCGGAACTGGAATATTTCTATTTCGCCAGTTCTCTGGATACAAAACCTCTGGATTCCGGGGGATATTTTGATTTGATTCCTTTTGACGAAGGTCTTGACTTACGGAGGGAGACAATTCTTGCCTTACAGCAAATGGATATTCCTGTTGAATACAGCCATCACGAGGTTGCTCCCTCTCAACACGAAAGAGATTTGAAATTTGCCGAAGACCG
>SDBT01005257.1_pt1 | contig 21801 bp, 21 predicted proteins | sample 2277101 | NCBI WGS metagenome assembly SDBT01 (sample SAMN10404973, study PRJNA504765) | marine sediment metagenome | isolation source: marine sediment core GS10_PC15, 103 cmbsf | place: Arctic Ocean: Southern Knipovich Ridge | collected 2010
CTACTCATCAGTTATTAGTGACTGTAGGTTTTACTTTAGACATGACCCTCTTGCGGCTACTGTCATCAATAAGCTGGTTGATTTTTCTATAAATGATCTAGTTATAGATGGAAGTAAGGGAATGAAGACCACAGAAGAAGAGATTTTTACTGCTCTAGTAAAAGACATTACACCTTTTTTACGAAAAGCAGCGAGAGAGTTCCTTCTTACAGGGCTAGTTATTCCTGAAATTAGACTAACAAGGATGAAGAAAAGCGATCTAAGAGAGAAAGGAATACGGCGTTTAAGCAGCCTCTTGTATCCAACCAGTCTATGGGTCCGAGATTCTGCTACAATTAACATTAAGAGACCGCTTATTTCTGAAAAAGAATCCTATTTTGTCGTATTAGATGATGAATTAGTTTACTTTTTATCACATAAAGGGGAGTACCCAGACGGCACTAAGGATGTGGAACTGTACCTTGAAATAATAAAACTCTACCCTGAATTTGTTACGGAAGTTTTGGATAATGATTTACAACAAGTTCTATTAGAAAATCCTATAATTATTAAGGGTACTACTACAGAAGATTCTCCGTTTCCAATTCCATATATGTTTTCGGCACTTGAATCCCTAAAGCATAAGAGAAATCTACGAAGAATGGATTACTCAATTTCAGCTAGGGTTATCAGTGCTATTTTGCATGTTACCGCCGGAAATGATGACTACCCTCTTACAGAGGATCAAGAAGATGTGTTTACAGACTTAGAAACACAACTTCAATGGAGGCGGAATGTCTCACCTGCTGAACTAGAAAGGGTATTCGCTCTATTTACTAATCATACAGTCCAACTTGAGTGGATTTTCCCCGATGTTACAGCTATGTTGGACAATGATAAGTATAAATCTGTGAACGAGGACATAATGGTAGCTCTAGGGTTTCCCCGCATTCTTATCACGGGAGAAACAGAACGTTCTTTTGCTTCTGACCCACAGATTGCTACTATCTCTCCTCTTCATACTATGGAAAGAATAAGAGACTCTTTGATGGGAATTGTAGAATTTGTATTCAGAGAGATGAAAAAGAATAATAGAGTAATAGATGAAATACCAAATGTTAAGTTTGAACCAATGAATCTAATGAGTATGCAACTGTTCTTTGATGGACTAGAGGCACTATACGAGTCAGGAAATCTATCAAGAGAGGACTATACAGAAGCATATGGGTTCAACTTCAAGAGCCAACAGCTAAAGAGACAGAAAAACGAGGAACTGATAGATGAATTAGGGCTTGATCCAGTCGCTCCATCAAATACACCTGGAGCAGGAGACCCTGGAAGGCCTAATTCAGCACCAGAGTCCTCATAATGTACGCCCTATACAGGTATATATGGGAGATTATGTGAAATGAAAACCGCCATATTTAAGATAAATAGTGTAGAATTATTAACAGAAAGTGAAATATTGAAGGAATTTGAAGCTGAGGCCGCTATTTCACTAAATCCTAACGTGACTTGGATGAAGTTTGTCCTTACAGATTCTCGTCCAAATCTTAATAGACAGAGAGTTCCCACAGAAGAATTTTCAAATGTCATCAAAACAGGCATGTTTATGCCTATTAAGATGGCCCAAGGAAAGATTAGTGAAGGACATGCCGACACAGTCCCCCTTGGTGTGATGACACATTTGCTTGAACAGGACAACGAAGTGGTTGCTTTAGCGGCCCTTTGGGATCGTGAAAGGGAAGCGGATGTGGCATATCTTCGAGAACGATTCAAAGAAGATAAACCTATTGATGTTTCTTGGGAACTTTCCTATACTGATTCTGAATACACTGATGAAGGTGTTGAGGTCTTTGCAGGCGTTACAATGAACGCCGCTACTATTGTAGGTATGCCTGCATATATGGGCAGAACAAACGTAGAAGAGATAGCAGCACAAGAAGATTTAGAACAGGAGAATACAAATATGGATACTATTAATATCGACAAGCACGAAGAGCTTATGGGAGCACAGGCAGACAAGCTAAAAGGCGAAATCGACGAGCTTGAAACACAGCTTGGAGATACGCAGACTGAGCTAACTGAACTACAGGAAAGCTCTGAAAGCGATGCCGAGGAACTTGTAACTCTACAAGAGTTTAAGACCTCTGTAGAGGCTCAAGAAGAACGTGCTGCATGGCTTATAGATGTTCGGCAGCAGTTTGAAGAGTCTGGTCTTGAAGTTACAGACGAGTACTTTGACGAGCGTGAGGATACGTTTGCTGAGATGTCACCTGAGCAGGTTGAGTTCTTTATTCAGGAACTCGTGGCATTTGAAGATGCAACAGAAGAAGAAGACCCGGAATCTGAGGCTTCTGTAAATCTAACAGGCAAGACACCTATTACACGCAGCAAGAAGAAGGACGAAGATGTTGATCTTCTTGCCTATCTAAAATCACTAGATGAAAAAGAATAATCTGGAGGATTGTAATTATGGAAATTCGTAAATACCTAGATATTATGGGTACACTGAACGTAGAAGACGACGCTCTTTGGGATGGCGTGCCAGAAGGCCGTATGGTCCTATTGGTTGCCAACAGTGAAGCTGGTGTCAACTTTGGCAGTGCGTCCCCTACATATGGTGCATCTGGTGGTGGAAATACGGACCTTCCGGGCGTAAGACTACCTAACGATGATGCAGAAAGCAATAAATCTTTTTATTGCGTAACGTGGCCCGTATCAAATGCAACACTACACGGCCCAATCCGTCTAATAATTCCTACCCCTTCCTATGACTTTGCCCTACGCCGTGGTTTCGACCAGGCTGAGAACGTTCCGTTCACAGGCGAAGTACATCTAACATACCCCGGACACAGACATGGAGTTACAATCCCAACTGGAAACCAGGCTCTTGCTTTCGCAAGAGGAGTTTTCCGTGTTCTTTCGGGACAGTTTATTTACTCCGCAGCTGTTGAAGTTCCTGGACAGGCACTAGTTGTAGCTAATACCGCAACTGATACTGCCCTAACAGCCGGTATGTTATTGGAAGACCCATCAGACGGACGAGCAGTTGTAGCTTTCGTCGAAAGATTCGATCCTGACGACGCATCGCTTACATTTAGAACAATCGAGCCGTAAACTCTTTGCTTTTAGTTATATAGATGGAGTAAATAAAGGGATAATATCTATATAGATATTGGAGAAAATATACTATGGATGAGAAGAGAGCAAACGAGGCCCTTGCCGCTTTAATGGCAAGCAAGGACCCACAAGCGAGACAGGCTCTTGCTGAACTTATCGTTGAGTTCGTACAGCCTAATCACCTAGCAAATCAATTTGTGAGTGATATTCTTGATACCCGTGCTTTGAAACCGGGTGATGCTCTAGTTAAGAAAACACGTAGTAACGTTCCTGTCTACACACTAGTACCGGGATCAATCCCACTAGCTAGTGAGATTACTGTAGAAGAGAGAATTAACTTCGTACTAGACATCTCAGGCGTCAAGGTTACATACAACGAGTGGGAACTAGAGGGTGGAGAGATTGGAACACTCCAGGAAATCCGTAATACAATGGCGGCTAATCTACGTGATTCATTCGTGAATCGTGTATTTAATGCTATCGCTACTGTATGGACAGCTGGAAATACTCCAGATAACTTCACTTCAGTAGGTGGAGCAATAACAGCTACCGTGCTGGAAGATGCAATTGATCGCATCAACCTAGTAAGTGCCGGAGCAAAGGTTGTTATTGGATCACGTACTGCCGTTACACCTATTACCAAGTTTGGTGCTTTTTGGAGTGACGGTGCAAATGTCGAAGGATCACAGAACGCTATTGATGAAATCAGAGAGAAAGGATTTCTAGGTAAATACTACGGTGTTCCTGTTATCACTGTTGAGCAGGTTTTTGATAACCTGACTGACTACAACCCACTGGTACCTAACGACTTTATTCTAGTCGTGGGTGAGAGTGCGGGCGAGTTTATTACTTACGGAGACGTAAGAACTAAGCAGTGGAACGACATGAACCCAACACCACCACAATGGTTCTTGGAGCTATACCAGCAATGGGGACTAATCCTTGACTTTGCTAATAGAGTATATGTCATTGGTGGTCTTAGCTAATTTGTAATTTATTTCAGGTTGGCAATCAAGCAACTTAATGAAGAGGGGATTCTGTCCCCTCTTCAAAATGTAATTCAATTTAACACAGGAGGAGTAATATGACTGACAGGAGTGTATCGGACGCTATGATGGAAGGTGAACCATACAAGCGTTATCGAAAAACGATTTTGGGTAAAGTTTATGTAACTGCCATAAATCCGTTTTCAGATGAACCAGAAGGTGTAATTCTAGAAGGAAATCCGAACAATCCTGCCGATGAATCCACACAGACAATTGAAATGTGGGATGAACGACAGGATTTATTTTTTAGAAGAGTAAATACGAAGCACTTTGAAACTGGTAGGCTAGAGGTAGTAGGGGCTGCAGTAGAGCCCGAACCATCTCCTAATGCTCTAACAGAAGAACAAGTGGATGCTCTTCTAGACGGACGAAAGACCAAGTGGTTTGCTTTCAAAAGCCGCTTAAATGATTTCACTGATGAAGCTCCCCTCTTCAGACTTGTTAATAGAGCTAGAGAACTAGAAAAGTCTGAGAAGGTAATTAAACATATTGAGGAGAGACTAGCAGAAATGCAGCTTTCTAGATATGAACCTGAGAGTGAAGAGACAGAATAAATGGCAACAACTACCTTAGACTTTCTCAGAGATAGATTGAGATTGCACATTGGAGACATGGCTGGAGAGAAATATGTAGATGCTTGGCTTGATTTAGCCTTGATTATTTCAGTCGAAAGTCTTGGACCCTGGTGGAATTTTAAGTACCTCTTAAATGATTCTGATGAGGCATTTAGAAACCCCAATGTGAGATTCCTATTCACTGAGCCGCCAGTCGTGGTAAGGTACGACAATAAACCTATCATCTTGATGGCATCAATTGTTTTGAGTAAAGGAGATTTACAAAACCTATCGTGGAGTATTGGTTCTTGGCGGGACGCCGAAATATCTTATTCAAATATTCAGGGTGGAAGAACGAAAGACAGCCTCCTAACTAGAGATTGGGAAGAACTGACTTCTATCTTGAAGCCTCCTCAAAAACGATTGTCTGCCTCATCTAAGAAACACCTTCACGGATTTAGGGGAAACCTATACGAAACAAAAGGTAAGTAAGGAGCTTTAAATGGAAGAGCCAAAGCAGGGTGTTTTTAAGTATGCATGTTCTATGTGTGGCAGGGAACAGGTTACATTTGTATATGTAGAGGACAAGCCTTTGGTTTGCTCAGGGTCCCCAATTACTACGGGCCCAAATGCACACACAGCTTGTAATATGGAGTTAGTAATGGGAAGGTTGGAAAATGGCGAAGAGATCAAGGAAGCCTAAGAAAGTACTTTGGGTATCTGATGCAGTAGCTACAACAGGATTTGCGAGGGTTTCGCACAGTGTTATTAAGAATCTTCCCAAGGGTAAGTATGATGTTCATCACATTGGGATAAACTACTTGGGAGACCCCCATGAATATGATCATAAAATTTACCCCGCCATGTTGGGGGGAGATTTATATGGTACAAGGCGACTGGTAGAACTAAGCAGAATAGTTAAACCTGATCTTATATTTTTCTTGAATGACTCTTGGATCATTGACCAATATCTAGATGAACTTAAGAATAATGATATTACAGACATACCTATTGTTGTTTATTTTCCAATAGATTCTACTAATCTAACTAAGGATTGGTTTAAAAATTATCATCTAGTTTATGAGACATGCGTATATACCCAATTCGGTAAAAACGCTGTTATAGATAGTGAAGGGCTAACAAAAGATCATACGATTAATGTAGTTCCTCATGGTGTAGATACTAAGGTTTTCTACCCATATGAGGATAAGGGAGTTCTTTCTGGATCAGACTTAGCTAAAAGAGAGCTTCTTCCAGTGGATAAATCTCCAGAACTTCAGGATTGTTTCATAATTCTAAACGCAAATAGAAACCAACCTAGAAAAAGAATTGATTTAACTTTGTTGGCGTTTGCTCAATTTATAAAGGGGAAAGAAGGAAGGGTACGTCTATACTGCCATATGGGTATAGAGGACGCAGGGATTAATATTTTAAGAGTGGCAGGACAATATGATTTTGATGATCAACTTATTGTATCTACTCTTGAGAATCAAATCCCTGGAGTCCCAGATGATAGGTTAAATCTGATATACAATGCTTGTGATGTAGGCATAAATACGTCAACGGGTGAAGGATGGGGTCTAGTTAGCTTTGAACATGCTGCAACTAGAAAAGCTCAGATTGTTCCTGACCACTCGGCAAGTGCCGAGCTATGGAGTGAGGAATCCGCTTATATGGTAGATAGTCCAGAACCAGTAATGTATGACCATATCAGCACACTAGCTAGAGTTCCTTCCCTAGGGTCTATTGTTGATGCAATGGAAAATGCGTATGAGGATTGGCTTTTAGGAAATCTGGACGAGAAAGCAGAAGCAGCATACGAGCTAGTAACTCAAGAGAAGTACACATGGACGAGCGTAGCCCGTCAATTCGATGAGATTTTCACTAGAGTTTTAGGAAAGTAAATGGTTATAGCTTGGCCTGATGATACACCAGAAATCATTGATGATATAAGAGATGCAATCGGACGGGATATTACTATATTTCAAACAGTAAGTGGAATAGTTTGTCCCATACCCGGCTGTGATCTGGACCCTGTTACAGGTCTTTCAACTAATCAGTTTTGTCCGGTATGTGGTGGAGAATACTTTATCAACACCGTATCTGGATTTGTGACCAACGCTCATGTTACAGAGCTTAATAAGTTGGACACTCCCGTATGGACACCGGGGGGTTTAATAGTAGACGGCGATATGAGAGTACAGTTTAAACTAACTATTAGCTCTCTTGCCGCAGTGGAAAATGCTGAATTTTATGATGTGGACGGTAAGGAATACATAACTAAATATGTTTCTTACAGAGGAGTGCCAGAACTTAACAGAGTAATAGTGGCACTGGTGGAAAGGGAGGGATAAATGAACGCCATTCCAGACTTAACAGAGATGGATTATGACGAGTGGGAAGAGAATAAACAAGGACCTAGTATTGTAATTGATGGTCTAGATATTCTTGATATACTTCACTTCATTACTAATAAAAGAGATAAGTTTATTGCTATAGCTTTAGCAGAACTGGAAGAACAGGTAGCACCTGGAACACCAGAGTTTAGAGCATCTAGAAAAATAATTTTAGATGGATTTAATGATTATACTAGGTCTCTTTTAAGAATTTTATTTGGTGATGTTGAAGGCATGGTTATGAAATAATGGCTCTTCCTATAAATCAAGAGCTTAATCAACTATCAGTAAGAGCTAGACAAGCGGCAGATCAAATAGAGCGGGGAGCTATAGTAACAACAGAGGCCGTAGTAGCAAATGCTCTTGCCCTTGTAATAGGAAAGATACAAAGAATACTGCTTAGAAATTTACGGCAAGCTATTAGGTCTACTAGGGAGTATGATACCCCTGAACTAAGTAGCCCACTTATAGCTGTATTTTCTAATCCTCTAATAATACAAGCAACGCCTGCTGGAAAGTTGACACTAGAACAGGCGGCTCTAGATATAGCTGGAGATGTAAGTGATTTTCACGACGCAATTAGAAAAGCTAGAGCGATATTAGGGGTTAGTACAAGAGGCAATCCTCTAAAAAAGAGAGCGAAGTTTTGGAAAGAGTTTATTTATGCTCCAGCTAGAGAAGGAGCAGCAGCACCTTCAACAATAAGAGCGGGAAGAAAACGAGCGTTTACACATAGAGCAAAGGAGCTTTATGATGAAACCATAGGTGTCAGATGGGGGACCGCTCTTGTACCTTACTGGTATGTGTTAAATCACGGCACAAATGCTTTTGGTCAAGGTGCGAACGCCTATCCTAGTTTTGGAGCAACAAATTTTATACTACATACGGAAACAGAGGCACAGCCCATTTTAAACCAAGCTATTGAAAAAGTAAATGAAGATATGGAAAACTTAATACTACAAGAGTTTGAGGGCTTCATAGAAAGTAGAAGGGATGTCCAAATAGGTCAAATACTAAGAGAATTCTTTTTAGATGGAGAGCCCTTTAAGATACATATTACTTCAACAGGACAATTTGGAGTGTCTAGAATATAATGTTTTTGGAGAGGAAGCAGGACCTTAGCATATACTACTGGCTACAAGACGAGGTACTTACACCGTACCCTTCTGTAGGAGTAGTGGACGGCTATCCAGACGACGATCTAGAAATACCATCTGTAGCTGTAGTAAATCAAGATGTCTTTTTGGAGCCATTTGAGCTAGGTAATAGAAAGGGTCAAAGAATACGGGTATGGAATATAGAAGTATTTGCGAGTAACAAAGCGCAACGGGACGAACTTTCGTCTATAATTATAAATGAGATAGAAGACGGAATTACTGTCTTTGATTATGATGAAGGTTTCCCGCCTTCTGTTTCTCCAACACAACTGGGAACTCTACACCCTAGGGAAATAGTAGTTCTCCCTATACGAATCTTTCCAGATTTGGTAGAAAAGTTGTATTGGAGAAGTTCGATTAGATTTATAACTAACTATAGTGAGATATAAAATTGGAGGAAATACATAATGGCTAGAAGAATCGCTATTCCATCCAAGCACGCACAACTGAAACTAGTTGGTGAGCGTGATACTCTGATTCTTCCTAGAATTCAGCGTCTTACTTTTAATGCTGATAGACCATCAACAGACATTGATGAGCTAGGTAATCGTCTACATGCTGGAACAGTAGAAGATCAGCCTGCCGTTACATTAACGTTTCAATCAATGGATGTTGGAGTTAAGCTGTTTTCTGTTCTAACAGCAACAGATTGGACAGCCTATCCAGCAGCAGGTGTAAGTATCACTGAGATCAAGGAAGTAGATGCCATCGTTAATATTAGAGATGAAGATGATAATGACTACGTGAAGATGGCCCATGCCCGTAAGTGTACTGTACGAGATTTCTCATTCAACTACTCAGTAGATGGAGAATCAACAGAAGAGTACACACTTATTGGTACAGAGAAAAGATGGTTCATTAATGATGTTCTCGCAGAGAAGTTTACTGCCGGTGCAGGACCCTTTACTCTAGCGGAGACGCCAGAGACACTTAAGAGTGGAAATGAGCTTATCACTGTACTTCAAGATGGTGACTATTTGGATGAAGTTGCAGCAGGTCCGGCAGCAGGGGAATACTCTGTTGCAGGTGACACTCTGACTGTAGGAACAGCAACTGCAAACCAGATGCTCGTTATTTACCAGTCCTCAACGTCTACTGAGACTTGGGAAGACACACAAGACAACGAAATGCCTGCGGCTATCCGGGGACTAGACGTTCCTATAACTATCGCCGCTAATAGTATTGATCGTGTCCAGTCAGTAGTTTTGAATGGCACATTCAATCCAGAAACAGTAAGAGAGATGGGCAACAGAAACATCGTTGGATACCAGCTTCAAATCCCACAGGTTACAGGAACCCTCTCGGTTCTTGATACCGATGAAGAGCTTATTGAGCTATTCGCTACGGGATCGATAGCTTCCGGCGATACAGAATGGGGAGTAGACGAGTTTACAGCAGCTGACTTGGATTTAGAAATCCAATTACGAGACCCAGATGATAAGATAGCTCCTATCGCTGTTTTGAAGACAGTTTTTGTTCCTACTCTAGTTGTTACAAGTGAAGGGTTTACTTCTAATGTAAACGCTAACGCACAACAGACCTTTGATATTAAATCAGAGACTGGTGAGCTTATCGTTTATTCTGGAATGAGACCTTCGTAATCAATTAAATAGCCAAAAGGAATCCAAAGGGGCTACATAGTCAACATAGTTGATGTGTAGCCCTTTTAATATTAAAAAGAGAGGTAAGGAATATGAGAGACATTGATAAGAATGATGTAGATATAGAACAGCTTTTTAAGTGGCGTAAAGAGGTTAAGGTAACAGACCCTGTAACAGACGAAAGTGCTACTCTTTACTTACGTCTAGTAGGAGATGCAGATTTAGGTAGGGCTAGAGCACATGCTCTAAGAAATTCTGGAGACCTTAGAAGAAAACTTCAAGAAGATGGCACAGATGAAAGAATTTCTTTTATGGCTGAAGTAACTGAGGTTTCAGAGGAAAATAAGGAAGCAATTGTTAGTGTAATTTTACTTCTACACATAGAGAGATTTCAAAGCGAAGCTATGTTAGATGTAGACCTTCCCTACCCTAAAGAATTAGATTCGGATGCCTCATTAGAAGAACAAGAAAAATATCAAGAGGATGTAGATTCTTATCCAGAAAGATTCACAGAGCTAGTTGTAGAAAAATCTAAAGAGCTTCAAGAAGTAGATAAAGAAAATTATTTAAGGATGTCTGCGGTTGAGCTTCATTCAGAATATGAAGGTCTTATGATAAATAGACTCTGTACGGATGAAATGAATGATTCGTTCTATGATTTTATTCTTTACCTTGCTGTCTATACAGATGAAGATTGTAAAGAAAAAGCGTTTTCTTCTTTTGAATCATATAAAAATGCATCTTCAACTCTAAAAGATAATCTGATAAAAGAGTATAAATCATTAGAAATGGGGATGGGTGTCCTAAAAAAATCGCAAGAAGCAACGGAATCAGAGTAGCTTGGATTATTACCCAAGACATTGAATTACCGTTTGCTGTTGATCTCCCTAGCAGTGCTCTAGAGTTACCTTGGACGATCAGTTATGTTTTAAGAAAACAACAGCAAGTGGATTCTTATAGAGAGATGGAAAAAAGTAAAAGACCTCCAGATAGTATGATTTGGTGGGGTAAACCAGAAGATTTAGAAAGCTGGTTTGATGTTGTTTATGGTAGAAAAAAGAAACAAGAAGCCACCTTTGACATTGATCCGAGGGATATAGGATAATGGCAACTACTGCACAACGACTAGAAGAACTTAGAAAACAATTAAGGGAACTAGTAAGAGAAATAGGTACTGCAGAGCCTGATCTAGGTAGACTAGACAGGCTAATTTCGGGTGCCGGTGCTACTAATAACTTCCAGGACTTTAAGAGAGCTGCTGATTTTGTTAGGGAACTTTTAAAAGCAACTAAGGAGTTAGGTGGACAGGGCAGTGCCGACGTTAAAGTTCTAGGAAGAGAACTATTAGAGCTAGAAGCAACAGCAGCAAGATTGGCTGGTGTAAGTGCTCAACGAATTTTTGGAGGTCTAAGAGGTCTTGGGGGTTTTGTTGGTGGTGGGGCGGCTCTAGGAGTCAAGGTTGCTGCGGAACAGAAAATTGCAAATGTTATTAAGGAGCAAGTACAGCTTAGACGCCAAGCTGGTGATGTTGCTGCGAGACTGTTCAATGTAACTGAACGTCAAATTGGAGCAGAGAGAGAGAAGAGCAAAGTTATTCAAGAATGGCTTACAAAGTTAGCAGCAGGAGAATCACTAGCAGGTCAAAATGTAGCCAGAGCGGGAGCTTCTTTTAGAAGAGGGCAGCAAGGAGCACTAGACCCTAATAGATTTTCTCTTGGAAGATTTGCAAGAGCCGGAAGAGGAGCATCAGGTGGTTTTGATACTAGAGCGGTAGCCGGAGGAGCGCAGGGGCTATCTAATTTCAATGCAGAGATAGAAAGATTGGGTGCTAGAGGCGGAAGAGTTGTTGGTATATTCGAGGAAATGAGAAATGGTATACGTCGATTCTCAATAGAACAGCGCCAAGCTAACGGAGTAGTAAGACGAGGGGAAGTAGTAATGGATCGTTTTGGAAACGTATTGAAGTCTCAAGGTAGAGGCTTTAGAACGTTTACAGAATCTATTGGTAGAAACCTAACCAAAGTCCTTGAATGGACAATAGCTATTTCTTTGACCTATGCTCCAATTAGACTTCTTGGAGCATTAATGGAAACCCTAAGAGATACACAGGAATCTCTTGCAGAGGCTACTGTTATTGTTGGAAGAGAAACAGCAAAAACAGCCAATATTTTTCAATCTGCTGCTGAGATAGCTCAATTAACTGGAGTAGAAATAAAGGGTGCTATAGAAGGATATAGTTTAGCTTTTGCAGCAACAGGAAGTATAGAATCTTCCGCAGAAAGAGCCGCAACAGCAAATATTTTATTACGAGATTCAATGGTCTTTGCTAAACTAGCTGGAATAGATCAAGCCCAGGCTTTAGATACTCTAGTAGCTGCAATAGCTCAAACAGGTAGAGAACTAACAGAGGGAATTCAAATAGTAGATGCGTTTGTGGCTGTATCAAGACAGTCTAATGTATCTATAAATACACTAGCGTCTGTATTCGCTATTGTAGGTACTGCCGCCGCTGATGCTGGAATTGAATTTGCTGAACTTAATGCTATTGCTGCTACTCTAGCTGAATCAACTAAACTCTCTGCTGATGAGACTGGTAACGCTATTAGAGGTTTCATTTCAGGATTTCAAACATCACAGTCAGAGGAAGTATTAGGTAGATTTGGTATCGCTGTTCGTAATGCTAAAGGAGAAATAAGAGACTTTACAGACCTTCTGTTCCAGTTGTCTAGACTAAGTGAAGCAGGCATATTGGATCAAGACGCCCTTCGTGAAATTACCAATGCTATTGGTGGAGGATTTAGACGAGGAGCCCAATTCGCTACACTATTAGAAGAAACACCTAGGGTTCTCGAAATCATAGCTGTTCAAGCAAATTCTGGAGGACAAGCATTTGACGCATTAAATATAAGAACTGAGACCCTAGAAACAGCTATTACTAAACTAGGAAACGCTTTTACTGAGCTGTCTATTTCTTTGGGAGGAGATGGGGGATTACTATTCATCTTTACTGAAATAGTTGACGGGGGTAGAATATTTATTAGCATTATGGCTGAACTAACTAGCACTTTAGGTATAGCTACCACTGCTATGTTAGCATTTGGAGCCGCATCTGCCGCCCTTAGATTTAGCTCTACAGCACAAGGATTAGCCGCTGGAGCTGCCCCAGCATTTTTGCAGCGAGCTGCGGGAGGCCTACCTGCTCTAGGAGGAGCAACTAGTATTGCTGCCAGAATAGCTGGTCAAGCTGGTGGAAGAGCCCCTCAAAGTATACTTGGTGGTTTACAGGGTGCTTATGGAAGAGGAGGACAAGCATTAGGAAGGGTTCCTTTTGTAGGTGGAGCACTTCAAAGAGCAGGACCCCTAGCTGTAGGAGTTACTGCTTTAGCCGCAGGTCAAAATCTTCTTCAAGGAGATACAGAAGAGGCTGGTGGAAACATTGCTGGAGCTATACTTGGTGGTCTAATAACTGGAGGAAATCCCGTTGGAGTAGCCATCGGTGCGGCTGCTGGTGGAGCGTTTGTAGCCGCTATTACGGGCCCTCATGGTCAAGACCTAATAAATGGCCTAGCTAAGATAGAAGCGGCTGCAAGAGATCAAGCTGCAGAAGAAGCTGGTATTACTGATTTTGATAGGACATTACAGAATTTTTCTGGTTCTGCATCTATATTTGATGAATTTCAAGCTGGATTCCAATCATTTTTCGCAGGACTAGCTTCCGATATAAAACCCGGTGCTTTTGGACCCGGATTTGCAGACCTTAACTTTGGCGAGAGACAAGCACAGTTCTTACAGGGAACCGCTACAGGTACTGGAAGTTCTGCATTTGATTTTCTTGGCGGAGGCCCTCTTTCCTTCTTACCTACATCACAGTCATTAACAGAAGCCGGAGCCGCTTTTGTAGAGGGACTAGCAGAAGAAAAAGAGAACATAGGTCAAATTTTAGCAGGAACACCTGCCGAGCAGTTGGCAGATAAAATTAGAGAAAAAGCAGGTCCCATTGGTGAGAGTATAGCGGAAGCTCACTTTAGAGCTACACTTTTACAGTTTCAGAGAGGACAAGCATCTCTTCAAGAGGTCCAACAAGCTAGAAATGCTAGAGCAGGTGGAGGCGAACTTCTAACTACTGTTGCTACTTTGTTTGAGCAAGCAGGACAACCAATTGATGACATAGAAAATCTAGGCAGACAACTAGTACTGTTAGATGCTACGGAAAGAAACTTTGTTAATCAACTAATTCAAACTGTTATTGATGAGCAAAAAGCTCTTCAATCAGGTGAGGAGGGGTCTTCTGAAGAGAATGTTGCAAGTGCCGTTGGTGATTTTATCGACTTTACACAAAGGGCTTTATTATCTGCTGGTGTGGGTGAGATTGATATTCTAAAGGTAGTAGGGTTAGGGGAGGTATCATCTGAGGAAGCCAACGCTATAATAGATAGAGCAGAGGAGCTTCAGCGACTATATTTTGAACAATTTACAGATGACCCAGAACAAATCCAAGAACTAATAGATAGATTGTCAAGTAATCTTATTACAATTGGTGATGGAGCCGCCGCACAGTATCTTGATAGAAGAACTTTTGCCGGTGCTGGGTTCTTAAGATCAGCAGCTGAAGAAGCTGGTGCTGGTACAGAAGTTTCAAGAAGTTTAATAGACTTAAGGGATCAATTAGGAGTTGCTGAATGGCCTAGACTTCTTCAAAGAATTGAACAAGTTGAAGCCTCTGTATCAGAAAATTTCCCTGCGTTTTTTAAGACCCTCGATCTAGAATCTGAACAAAACATTATTCTTACAGATGGATTTAGAACTGCTCATACAGATAGAACTATATTGAATTTAGCTATGGGAGACCTGATCGAATTAAATGAACAGCAACTCGAAGGTATTTTTAATATTCCAGAAGGAGTAACTGCATTTATCCCATTCACGGGTGCTCTTGGATTTGGAGTAGGTGGTTCTCCAAGTGGAGAAGAAGGGTTTGGCCGGGCTGTAGATGTATTCGACGGGGCAGTTCATAGGTTTACTGATGGTATGGTATCTCCAGAGAACAGCTTAACTGCACAAGAGCAATTTGATGCCAACACCGCTGCCGCCCTTAGTGACCCAGAACTAAATAGATTAGTTGTTAAAATAGTCCCATTGACCGAGGAGCAAAGAGGGGAGCAAGAAAGACAAGCAATAAAGGATCAAATAGATGCAATACAGCACTTAATTGACATTATACCTGATCTAAATAGAACTAGAGAGTTCAGACTTGCAAACCCAGAGTTGAAGGGACTTCCTCTAGAAAAAATAATAGAAATTTTAGATCAACAACAAGCAAGTGCAGCTCTCCAAGCAGAGGCAGCAAAAGGTGCTGATCTCTTTTCTGGAATTGGGGCTATAGGGGACTTGCCTGGGGTGCTTCAGGGGTTTATTGAAAGCCCTCTAACACAGGGAATACTTCAAAATCTTCAAGACTTACTTCCATCGTCTATACCCATCTCTGCTGATTTTGATATTACTTTGCAAAACATGATCCATCTAGACAGCAAACTGATAGGAGAAGCCTTGGAAACTAAACAGTTTAAGCAGTTTAAAGACGCTACTAGACGGTCTGGTGCAGTAGGATATGAGGCAGTATAATGGCATCTATTTGGTCAATAGACGGAAATGATATTTATATAGATACTTTTAGTGAAAAATCTGTAGGTCAAGTTGCAGAGATTAATCCTATCAATTCTACTAGTTCTACGTTTCATACACTATTTGAACCCACTAATGTTGTAAATGCCAGTGGAACAGTTGTTGGAGAAAGCGTAGCAAATGCAATTAGAGACCTGAAAGGGCAGGTAGTTTCTTTGATTTCCGATTTAGTACCTGGAGGGTTTAGTGTACTTGTTAGTGATGTTCAAGTAAGTAGGATTGTGGCTTTTGGACAAACAATTGATGACGGATTCCCAATTGATGCTCCTATTTATAAAGTTTCATTAAATCTTAGGCCTCAATAATGGCTCCTAGAATTTTAGCACATACTATACCTAGTATTACTGGGTTAGTTAGATGTACGGTAAATGAATCATATAGTAGCCAAGTAAACCAATGCGTTATAGAGGTTAGAAGTACCACTCTAGGATTAGGAGACTCCATAACATTTAATCTAGGGTATAGTACAGGAACAGCTAAAGTTTTTACAGGTTTCGTTAGAGAGTTAGAAAGTGATTTAGCTAGAGGAACTGTTCTTATTACCTGTGAAGATGAGATGACAAAGGCTGTGGATTTCTTTATAGCAGCAGATGATCCTCAAATACCCTTTCAACGATTTAACATTCTTACTGAGGATTTAATAGGAGATTTATTAGCTCTGGCTCAAATTACAGGTTACGCACCCAGCGTACCCCTATCAGTAACCTGGGCTACAACAGAAGTACCAGTAGAATTTAATCTTGTTACTGTAGCTAATGCTGTAAATCAATTATCGGATGCACTGGCATGGACTGTGTATGCTGACAGGAATGGAACAGTAATCCTAGAGGACAGGAAGCCCTATAATATGGGAGGGGATACTGCGAGTTTTACTTGGACAGTAGCTGCTGGTGATATTCTTACCGCTACTACCCAAGAGTCTACAGAAAACTTAAGGAATAGGGTGGTAGTATACGGAACAAAGGATGTGCAAGCATCTGCTCAAGCTGTCAGTCCTTTCTTACCGGCAGGGTTTTTCAAGGCCGCTGTATTAGCATCCCCTTTATTTACTACAATAGGCTTTGCTCAAGATGTAGCAAACCTTAATTTACCATTATTGAACCGTCTAACAGAATCGGCCTCTCTTACAATTGAAGGAGACCCCGCTGTTGCTGCTAGGTTATTTGCTGATGTTACTATACCAAGTATAGGTATGAGTGGTCTATGGTTTATTTATCAAGTAGAACATATATTTGATAATGCAAATGGGTATACTCAAAATCTGACGCTAACGAGGTAAGGATGGCGTTATTTTCAGACTTTTTAGAAGTCACAATAAATGGATCGGATAGAACTTCATACGTCATAGACTATAGCAGATTTGATAGTCTGTGTGACTTGGGTTCTGAATTTACCATTACATTTGCTTCTGAAATTCCAGCTATAACTACATACGACAGTATAGTAGTCACTGAAAAATACGATGGTGACAACAATGTAGTTCTTAGAGGATTTATAATTTCTACTGATGAAAGCCATGAAGGAAGGATTATTGCTAATGGAAGTGACAAAGCCATTCTTCTTTTTGAGTACTTTGTCACAGATCAGACAATATCTAATGGGGAATCAGTAGACTTTTGGATACAACATTTTGCTGATCTTGTAGGTTTAGATGTAGAATTTCAGGCATTTGCGGGTCCCGGTTCTATAGTTCCTGCTGAGTCTGCTCTAGGTATGAGACATGCTGGTGATACTATCTTAGAGATAGAAAGAATAGCAGCTTACTATACAAAGTATGATTCACAAATAGATAAACTAGTTACTTTTAGATTAGAAACTTCGGAGCCTCAAATAACGCTTAATAGCCCTATTATGGAGGGCACTAGAACTGTAGGAACGGAAAAAACTAGAAACATTGTAAAAGTTTATGGGGGATGGAGATTTGATCCCGATGATCTTAGCACAGAACAAATATTTGCTCAGGCCACTACAGATATTCCAGAGCTTCTAGTAGATAAAACCGTAGTTATAGTTAATTCATATTTAAAGCGTCAAACGTATGCATGGATTGTAGCAAATAGAGTACTTAATACTGTAAACAGTTTAGACGACATGCAGTTTTATATGAGACCCGGATTCTTTCCTAACATTAGTGTAGGCGACGTTGCTCATGTAAATTTAGGAAGTAGTTTTTATTTCTCTTATGAAGCTGATAGGGTTATTACATCCATTGAATCCTCATTAGATGCGGGAGGGGTAAAAACAGTATTTGGAATTGGAGAAAAGTGCCCTAGACTATCTATTCAGTTCCCTATACCGCCTCTATACGCTACAGTCCAACAGGACGGAGTAGCGGTATCGTGGGATGGGGGAGATAACTTTATACCCTCAAATATAGGCCTTATTACTACGGGAGGCGAACACGGTAAGAGTATAGCGGCTAACAGCTATAGTCAACAGATGGTAGTTACTGCTGGTGAGATTTATAGAAGGTTCAGTTCTGCTGCCACTTGGTTTCCATTACCTACTGCCTTACCCGATCCTATAAATGAATCTCTAGACCCAGTACCTGTTACAGCTTCTGGTATAACAGTAACAAGAGTTGTGGATGAACCTACTCATAGGCATGTGTTTCATTTATTAGTAACTGGGCAGGCACAGGTAGGGTTTTCTGGGTTCTATAGGGCTTGGGTATATTCTACATTAGATTTTGGACTGTCATGGAGTTCTAATCAGTTATATGTTCCTTCATCTGGAATAGTAGTTATCTCTGGACAAGGGGGCATATCAGGAAGGAACTACGATGTTCTAGCTCACGATATTACATCTGGTGTGGATAATAGTGTATTTGCTGAGGTTTCTGCTAGAGGAACCATTAGTACTCAATTTATCCCTGAAGATGAAGAAGACCCAGATGACCCTCTTGAAATATATTGGGCGGGAACCTTCTTCACTGGGGTCCATTTTTTCGGGTTATGGGATGGAGGATCGAGTGCTCTTTATGATTTTAGCACCTACTCAGTAATTGATTATGATGTAAAGGGAACGGGTCTATATTCTATGAGGCAGGATAGAGACGTATTATATATAATTCATGTTCATGCAAGTACTACTGGAGGTCAAGAAGTAGAATACCGTGTATCTGTTTTAAGAACAACAAACGGTAGTCCCAGTGATGCGGTAGTAATTCTGGATAGCGAGTTCTGGTTTACTGATACATATACTGGAGAAAGTGGAAATGGAAAATGGCTTGGTAGTACAGCTGTCAATATTGATCCAGCATCAACTTTAACAGAGTTTAATGCTGTATGCATGATTCAAGAATTTAGTGGGAGTACGCACACATTTAAAGCCTTTTTTATAAGGATTAATACGGAAACAGGAAGTGTCGCTACTAATCTAAAAACTGCTAGTATAGGTGGGTTTTCTGATTTAGGTCCAGGAAAAGGTATTACATTTCCAACTGATGGTTTAAATATGAGAGGGGGAGGCGGAGCTACATCTACAAATACTTACGGAACAAACTACGGCTGGTATGTTACTACCTCCGCTCAAAATTTTGTACCGGATGACGATATTTCAAGCTATACGCTTCCTAGATGTAGAGCTAATATGACAGATCAAACCCTGTCCACAGCTTCTAGTGGGGGATTTGTTGGGGTAGACTTAGCTTCTCCTCTAAACGTAGGTGCAGTAAGTTCTAACGGAACTACCCTTTATTATAGGCACGACTGGTTTGATCTAAGGCCGGTTCCAGATACAGACCCACAAGAGTTCACCAGATCAGACTTATTTAAAATCAGAGCCAACGGGGGTACTGTTTTTGAGCTTCCCGATACCGATGAGGATAGGTTCAATGATCTATTGAATGTATATGGTATAGGAGCAGCTCCATTTTCTTTAGGTACAGCCGGTGCTTTGGGTTTTCAACCCAATGCTGATATTATTTTTGGTCCTCCGCCTTTTCCTAAAAGAAAACAATATGTTCATTATGCTAGTGGGAGTAGAGCCTTTCATGGTCATACTCCAAAAAATAAATCATATGGGTCTTTAACAATAGTAGGCCCTATGTCAAACAGAGTTTGGTCTATTACATCAACATGGGAACTTGTATATTTTTCAAATAATTTAATAACTAAGACTGAGCATTGGGCACCTGAAGGGGAAGTTACAAATGTCCAACCAACTCAAATAGCCTTCAAGAACTTCGCATGACTACAATAATTTGGGGGTCTAATGACTCCTTCAGTACTAAGACCGTTATATATTCAGGGACTGCACATTTGAATCCCCTTTGGAGTGGAGGAGGCGAACGTTTATTTTCTGATGACATATACCTGTATAAATTGGGTCTTTGGATACTCAGGATGCAACACGGACAAAGCGAAGGAGGAGCGACTGTAGTTAGTGGGTTTGTATGGGAGGGCCAACATAATAGGGACCTTACAGATATAACACCTGATTTACCTACTCCCCTACTGGTCAGATGGCTCCTAACACATTTTTTAGATGACTGGGCAACAGCTATGGGGTCTTACACAGTAGGTACACCTGTATGGGGGGGATATGGGCCTACATCAGTTTATACTAACTTCTATCCAGAAACAAGAAACTGGAATGAGCAGGGCGAGTACCCAGAAAGATCAGTGATAGATGTTGAAGGCCCAGATTATCCACAAAGCCCAAGAGTTGTAGTAGCTTTTAGAGACGATCCCGTAACAAAAATTGGAGTTGTTTTAGTTTCTGGTCTACAAGACATCTATCCTTATTATGCTACTATTTGGAATTCTCCATTAAGTATTAGTGGAATAGTTACTGATTTAGAGGGTGTAAGGATTATTTAGATGCCTATATTGACTAGAGAGTACCACTCTCAGCAAATCCAAACTATGAAGGAACTGGCCCGCCACAATAAGTGGTGGACTTCTCCTCTAAATTTGGGAGGGGTTCCTGGTTCTGGTGGAGGGGCTGGTATACCTCCAGGTGGCATATTTGGGCTTCTAATTCAAACAAAGGTAGCATACGATACCAGCGAGTTATCCTATTCAGGTATTAAAACAAATGTTCCTAGCGGAACTCTGGTAGACAACTTAGCCCACATTAGACATACTATTAGCGGGCTAGACAGTAGAGTTTTAGTATTAGAAGATACGTCTCATGTTCTAATAGTACAAGACGAAGGGGCTGTTGTAGTAAGCGGCGTTACAATAATAAATTTTGAGGGTTTGGGGGTAACAGCTACCCAAACCAGTGAGACGGGCGTAACCGTTACTTTCAGTGGATTTGCAGCTACATCTATTAGTGGTGTTTCTCTAAGAGTATATAATGAATTAGTTTCTGGAATACCATCTGTTAGTGGAACGATATATTTTACTCAAGGGAGATTTTTAGCGGACACTTTGAGAGTGTTTCAAAATGGCTTAAGACAAAGCCCCACCTATTTTTCTGAACATTCTTCGAGGGTGGCATTTACAACAACTTTTGCGACAGTAGTAGAGGATGAGCTTTTGGTCGACTATAATTACATAGACTCCGAACAGCTATTTTGGGGTAAAGAATGGGGTCTACATTGGGGATGATAAGATGGGAAGTTTTACACCTGTAAGAAACTTTTATAAACCAGACATAGGAGAGACCGGATGGGCTGTCCTTGTAAATGCTATATTTGATGCTCTTGATGATGATATAGATTTTGGAGGGCAGTTAGAAGTATGGCCTAGTGGGGGAATAAGCATAACTAGTGGTACACATGCTGATCCTGGTTCAGATGCTCTTACTACTGCCCACTATCTTACCGTTAATAATTCTTTTGATGTTAATGGAGAAAGCAACTTTGATGGTCGTCTTGAACATACTGACACTGCTCCCGCTGAATTTATTGATGGAATACAAACTGATTTTAGCTTTGATAATTTAAGTGCAACACCAACAGATGCAGAACTAAAATCTGCTTTTTATGATCCTGCTCCTGAAGGGTTCATGGGCATAGTGGATGATGATGGAAACGGTACTGATATGTACTTAGTAATAGGCGACGGCTTAGACTACTTTTATCTGAAATTTACAAAGGCAACATAATAAATTATGCCTCATATAGTCAAAGATAGAACCCAGGCTGTTGGTGGACAGGAAATCCGCCAAGACTCCATTACTAGAGATAGAATCAACATAACTATCTCTGGTCATGCGGCAGTTCAACGTATTTTGGCTGGAAGTGGTATAATTATAGAGTATACTGGTATTGATGAAGGAACTGGAGAGGTAACTGTATCGTCCACAGCAGA